>OCZT010006761.1_pt1 | contig 11325 bp, 10 predicted proteins | sample 1539031 | NCBI WGS metagenome assembly OCZT01 (sample SAMEA3539308, study PRJEB22396) | soil metagenome | biome: tundra; feature: field; material: soil | place: USA | collected 2010-05 | depth 0.15 m
AAGCCGGGGGATATTGGGATTAGAGGGTTTTAATTTGTATTTCATATTCTTCCATCACCGGATTAGCCAGCAATTTTTTTGCGGCTTCTTCTGCAATTGCAGAAGCTTCCTGTTTTGTTGCAGCTTCTATTTGTAAATTAATATGCTTACCAATTCTTACATCATTAATATTTTTTAAACCAAGATTTTTTAAGCCATCTGAAACTGCTTTTCCCTGCGGATCTAACAACTCTTTTAACGGCATTACTTTTACTTCAGCAGAAAAGATCATGTGAATTTATTTTTATTAACGATAGATAAAATAAAGTAACTGATAAATATTACAGGCACTGCAATCCATTGCAGAAAAACAGCGCTGATAACTGCGACCACAATTAATATCATCTTAGGTAGATTATTTTTAACGCTGTAATCTTTAAACTTCATTCCCATAAAAGGAATATTGCTAACCATTAAATAACTCAGCAAAACTATTAACCCATAAAGCACCCATTTATTTATCAAAAAATTTCCAATACCAAATGTAGCCGCATTAAAATGCAATATCAAAGGAAAAGAGGCTATCAATAAGCTTACAGCCGGAGTTGGAAGTCCGCTGAAATTATAAGATTGTGTTTCATCTAAATTAAATTTAGCCAAACGATAGGCTGCTGCACAACTCAAAACAAATGCAGGCATCAACCATATCATTGAAACCTCCAATCCATTTTCCTCCATGGCAAAACTAAACCGAAGCAGTTGATATAAAATTACTCCGGGAGCAACGCCAAAACTTACTACATCCGCAAGAGAATCCAATTGTTTTCCCATATCAGAAGTAGCATGAAAAAGCCGTGCAACAAAACCATCTAAAAAATCTATAATGGCGGCAATACCAATAAAGATAGCAGCCCACGTTAGTTTTTCAGGAATGTTGAAACTGCTGCCGCTAAATTCATCATTCACATAAATTATCACTGATTCGGTTTGTAAGGCAAATACAATTGCAAGGCATCCGAAAAATAAATTTAGAAGAGTGAAAAGATTAGGAAGAGCAGCCCCCTGTCCCCCGAAGGGGGAACTTAGATTTGGATTTTTTTTTATTGACATGAATTATTTCTTATGGGAAAATTAATTTCCTTTAAAAGGAATTTTAAATAACTAATACACTTCATCCTAAGTCCCCCCTTTCGGGGACAGGGGGCTTTTCATCAATCCTTCTATCTCTTCAACAGTTATTGGAATATTCTTCATCAGGTCTTTATTGCCATTTCTTGTTATCCAGAAATTATTTTCAATCCTTATTCCCATTTGTTCTTCTTCAATATAAATGCCCGGTTCTACAGTAAACACCATTCCTGCTTTTATTGGCTCTGTTCTTGTTCCAAGATCATGTACATCTATACCAAGATAATGAGAAATTCCATGATATAAATATTTACGGTAAGCCCTGTTCTCCGGATCTTCATTTTTTATTTCTGATTTTCTCAGCAGTCCTATTTTTTGAAATACCACTGTTGCCTCATCTCCTACTTTTTCTGTGTAATCAATAATACTAATACCGGGTTTTAAAATGCTCGCCGCATATTGATGCAAATGCAAACAGGCATTGTAAACAGTTTTTTGCCTGCGGCCAAACTTTCCATTTACAGGCACTGTTCGTGTAAGATCAGCAGCATAGTTACCATAACTTGCTCCAAAGTCCATCAACAATAATTCCCCGTGTTTGCACTCCTCATTATTGCTTACATAATGCAATGTTCTTGCTCTGTCGCCACTGGCAATTATGCTTCCATAAGCAGTACCGGTAGCCCTTTGCGATAAAAACGAATGCCATATCTCAGCCTCTATCTCATACTCCATTACACCGGGCTTAATAAATTGTAATAACCTTCTGAAAGCAACATCTGTAATATCAATTGCCTTTTGTATCACTTCAACTTCAAGCGACGTTTTAATTGCTCTCAGCTCTTTTAAAATTTTTGCGCTGCGCCTGTAATTGTGTAAAGGATACCGCTTATGCATTTCTTTTGCAAACCTGTAATCTCTTACAGGAACAAGATTGGCTTTACGGTCATTTTCATTTGTGTTTAAATAAATTGTATCAGCCAAATGTATCCATGGCTGCAACATTGCATCAATACTATCTAACCAAACAATTATTTTTATTCCTGAAATATTTTGTCCTTCTGATGCAGTTAATCTGTGCCCATCCCACTTTTCTTTTAATTCATTAGGACGAACCAATATCAACACTTCCCTGTATTTTGGATCAGGATTATCCGGAAATAAAACCAGCATCGTTTCTTCCTGCTCAATGCCTGTAAGCCAATACAGGTCAGCGTTTTGTTTAAACGGATACAAGGCATCGCCATTCATTGGCAATTCATCATTGCTGTTAAAAATGGCAATTGCATTTTTCTCCATTCTGTCAGTAAACCGCTTGCGGTTCTGAACAAATATGTCTGGATTAAGTGGGAGATATTTCATTTTAAAATAATTTTATTAAATGCAATATACAAAGCCTCTTCTAAATGTACTTCTGCCGGTATTTAAACTTACAGAAAGTGTAATTAATACACATCAAAAAAATTAAAAAAATCATTGTTTTAAAGCAATCCTTTACCTTTACAACTCAACAAACGATTGTTACATGTCAATACCTACTATGCTTTCATTGCCAAAGAATGCATTGATCAATCTTGGAATAAGATCAGCAGAAAATGTGCATTATCAATTATCGCCGGAAGAATTAACGGAACAAACGGTGGCAAGAAAAGAAGGTGTTTTGAATGATACTGGTGCCCTTGTAATAAAAACAGGAGAATTTACAGGCCGCAGTCCTGAGGATAAATTTATAGTAAAAGACGATATCACTTCAGAAACTGTGCACTGGAATGATTTTAATCTCCCCATCGAACCAAAAGATTTTGATCAGTTGTATAAAAAGATGCTTAGCTATCTTGAGAATAAAGAAATATGGGTAAGAGATTGTTATGCATGTGCTGATCCTGATTACAGATTAAATATCCGTGTGATAAATGAAAACCCATGGAGCAATCTATTTGCCTATAATATGTTTCTGCGTCCGCAGGAAGAGGAGCTTAAAAACTTTAAACCTGACTGGCATATAATACAGGCGCCATCTTTTAATGCGGATGCTACAATAGATGAAACACGGCAGCACAACTTCGCTATAGTAAACTTCACTAAAAGAATAATACTTATTGGCGGCTCAGGTTATACCGGGGAAATAAAAAAAGGAATTTTCACCATTTTAAATTTTATTCTTCCGCATGATAAACATGTATTGAGCATGCATTGTTCTGCTAACATGGGTGATGATGGTGATACAGCAATATTTTTCGGTTTAAGCGGCACAGGCAAAACAACTTTAAGCGCAGACCCACACCGAAAATTGATTGGCGATGACGAACATGGCTGGACAGAAAATACCGTATTTAATTTTGAAGGCGGATGCTATGCAAAAACAATTGACCTGAGTGAAGAAAAAGAACCCGAGATCTTTCATGCGATACGACCTGGCGCTTTGGTAGAGAACGTAACTTTTTTTGAAGGCACAAATAAAATTGATTTCTCCAGTAAAAAAATTACAGAGAACACAAGAGTAAGTTACCCATTACATTTTATCAGCAATGCATTAGAGCCATCAATTGGTAAACCGCCAACAAATATTTTCTTTCTAACTGCAGATGCTTATGGCATTCTTCCCCCGGTAAGTAAATTATCAGCAGGGCAGGCCATGTACCAGTTTGTAAGTGGATATACAGCAAAAGTTGCCGGTACTGAAGCAGGCGTTACAGAGCCAAAATCAACATTCAGTGCATGTTTTGGCGCTCCCTTTCTTCCATTGCACCCGGTAGAATATGCTGATATGCTTGGCAAAAAAATAAGAGCGCATAAAGTAAATGTATGGATGATAAATACCGGCTGGAGCGGCGGCGCTTATGGCGTAGGAAGCAGGATAAAACTTTCTTATACAAGAGCAATGATTTCCGCAGCGCTGGAAGGTGAATTAGATAATGTAGAATATGAAGCTCATCCAATATTTGGAATGATGATGCCTAAAACATGTCCCGGAGTGCCTTCTGAAATTTTAAATCCAGGAAATACATGGGCAGATAAAGATGAGTATGATGCAAAAGCTAAAGAGCTTGCAAAACAATTTATAAAGAATTTTGAAAAATATGCAAGTGGCGCCAGTGAAGAAACTGCAGGCACCGCACCTAAAGTGTAAACCCCATAACATTCAAATTGATTTAACCCTGCTCCGGCGGGGTTTTTTATTTTGTTTTTTAAACCTGTCAGGTTCTTGAACCTGACAGGTTTAAAAAATAATTATTTGGCTATGCCGCCTTTGCAATTTGGAGCAATTGCTATGAGAAAGGGGAATAGAAAAAATTCTAAAACAACCCATACAACTGAGCATCCACCTGGTTTATAATTTTGCCGAGGTCTTCATCATTCTCGGCAAATTTATTTTTATCTGCATCAATAATTAAGAGTGGTCCTTCTTTGTAGGTGCCTATCCATTTGTTATAGAACTCATTCAGCTTTTTTAAATAATCAAGGCGGATATTTTCTTCATATTCCCTGCCACGCTTTTGTATTTGTGCAACCAGTGTAGGCACAGATGCTTTAAGATAAATAAGCAGGTCAGGCGGCTGCACCATGCTTTTAAGTGTTTCAAAAAAAGTATAATAATTATCAAAATCTCTTTTAGCCATCAGCCCCATATCATGAAGATTGGGCGCAAAAATATTGGCGTCCTCATAAATTGTTCTGTCCTGTATTACGGTTTCAGTACCACGGTGAATTTCGAGCAATTGCGTTAAGCGGCTGTTCAAAAAAAATATCTGCAGGTTAAAGCTCCATCGCGGCATTTCCTCGTAAAAATCATTCAGGTAAGGATTATGATCAACATCTTCAAACTGCGGTATCCATTTATAATGCTTGCTTAATAACTCTGTTAAGGTTGTTTTGCCGGCACCAATGTTTCCGGCTACTGCAATGTGTTTTGGTTTTTTAACTTTTGCCATGCTCTAAATCCCTAAAGGGACTTTTATAGATTAATTAATGTTTAAATACCGCTAAAAATATAGAATAAAAATTAATTCAGAATTATTAATATCAACATTTAAAAATAATTCAGCCCGATTGCTTCTCTAACTAATTTAATTGTAACTTCTGCGCTTTTTCTTGCTTTTTCAGCCCCTTGCCCCATTACTTTTTGCAGATATTTTTCATCCTGCAAAATACTGTTCACTTTTTCACGGATAGGAGAAATAAATTTCACCATATCTTCAGCCAGTTGTTTCTTCATATCACCATAGCGAATGTTACAGTTATTATAATCATCCTCATATTTCTTTATTACATCCTTTGAAGAAACAAGATTCATTAGTAAAAAAATATTTCCAATATAAGCAGGCTTTGGCGAATTATTCTCTGTCGGCCCACTGTCTGTCTTTGCTTTCATCACTTTCTTTCTTATCAGTTCGTCATCATCGGCAAGATATAATGTCGCCATTTGATTTTCGCTCTTGCTCATTTTTCCCTCTCCATCAAGCGAGGGAACTTTTACCAAATCGTTACTGTAATTAAATGCAACCGGTTCAGGAAACACCTCGCCATAGCGATGATTAAAACGGTTAGTAAAATTTCTTGCCATCTCCAGATGCTGTTCCTGGTCTTTACCAACAGGCACATATTTGGCACGATGTAAAAGAATATCCGCTGTTTGCAAAACAGGATAAGTAAGTAAGCCTGCATTGATATTCCCTGGCTGCATGCGAGCCTTATCTTTAAAAGTTGCGGTTTTTTCCAGCTCGCCTTTGTAAGCAAGCATATTTAAATACAAATACAATTCAGCAGTTTCATGCAGATGACTTTGACAGTACAAAGCAACTTTATCGGGATCGAGTCCACAGGCAATATTTTCTGCTAAAACACGGTATACATTAGCTTTCAGCTCTTTGGTATCAGGATGAGTTGTTAAAGAATGCAGGTCAGCCACCATAAAAAAACATTCATATTCATCCTGCATCTTTACATAATTACGGATAGCGCCAAAATAATTACCCAGGTGAAGAAAACCTGTAGGCCGAATGCCACTCATTACTATTTCTTTCGTTTTATCCATAACCCGGCGAAGATAATTATTCTGTTTGTGGTTTGTAGTTTATAGTTTGTAGTTCTTTATACTTTAAAAAAAGTTTTTAATAGGCTAATTATGATAATCAAAAATAAAAAGAGAAAAATGAATTAACCATTTAACCACAAACTATAAACTACAAACTACAAACTATTATATATTTGTTTGATGGAAGTGAATGATGACCTTATCAACAATCTTGCACAGCTTGCAAAGCTTGAATTTAATGATGCAGAAAGAGATGAAATAAAAAATGACCTGCAAAAGATGATCGCATTTATTGATAAGCTTAATGAACTGGACACAACAGGAGTAGAACCACTGCTCCACATGAGTGAAAATGTAAATGTATTAAGAGAAGATGAAGTGAAAGGAAGCATCAGCCGTGAAGAAGCGCTTAAGAATGCTCCTTTACATGATGACCAATTTTTTAAAGTGCCAAAAGTGATAAAGAAATAATCTTGCCAGTTACCGGTAACTGGTTATCAAAAAACAAAAAATTAAAACTGATTAATGCTACCAATCATCCATCTTGATAAAATAAATAAGAGCTATTACCTCGGTAAGCAGGATTTACATGTACTTAAAAATATTTCTCTTGATATTTTTAAAAATGAATACGTGGCTTTAATGGGGCCAAGCGGCAGCGGCAAATCTACTTTGATGAATATTTTGGGTTGTCTCGATTCACCAACAAGTGGAAAATATATTTTAAATGGAAAAGATGTAAGCAAGATACCGGACAATGATCTTGCAGAAGTTCGCAACAAAGAGATTGGTTTCGTGTTCCAGCAATTTAATTTATTATCAAGATTAACCGCAGCGGAAAATGTTGCCCTGCCATTGGTTTACAACGGCACTCCCAAAAAACAAAGAATGGAACAGGCGCTTGAAATGCTTAACAGAGTTGGACTTGCAGACCGAAGCCATCATAAACCTAATGAACTTTCCGGCGGGCAGGGACAGCGTGTAGCCATTGCACGTGCTTTAGTTAATAACCCTTCCATTATTTTGGCTGATGAGCCTACAGGAAACCTGGATTCAAAAACTTCTGTGGAGATAATGGAAATTTTTGGTAAGATACATGATGAAGGAAATACAGTTATACTTGTTACCCATGAAGAAGACATTGCTAAATATGCCCATCGTGTAATACGTTTAAAAGATGGTGTTATTGAAAGTGATACCCCAACAAAAAATAAGTCAATGGTCATTAGTCATTAGTCATTCTACTTATTCTCTATTGACATATTGACCTATTGACAAATGACTTAATGAATATTTATGGCACAAAAAATTTATACTAAAACAGGCGATGCTGGTAAAACAAGTTTGATCGGCGGAACGAAAGTTTCTAAAAGCAATATTCGTATTGAAACATACGGCACTATCGATGAATTGAATTCATACATTGGTTTGGTTAGCGATCATTGCAATGATGATCATTCAAAAAATATTTTAAAAGAGATACAGGACAGATTATTTACTATCGGCTCTTCGCTTGCATGTGATCCTGACAAAGAACAAAAATTAAAAATTCCTGATCTTAAAGAAACTGATGTTGCACTTTTAGAGAAAGAAATTGATGCGATGAATGAAAAACTACCTGGGATGAAACATTTTATTTTGCCCGGAGGACATATTGCAGTGTCAACAATTCACATTGCCCGTTGTGTTTGCCGCCGTGCAGAAAGATGGTGTGTAAATATGCAGGAACAAAATTTATTTGTTGAACCTTTGGTAATAAAATATCTTAACCGGTTAAGTGATTATCTTTTTGTTTTGGCAAGATACATTGGCCATTTATTACAGGTTACCGAAATTGCATGGAAGCCAAGAATAAGCTAATAAAAATTATCTTACGTAACAATTAATGTTACGCAGATATTTATATTTTTTAGTACTGCTGTTTTATTTGCAGTCGTATTCCCAAATTTTGCCTTTTAAAAATTATGGAGTTAAAGATGGTTTGCCAACGCAACTTATTTATGCAGCCATAAAAGATAATCGCGGATTGCTATGGATAGGGACTCCGTATGGGGTTAACTGGTTTGATGGCAAAAACTTTTATCACCCTTATATTTCTTCTCCGGCGGGGCAATTATATGTAATTAATTTTTACAAAGATGATAACGGTGATATATGGATACTTACTTTTTATAATGGCATTTATAAATTCTCAAAAAATCATTTCATAAATTTTTTACCCAATACTGCACACCTTGAATCTAATTCAAATAATGTATTTGATATAGTTCAGCTTGATGCGTTGCACTATGCAATAGCAACCGATGAAGGGGCTTTTATTTTTGATGGTAAAAAGTTTACAATTATAGATTCCGGTCGTACTGAAAATTATAACAGTATAATAAAATTGCAAAACGGAAATTTGTTGCTGGGTAATTATACCGGACTGTATTGTTATAAAAAAGTCAATGACAAATGGGTGAACTATGCAACAGTTACGGGATATTCAATAAATAAAATAAAAATTTTAAAAGATAAAATATGGGTGGCAACTACTAAAGGTGTTCTTCAATTTTTAAATACTCCTTTGTTAGATTTTACAAAACCAGCAAAACGATTTTTAAGTGGCGAAGATATAGGTCAGCTAAGTATTAATAAGGATGAAATATGGGCAAAAGGAAAAAAAATTTACAGAATAAATAATGATAGTGTTTTTAACTATGACGAAACAAATGGAATTACAACTAATGTAAGATATATTTATTGCGATAATATAGGCATCACCTGGTTTTGCACAGACAGAGGCTTGTATAAATTGCCATCCGAATATTACAAGTTTGACTATTTAAAAACATCTAAAGATAATGCGGTAACTGCGCTTGCCAATGATAAAGACGGAGCTTTATGGATTGGAACAGAGAATGGAATTTTTAAAAGAGAAGAAAAAAATTATAAATACATTTCGCAGATAAACAAAAAAAAAATTGGAAATGTTTCATGGATGTTTGTTACAAAAGAAAATGAACTGTTGACGGGCACAGATGCGGGAATAGCAAGCCTTTCTGCACAAAAAACACAAATAAAATTTCCATTAAAATCTACCTGTGTTTTTGAAGATGACAGAGCCAATATCTGGATGGGAACCCAATACGGAGATATTTATTTATTACATGAAAATAAACTACAGCACATTCCTATATCACATCAGCCAATTGAATTCATCAACAGCATTGTTACAGTTAATAATAATGTTTGGATCGGTTACCGTAACAAAGGCATAAAAAAAATTTATTTGGAGAATGCCAAATTACAACCCGTTGAAAAATTTAATTCTTACAATGCTTTTAAAAATTTACGCATCAGATGTTGTAAACGTGATAATAAGGGCAACCTGCTTTTTGGTACCAGAACAACCGGACTTTATATTATATCAACGGTAACAAATAAAACGTGGCATTTTGATGAAAGCAATGGTTTAAATGCAACGTGGGTAAAAGATATATCTGTAACCGGCGATACAGCCTATTTAGCTACCAATAACGGTTTGCATATTTTATCCGGAGATTATGATCATCCGTTTATAAAGCAAATAAAGTTCAATAATGATGCTATATCTCTTGAAACAAACAGCGTTCTTTATCACGATTCGGTTTGCATAGCAGGAAACAACGGAGTATTTTATTATTATCCTTTTAAAGACAAAATGCCTGCTTCAAATATTCCTGTTCTCTTTACTCAAATTACAATTGCCGGCAAGCCTGATTCAAATTTTCATCCTTATACAATTCCAGCAAAAAAAATTGATCTAAAATATGATCAAAATAATATTTCTTTTGAATTTGCTGGTATTGATCTAAGAACTGAAAATATTTTACGCTATCGCTATATACTTGCCCGGCTTGATAAAACATGGAGCGCTGCAACTGAAAGAAATTTTGTAAGCTATAATTTACAGCCCGGAAATTATACATTTAAAGTTCAGGCGCAAAATGCAGATGGTTCATGGAGCAATAAAACCGCAGAAATAAATTTTATCATTCATTATCCTTTCTGGAAAACATGGTGGTTCATTTCACTCCTAATAATTATTGCAATAATATTGGTTTATCTTATTTATCAATACCGGTTAAGACAGGCATTGAAACTGGAAAAGTTGCGGAGTAAAATATCAACCGATCTGCATGATGACATTGGCTCAACATTAAGCTCCATTTCAATTTTAAGTGATATGGTTATTAAAGAAAATGATGAATCACAATCAAAAAGTATGGTATCAGAAATAAAAGAAAGTTCTATGTTTCTAATGGAAAAAATGGATGATATAGTCTGGAGTATTAATCCTGCAAATGATACACTTGAAAATTTACTATTAAGAATTAAACAGTTTGCATCCAAAGTTTTTGAAGCCAAAAATATTAATTACGAAATTTTTATTGATGAATCAGTAAAGGATATAAAGCTGCCAATGGAGTACAGGCAGCATATTTATTTAATTTTAAAAGAAGCCATCAATAATCTTGTAAAATATTCTGAATGTACACAGGCAACTATTGAAGTAAAACATCAAAATAAAATTTTGAGTTTATATCTCTCTGACAATGGAATTGGATTTGATAAAAATAAAATCAAGTATGGCAATGGCCTTTTAAACATGCAGCATCGTTCGCAGCTTATAAAATCTAATTTGATAATTGAATCAAAACCATATCATGGTACAAAAATAATTTTAGATGTAAAAATCAAATGAATATCTGATATAAACTTCTGAATTTAATTATAAAATTTGCTCAATGATAAAAATAGGCATTGTAGAAGATAACAATACGCTGCGTTACAGTCTTGAGCAACTATTTAATAAAACCGAAGGAATGAGATGTGTTGTCTCACTCGGTAATTTAATGAATATCGTCAGTGATCTCTCAAAATCCTGTCCCGATATATTACTTATGGATATTGGTTTGCCCAATATTTCCGGCATTGAAGGTGTGCGAACGGTTAAAAATAATTTTGATGATATTCTCATCTTAATGTTTACCGTATTTGAAGATGATGAAAAAATTTTTGCTGCAATAAAAGCAGGCGCATCGGGATATCTTTTAAAAAAAACGCCGCCTGAAGAGATCATAGAATCTATATGGCAACTGTATCATGGTGGCGCACCAATGAGCCCCAGCATTGCAAGAAGGGTTATTAATGTATTTCAT
>OCZT010006764.1_pt1 | contig 11320 bp, 11 predicted proteins | sample 1539031 | NCBI WGS metagenome assembly OCZT01 (sample SAMEA3539308, study PRJEB22396) | soil metagenome | biome: tundra; feature: field; material: soil | place: USA | collected 2010-05 | depth 0.15 m
AACCAGGTTTCCAATCAAAACTATTTTGTAACGACATCATTAGCCATTGCTTTTTGATCAACGACAAACAATATGATTTACATGTTTAATTAATATCAAAAATATACAGAAAATATTATGAACTCAAAAGCTTCAACATCGCTACTGTCTCTTTTAGTTGTACCCATCCCACCGGATACAGCTGCCTCTAACAGTCCTTTAAGTTACCTTATTGGGAATTATTATCCTGTTTCTCGAAATCGTTTTCTATATATGATAATGATCAACGGATATGAAACCCAGGGCAAACCCAGGATCCTAATTCCGGGGAAAGCCCTAGCGAATTAAGTTTCATTTATTAAAAAAAATAAAACAATGGAAACAGTATTAACCATAGTACTTCTGGCAGCCGGTCTTGGTTGCTTCTGGCTCTTTTACAAATCAATTGATTTTTTTGAAAATATTTAAACTTGGAACTTATGATAGCCTTATTCATTCTTTGTATAGCAATGTTTTGTTACCTCTGCTATGTATTAATCAAACCCGAAAAATTTTAACCTATGAACACAGAAATATTGGGAGTTATCCTTATGTTTGGTCTTACGGTGGCGCTTGCCATTCCGTTAGGAAAGTACATTGCAAAGGTTTATGCCGGCGAAAAATCATTGCTTGATTTTTTTGCCCCGCTCGAAAATTTCTTTTTCCGCATCAGTGGCATCGATGCCAAAAGAGAAATGACGTGGAAAGAAAGCATGGTGGCATTGCTGACCATTAACCTTGTGTGGTTTTTATTCGCCATGTTCATCCTTATGTGTCAGGGTTGGTTGCCATTGAATCCGGATGGAAACCCATCCATGTCTCCACACCTGGCATTTAATTCGGCAATCAGCTTTTTGGTGAATTGCAATTTACAGGATTATTCAGGTGAGACTGGCGCGACTTATTTGTCGCAATTGGTGTGTTTCATGTTTTTGCAGTTTGTGTCAGCAGCTACCGGATTAGCAGCTGCAGCGATTGTTTTCAATGCGTTTAAGGCACGTACGACTAAAACGCTGGGCAATTTTTATGACTACTTCATGAAATCGCTGACAAGAATTTTATTGCCTCTTTCGATAGTGGTTGCAATTTTGTTTCTGTTGAACGGCATGCCAATGACTTTTCATGGTAAAGATACCATAACATCATTACAAGGCGACACAGTGCAGGTTTCAAGAGGTCCTGTGGCAGCTTTTGTTCCGATCAAACATTTAGGAACTAACGGAGGAGGGTTTTTTGGTGCAAATTCTGCGCATCCTTTCGAAAACCCAAACTATTTCACCAACATTATCGAGATCATTGCTCAATTGATCATTCCGCTTGCAATGATTTTTGCTTTGGGCTTTTATTTGAGAAGAAGAAAGCTTGCATGGATGATTTTCGGGGTTATGACCTTTGGATTCCTGTGTCTGACGATTCCCAACATGGTTATGGAACAACATGGCAATCCTCAAATTGCGCAAATGGGAGTGGATATGCATGCCGGAGCTATGGAAGGCAAGGAAGTGCGTTTTGGCGCACCTGCTTCCGCTTACTGGAGCATAGTTACCACTGTTATTTCAACAGGTTCAGTAAACTCAATGCATGACAGTTTTATGCCGTTATCCGGTATGAATGAAATGCTGGCAATGATGATAAATTCATTTTATGGCGGCTGCGGAGTGGGTATATTAAACTTTTTCATATTTATCATCATTGCGGTATTCATAAGCGGGCTAATGGTAGGGCGAACGCCTGAATTTCTCGGAAAGAAAATAGAGGCGAAGGAGATGAAAATTGCCGTAATAGTAACATTGCTATCTGCTTTGCTTATAAAGGGAGGAACAGCATTGGCCTCTTACTGGTTTGCAATGGATCCTGCTGGTCATGCTGCCTGGCTGAATAATCCCGGCTTCCATGGCTTCTCGGAAATGCTCTATCAATATACATCCTGTAACGCAAACAACGGAAGCGGCTTCGAAGGATTGGGAGATAATACGCCTTTCTGGAATATCACCACAGGTTTTGTCCTGATCCTTGGCCGTTATTTACCCATTATTGGTCCGGTTGCAATTGCAGGAATTTTAGCAAACAAAAAATATATCCCTGAAAGCGCCGGTACTTTAAAAACCGATACATTGACTTTCGGAGTCATGATATTTGCGGTGATCTTTATCGTAACTGCGTTATCTTATTTTCCTGCTTTGGTTCTGGGACCTATAGCCGAATATTTTTCAATGTAATAATTAATCATCAAAATCAATCATAAGATCATGACTAAAAGAGAAAGAAAAACTCCACTCTTCCAAAAAGAATTGGTGAAAGAAGCTTTATTGCAGTCATTCGTTAAGCTGAATCCCCGCATATTGTATCGTAACCCTGTAATGTTTACTGTGGAGTTAGGGACAGCCGTTATGTTGTTCGTTATCGCTTACGGGTTGATTTTAGGTAGCACTTCACAAGGTTCGATCGCATACAACTTCGCAGTATTTATCATTCTTCTGCTTACAGTGCTCTTCGCAAACTTTGCCGAAGCTATTGCCGAAGCCAGAGGAAAAGCTCAGGCAGATTCTCTACGTAAAACAAGACAAGAAACCCCTGCGAAGAAATTCGTCAATGGAAGTCTGGTGACTGTTCTCAGTTCTCAGTTATCGAAGGATGATATTTTCATTTGCGAGACGGGTGATATAATTCCTGCCGACGGAGAGATCATTGAAGGAATTGCTTCAGTTGATGAATCCGCAATCACCGGTGAAAGCGCACCTGTAATCCGTGAATCAGGCGGAGACAAATCAAGTGTAACAGGAGGCACGAAAGTTTTATCCGATAAAATCAAAGTGATAGTTACGTCAAAACCCGGCGAAAGTTTCCTGGATAAAATAATTGAGCTGGTTGAAAGTGCTTCCCGTCAGAAAACGCCTAATGAAATAGCTTTGACTATTTTGCTTGCTGGTTTTACCCTCATATTCACCATCGTTTGTGTCACCCTGAAATTTTACTCTGATTATGCTCACACATCCATCACAATTGCTGCATATGTATCACTTTTTGTATGCTTAATTCCAACCACAATTGGTGGCTTACTTTCGGCCATAGGCATTGCAGGAATGGATCGTGCATTACGCGCAAATGTGATTGCCAAATCGGGTAAAGCCGTTGAGACAGCCGGTGACCTCGACACCATTCTGCTTGATAAAACCGGAACCATCACCATCGGAAACCGCAAAGCCACCAATTTCTACCCTGCTAAGGGTATTGATGAAAAGCATTTTGTAAAATGTGTAGTTTTAAGTTCAATGGCTGATGAAACGCCTGAAGGAAAATCTATCATTGAATTAGCAGGCATAGATTCATCGGGTTATCATATTGCTAATCCCGTTTTCATAAAATTCTCGGCAGAGACACGGAGTTCAGGTGTTGATTTTGAAAACACCAGGATCAGGAAAGGCGCTTCGGATGCTATTAAAATGCTTGCAGAAAAAGCAGGAAATTTTTGCCCTGAGGAAATTGAGCAACGTGTCACAAGTATCGCAAGTAATGGTGGAACCCCATTGGTGGTTTCTGAAAACGATAAGATAATCGGTGTGATCGAATTACAGGACATTATCAAGCCGGGCATACTGGAAAGATTTCAGCGGCTTAGAAAAATGGGAGTAAAAACGGTGATGGTGACCGGTGACAATCCGCTCACGGCAAAATACATTGCTGAAAAAGCAGGTGTGGATGACTTCATTGCCGAAGCAAAACCGGTGGATAAAATGAACTACATCCGTAAGGAACAACAGAGTGGAAAATTAGTTGCGATGATGGGCGATGGAACCAATGATGCTCCTGCACTTGCGCAAGCTGATGTAGGTGTTGCCATGAACAGCGGAACTTCTGCAGCAAAAGAAGCAGGCAATATGGTTGACCTCGACAACGACCCCACCAAACTGATTGAAATCGTTGAAATCGGGAAGCAATTGTTGATGACCCGCGGAACGCTAACTACTTTCAGCATTGCGAATGATGTGGCAAAATATTTTGCCATTGTACCGGCACTGTTTATTACTTCTATTCCAGCCCTTCAAGCCTTAAACATTATGCGTTTGAACTCACCAACAAGCGCTATTCTTTCGGCAATAATATTTAACGCCATCATTATTCCTTTGCTTATTCCTCTTGCGCTAAAAGGAGTTGCCTACAAACCCATTGGCGCCAGTGCATTGCTTCGCAGAAACCTTTTCATTTATGGCCTGGGCGGTATAATCGCTCCATTTATCGGAATAAAACTCATTGACCTTTTAATTTCAGTATTCAGCTAAAAATCAATAAACATGAAATCACATATCATTCCGGCACTAAAATTGACCCTTGTTTGCATCCTGGTTTTTGCGGGGGTCTACACTTTACTAGTTTGGGGAATCGGGCAAATAGTAGCTCCCAACAATGGTAAAGGTGAAATAATAAAGTATTCAAACTCTAAGGACGGTTCGAAATATGGTTATGTAAATATCGGGCAGTTATTCACCGCTGATAAATATTTCTGGTCACGTCCCTCCGCTGTAGGTTACAATGCCGCAGGTTCAGGAGGAAGCAATAAGGGACCAACCAATAAAGAATACCTCGCACAGGTACAGGGGAGAATTGATACATTCCTGGTTCATAATCCTTCTGCAAAAAAATCAGACATACCTGTTGAAATGGTTACTGCATCTGGTAGCGGGCTAGACCCTCATATCTCTCCAAAAGCTGCCATGATACAAGTGCCACGCATCGCCAAAGTGAGAAATATCCCGGAAGACAAAATTATTGCATTAATACGCGAACAAACTGAAAAACCATTGCTTCGCATGTTTGGCCCTTCAAGGATCAATGTATTGGAACTGAATATTGCGTTGGATAACCTAAAATAAGTTCAATGAACTAAAATTATGGTGCTGCATGAAAAGGCGAATGAGGAAAAATTGGCTAAGTGGCATGATGACCCTTCCAACTGGAGATTGGGTGTCTTTTATTATAACAAAAAGGACAAGCGGTTGTTTCCACCTAAGAGACTTCGGGCTTTTGGGTGGACGGTAAATTTTGCAAATCCATATTCTTATTCTTACCTTGCTGGTGATTATTATCTTAATACTCGCCATTGCGAGATTTGGATATTGAGACTAAACTTATATATATCAGTACTCTTGCGACAGGAATAAAAAACGTATTTTAAAAAGTAAAAACAAATACTTTTGTACGTTCAACGCTGTCCATATCATTTTAATGTCAGAAGAAGAGAAAATAAATATAGATGATGAACATTTTCTTGAACTCATACGCAAATCAAAGCGTGGTAAGTTCAAGATATACATTGGCATGAGCGCCGGCGTTGGTAAAACCTACCGCATGTTGCAGGAAGCACATACCTTGTTAAAAAATAGTATCGATGTTAAAATCGGGTACATCGAGCCACATGACCGTCCTGATACCATTGCCCTGATCCAAGACCTTCCTGTCATTCCCAGAAGAAAAATTATTTATAAAGGAAAAGAATTGGAAGAAATGGATGTTCCTGCAATTCTTAAACTTCACCCCGAAGTGGTTATTGTTGATGAACTTGCTCATGCGAACATATTTGAGAGCAAAAATGAAAAACGCTGGCAGGACGTGGTGGATATTCTGAATTCGGGTATCAGTGTAATCAGCGCTGTAAATATTCAACACATAGAAAGCCTGAATGAAGAAATCCAGAAAATTACCGGAATAGAAGTAAAAGAACGCATTCCGGATAAAGTACTGGGATTGGCAGACGAAGTTGTTAATATTGATATGACAGCGGATGAATTAATCACCCGCCTGAAAGAAGGCAAGATATATAAAACAGAAAAAATTGAACTCGCTCTCAGGAATTTTTTTAAATCTGAAAATATTCTTCAACTTCGTGAACTTGCTCTTAAAGAAGTAGCATCGCAAGTTGAACGTAAAATTGAAACAGAGATTCCGAAAAGTGTTGCTCTGCGACGTGAACGTTTTTTAGCCTGTATCAGCAGCAATGACGAAACGGCACAAGCAATCATACGTAAGTGTGCCAGGTTAGCCAGTTATTATAATTGCAAATGGTTTGTCCTGTATGTTCAAACACCCAAAGAGAATCCGGATAAAATTGCCTTGGTTAAACAACGACATCTTATCAACAACTTCAAACTTGCAACTGAATTAGGAGCAGAAATAATAGAAAATGAAAACAAAAATGTTGCGAAAGCAATTGCAGAAGTGGCAGAAATAAGAGAAATAACAACAATTTGTATAGGAAAACCACACTTCAATCTATTTGCATCTATTTTGGCTATTAATACATTTAATAAACTGGTGAAGAAATTAAAATCGCTGGATATTGATTTGATAATTTTATCATGAAAATTTCAATAGAAGTTTCAGGACAATCCCGGATGTATTCTTATCAATGGCTGAAATTTTAGCAATTTGAAAGTACTTTGCTGTTTGTTTTAATATCTTGATCAAAACAGAAAATAATATGAAACTTAAAGTTACAAATTCCTTTATCCTTCTTGCAGCAACACCTGCCACTTCAGATGCGGCTGTTTCAAACGGTCCTTTAAGTTATTGGATTGGAGGCATTATAGCCCTTCTTATCATGGGCTATTTGATTTACACCTTATTGCGACCGGACAAATTGTAATAAGACAATCGTCATGATTAAAAAATCCTTCCCTGAAATGATGTTAGTCTTTTTCACAGGACTTATGATATCGTTTGTACAGGGAAAATTATCTGGTTTTAAACTTTAATTCGAAAAAAATATGAATGAAGTGATTCAAATTGTGATTTTCATGATTGCGCTGATTGTCCTGGCGCCTTTGTTAGGCAAGTACATGGCAAAGGTTTTCATGGGTGAAAACCATTTCATGAAGCCGGTTTTTGGCTGGCTGGAAAAATCAGTTTACCGTGTATCAGGTGTCAAAAGCGAGGAAGAGATGAACTGGAAGACCTACTTGTATGGTGTTCTCCTTTTCAATCTTTTTGGTATGGTAGTTTTATTTCTTTTACAAATGTTTCAGGCTTATTTGCCACTGAATACAGAAAAGCTGCCGAATGTTTCATGGCATCTTTCGTTTAATACAGCTGCGAGCTTTATAACGAATACAAACTGGCAATCTTATAGCGGCGAAAATACCCTGAGTTACCTGGTTCAGATGATGGGTCTGACTGTTCAGAATTTTGTCAGTGCGGCAACCGGTATAGCAGTGGTATTGGCCCTGATACGCGGGTTGACCAGAAAAACAACAGATGCGTTGGGGAATTTTTGGGCCGATATGACCCGGAGTGTGATCTATGTGTTACTACCGCTTTCTATTATTCTTACTATGGTTTTTGTAAGCCAGGGAGCTGTACAGACCTTTTCGCATTATGTCAAAGCAACTACATTGCAGGGGACTGAGCAGGTTATTCCTCTGGGCCCGGCTGCATCACAAAGTGTTATCAAGCAACTTGGTACCAATGGTGGCGGTTTTTTTAATGCTAATGCCGCCCATCCGTTCGAAAGCCCGACGCCTTTCACCAATTTTTTAGAAATGCTTGCCCTCCTGATTATTTCTGCAGGTTTAGTATTTACTTACGGACATTATATGAAGTCTAAACGGCAGGCGCGGGCGATATTTATTACCATGTTTATCCTTTTTGCTGTTGGCCTTGCCATATCTCTATGGTCCGAGTACAGTCATAACAATGTTCTGAATATTTCGGGTAACATGGAAGGAAAAGAAACCCGTTTTGGTGTAGCAAACAGTGTGCTGTATTCTGTGGTAACTACCGATGCTTCCTGTGGAGCAGTGAACTGCATGCATGACAGCTTATCACCATTATCAGGAATGGTCTCCATGTTTAATATGATGTTGGGCGAAATAATATTTGGAGGGGTAGGATCAGGATTATATGGGATAATAATCTTTGTAATACTTACTGTTTTTATAGCCGGTCTCATGGTTGGCCGTACTCCGGAGTACCTGGGTAAAAAGATTGAAGCCTTTGAGATGAAAATGGCCATTCTGGCAGTTTTAGCTCCCAGTATCGTCATCAAATTATTTTCAGCGATTGCCTGCTCGGTACCTGCAGGATTATCAAGTCTTAATAATGCGGGGCCCCATGGTCTTTCAGAAATATTATACGCATTCAGTTCTGCGGCTGGAAATAATGGCAGCGCTTTTGGAGGGCTTAACGCAAACACCGTTTTTTATAACCTTATGATCGGATTCGGAATGCTTATAGGTCGTTTTGGCATTATCGTACCGGTAATGGCAATCGCAGGGAGCATGGCCAAGAAGAAGATCACTCCTATATCTTCTGGCACCTTCAGAACCGATAACTGGTTGTTTGTGATGCTTCTTATAAGTGTAATTCTTATCGTAGGAGGTTTGACTTTTTTTCCGCCTCTGGCACTTGGTCCCATTGTAGAACATTTCTTAATGAACCTGGGGCAAACTTTTTAATTTTTTAAGATAAATATTATGGAAAATAGAAATATGAGTCGTTTGTTTACCAGGGAAATTGCAGTACAGGCAGTAAAAGATGCTTTTATTAAACTGAATCCGGCTGTCCTGGTAAAAAACCCGGTAATTTTCATAGTGGGAATCGGTGCACTAATGACTACTGTAGTGGTACTCTTTGACATTTACAACAGTCAATTTTCGAGTTTTAACTTTCAGATTACTCTCTGGCTTTGGTTCACTGTATTGTTTGCCAACTTTGCCGAAGCGGTTGCGGAAGGTCGTGGTAAAGCGCAGGCAGCCAGTTTACGTAAAAGCCGCATCCAGACAAAAGCCCGAAAGCTTGTTCATAGTAAGGAAGAAATTGTGTTGGCCAATGATTTGAGAAAAGGAGACGTTGTGATTTGTGACGCAGGAGATATTATCCCTGCTGATGGTGATGTAATCGAAGGGATTGCAAGTGTGGACGAATCAGCTATTACAGGGGAATCAGCACCTGTAATACGTGAAAGTGGTGGTGACCGTTGTGCAGTGACAGGGGGTACTAAAGTTATCAGCGACCGTATTACGATTAAGGTAACTTCTAAACCGGGGTTTACATTTCTGGACCGTATGATCGCTCTTGTTGAAGGAGCGAAAAGACAGAAAACACCTAACGAAATCGCTTTGATCATCCTGCTATCAGGATTAACAATAATATTTCTTCTGGTAGTAGTCTCTTTACCTGCTTATTTCGGATATAGTTTAAAGGCTTCTGGTTTACCGGCAAATCAGAATCTCACATTGCCGGTTCTGATTTCACTTCTTGTTTGCCTTATTCCAACAACGATTGGAGGTTTGCTGAGCGCTATTGGCATAAGTGGAATGGACAGACTGTTGCGTAAAAATGTTATTGCTACCAGCGGTAAAGCAATTGAAGCAGCCGGTGATACCGATGTCTTACTTCTTGATAAAACTGGTACGATTACCTTAGGGAACCGCATGGCTACCGAGTTTATTCCAGCCGAAGGTTTCACGAAAGAACAACTGGCTGATGCAGCACAATTAGCATCTCTGGCTGATGAGACACCGGAAGGTCGGTCGATTGTTGTATTGGCAAAAGAACAATTTAATATCCGAGCAAGGGAAATGCAGGCTTTGGATACTTTATTTGTCCCATTCACTGCCCAAACTGCTATGAGTGGGCTCGACTTAAAGAACTCTGATGGTCAGTTGCGAAGTATCAGGAAAGGCTCTTTCAGCGCTATAAAAAAATTCATTGAAAATAACAATGGATTTTTCCCAAAAAATGTAGAGGAGATTGTATCCGATCTCTCACGACAGGGAGCCACTCCATTAGTTGTTGCAGAAAATAACCAGGTACTGGGTGTCATCCATCTTAAAGATATAGTGAAGGGAGGTATCAAGCAGCGTTTTGCACAGCTCCGGATGATGGGCATCCGCACAATTATGATCACAGGCGATAACCCGCAAACTGCTGCAGAAATAGCTGCTGAAGCCGGTGTTGATGATTTTCTTGCTGAAGCAAAACCCGAAGATAAGCTTCATCGCATAAGAGAAGAGCAGGCAAATGGTCATCTGGTTGGAATGATAGGAGATGGCACCAATGATGCGCCGGCACTCGCCCAGGCCGATGTGGGTCTGGCAATGAATACCGGTACCCAGGCAGCCCGGGAAGCAGGGAATATGGTTGATCTCGACAGTAACCCGACAAAACTTATAGAGGTTGTTGAAACCGGAAAACAGCTGCTCATGACCCGTGGAGCACTTACAACATTCAGCATCGCGAACGACGTAGCTAAATATTTCGCTATCATTCCTGCCATAGCTGCATATCTCTATGTCACTGCTTCTGGTGTTGCACCTCTGGGGGTTCTGAATATAATGAAACTTACCTCTCCTGAAAGCGCTATTTTAAGCGCAGTTATATTCAATGCTTTAATTATTGTCGCACTTATTCCGCTTGCACTGCGGGGGGTGAAATACAGGCCTATTTCAGCCAACCGGGTACTGGCATTGAACATTGTTATCTACGGCATTGGAGGAATTATAGTTCCATTTATAGGAATCAAGCTGATCGATATGTTGCTTGTGTCAATACATATGATTTAAGAATCAGGATAATTAATAAATTAAAAGATATTATTATGAAAACACAAACGATTATAGCTTTAAAATTTTTACTGGTAATGACCATTCTGACGGGAATTATTTATCCGCTTTTAATGACTGGCCTGGCTCAGTTGGGTTTTCCTTCCAAAGCTAATGGGAGTCTGATAATGAAAGATGGTAAGGTTATAGGTTCTGAACTGATAGGTCAGAAGTTCGACAGCAGTATCTATTTCTGGTCAAGACCGTCAGCTATTGGTTATAATCCAATTCCATCCGGAGCATCAAATTATGGACCTACAAGTGACACCTTAAAAAAACAGGTTGGTGCAAGGCGTGTGTTTTTTGCGAAAATGAATTCTTTATCAGACCCCTTATCAACTCCAAAAGAAATGGTATTTGCTTCGGGAAGCGGTCTAGATCCTCATATCTCCCCTGAAGCAGCTTTAGTTCAGGCAGATCGTGTTATTAAAGCCAGGCATTTAAATGATAACCAGAAGGAGGAACTCTTAAAAAAAATCAAGGATATGACTCAGGCTCCTCAGTTTTTATGTCTTGGAGAGCCACGAATCAATGTATTAATCTTAAATTTAGAGTTAGATAAAATTGGTCAGAATTTGCCTGTCAGATAGGTAACCAGAGGCAAGATCAGTAACCAGTAACCAGTAACCAGTAACCAGTAACCAGTAACCAAAAACCAGAAACAATTAAGCTATGAAACACTCCATACGGACAAGATTTACCTTAGG
>OCZT010006765.1_pt1 | contig 11318 bp, 10 predicted proteins | sample 1539031 | NCBI WGS metagenome assembly OCZT01 (sample SAMEA3539308, study PRJEB22396) | soil metagenome | biome: tundra; feature: field; material: soil | place: USA | collected 2010-05 | depth 0.15 m
GATCGATTGATCGCTCGCTCTCAGCAGAGAGCGAAATACCTACCGATATTGCCGGATATCGCTCCGCAGGAGGCGCGATCTGCCGCCTGATTAGGGTCATTCGGTGGTTTGGCGACTGGGCGGCCAAGTGGGGGCGTAAACACTTCGGCGTTTTGCCGTGCGAATGTTGCTTTCAACGAAATGGCGCCGCCAAGCGTCCTACATGAGAAGGATCGAAGAATGACACGAGCGTTTGCAGGGGCAGGTTGCCTCTTCGTTGCGTCATGTATAGCATTCGGACAGTCTGCGGCAGGCCCGCCAACATTCGAGGTCGCTTCGGTAAAGCCAGCCGACCCGGATTCGCATATGGGGTCGGATTTGCGGATGTCTCCGGGGGGGACCCTCACGATCACGAACCTGGCGCTGAAATACATCATTCTCAAGGCTTTTGACGTCAAGTACTCTCAGGTATCTGGCGGGCCGGGTTGGCTGGATGCCGCCGAGTTCAACATCGTCGCCAAGGCCGAGGGCAATCCCAGCCAGGCACAGATGATGGCGATGCTGCGCGCGCTGTTGGCGGATCGCTTCCAATTGAAGGTCCACCGCGAGACCAGAGAAGGCAACGTGTATGCGCTGGTTGTGGCGAAGAATGGTCCCAAGCTCAAGGAGCCGACCGGAGATCGGTCATGGGTTGCCGTGATTCGGGTCACTCCACCGGACAGACCGGGGGTGAACTATGCCCTGCAAGGCAGGAAGACATCCATGGCTCTGTTTGCCGGAGAGCTATATAACCAAGTGCGCCGGCCCGTGCTGGACCGCACGGGAATTCAAGGGGAATTCGACTTTCGAGTGGACTACGCGACCGACGACAATCCCCAAACCGGCCCTTCCATCTTCGCCGCGATGCAAGAGCAGCTCGGGCTCAGGTTGGAAGCGACCAAGGGGCCGGTGGAGACGCTCGTGGTGGATCATGCGGAGAAGCCATCTGGAAACTGATCGCAACCGAAACTCGCGTAGTGTAGGCCTATCAGCTTGGGCGGGCGCTTGCCGTAACACGCCCAAACCGCGGATGTGCGCGCGCCGGAACCGAGACCAATCGCGGAGCTACCGATAATACGAAATAACGCTCTCGTGCCCCGCCCGAGTTCGAGCGCAACTCGCCTTCCGTGTAGGCGACGATCTGGGAGTTGGCTGACCCTCGATCTACACTACGGCGTATATCGCGGGTAACCTGCAACATCAAAATGCCAGCCCGACTTCTGGATACCTTCAGTCTTCCTTTCGCCGTTCAAAAAAAACTGGCTGGCAGGAGCATTCTTGAGAGCCTGCTTCGGGCCCACCGAGGTGACAGGACCATTTGCTACATCAACTGACTAGCCAGCCAAGTTCGAGCGAATTCCCAGTCTCGTTTAAGGGTTGCCACCGAAACTCCCAACGCTTCCGCTGCGTCCTTCTCGCTCAAACCGCCAAAGTAGCGCAACTCGACCACCTTAGCGGCGCGCTCATCCAAGGACTCCAGCCGCGCCAGCGCTTGATCAATCTCGAGCAGGCGTTCGTCCCGATACACGGCTGGCCCGTCCTTTTCGTTCAAGGAGAATCTGATCTGCCCGCCGCCGCGTTTATCGCTTTGCCCGCGGCGCGCGTGGTCCACCAGGACGCGGCGCAACTGCTGCGCCGCTACGGCAAAGAAGTGGGCGCGGTTTTGCCAGTCTATCGGCTCGGAACCAAACAGCCGCAGGTACGTTTCATGCACCAGGGCTGTGGCCTGCAAGGTATGTTCGCCGCGCTCCCGGCGCATCTGCCGTGCGGCGATCTGATGCAACTCCCCGTACACCACCTCCATCAGCCGGTTCGCTGCTCCCGGCTTGCCGGTTCTCCAATCCTGGAGCAGACCGGTAATGTTATGGGTGTTATCGGCCATTATGAGCTGTCTTGACGGCTCTCCGCGCTATACCGTTTGAGAGGAACTTGCGCGATGAGACCGACCACGCTTTATTCACGGAGCTATGATACCTCTACCGGGCGCGAGGTGCGTCTATGACCGTCGAGCGCTTTCGCCAAATTCGCAATGTGTATGAGGCTGCCCTGGAAGTGGAAGATCCAACGGGACGCGCGGAATTTCTCGCTCAGGCGTGCCAAGGCGACGAAGACCTCGGCCTCGAAGTCGGCAAGTTGCTGATCGCGAATGAATGCGCCGCGGACTTCATAGATGGGCCGCTCCTGGGTACCGTAGACCCGGGCGTGCCTGCGGATCCTATGCCGCGCATGGAAGGGCGCCGCGTGGGTGCTTATTTGATCTTGCGGGAACTCGGACGTGGCGGGATGGGCACGGTGTACCTGGCCTCGCGCGATGACGATGTTGTTCGCAAGCAGGTAGCCATCAAGATTGTGCGTGCCGGGCTGGGCGAAGCGGACGTGCTGCGCCGCTTCCGCCAGGAGCGCGACATTCTGGCGGCCCTGGACCATCCCGCGATCGCGCGGTTGATCGACGGCGGCAGCACTGAAGAGGGGCTGCCGTATTTCGTGATGGATTACATAGAGGGAGAGCCCATCGATTCCTGGTGCGACCGGCGTAAACTGAATGTCACCGGACGCCTGAAGCTGTTTCAGACGGTCTGCGACGGAGTCCAGTATGCGCATCAACGCCTGGTCGTGCACCGCGACCTGAAACCGGCGAATATCCTGGTGACAGCCGAGGGCCATGTGAAACTCCTGGATTTTGGCATCGCCAAGATGCTGGACCCCGGAGATGCCTCAGCGGACATGGCTCGCACCGAGACGCTGCTGCGACGGATGACCCCGGAATACGCCAGTCCGGAACAGCTGATGGGCGAAGCCATTCATACCACCAGCGACATCTACGCCTTAGGTGTCGTGCTTTATGAGCTGTTGACCGGACATCGCCCCTACAAGATGCGCAGCCACATCCTGCACGAAATTGCGCGCGTGATCTGCGAGGAGGAGCCAACACGTCCCAGCGCCGTGATCAGCGAAGGGAACGTCCAGGCGATCAGCGAGGTCCGCGAGGGCGATTCGGTCCACCTTAGGCATCGGCTGGAAGGTGATCTGGACAATATCCTGCTGAAAGCCCTCCAAAAGGGACCTTCCCGGCGTTACAGTTCAGCGGACCAATTCCGTGAGGATGTGAACCGGCACCTGGCAGGCCTGCCCGTTAGTGCTCGAAAGGATACGGTCTGGTATCGCGGCGGCAAATTTATCCGGCGGCACCAGGTGGGCTTGGCCGCGACGGTGTTGGCCGTGGCGGCCCTGGCACTTGGACTCTTTACCACCTTGTGGCAGACCCGTCTGGCTCTCGAATCGCTCTCCGGCGCCAATGCGCGCCCCATCTCTGTGCTGGCACCGGAAATTGTACTGTTCACCGTCCTGCTTTGGTGCGGGCTCGCCGCCGCCGTATTCTTCTCGCGGGCAACTCCCCGCAGAACCTTGGGCGCGCTCGCCGCGGGCTTCGCCTTCATGCTCCTGTTCGTGGTGGACGAAATGCTGCCGGCCTCGCTGGGTCTGCGGCACTTCACCTGGACAGTAGCACCCCCGCCAACGGGGCTCATTTACGCGGGGATCATCCCCTATGGAGCAATGATCGCGCTGCTGGGCTGGCGCATTACTCGCAAGTTCGGGTGGCGCGGCCAGGTGGCACTGCTGTTTGCGGCGACGTTCGGCGGCCCCCTTCGAGACTACATCACTACGCTCTATATGCCCGGCATTGCCGCCGTTCCGGGATGGTTGCCCTGGATCTCCGATGGTGTTCTGTGGCTTGGCGGCGTCGGCTCGGGACAAGCCATCCTGCGGCTCATCGCAGGCCCGGCCGGAGGCGACACCTTCACACCACTTCCCTGGAAACCTTGAGCTGTTCTGGTTGCGCTCCGCGCTAAGCAGGGTGGAAGTGATTCCAGATCAATTCAGCACGAAAGGAACGTGTATGAACTCGAACCAAGCAACCTTTACAGTGATGGCAGCGCTCTGCTCCGTCGCTTTCTGCCAATCGCCGCCCGCAACCATCCTGACCATCGAGATGGAGAATGTTGTCCGTTACAACGAGAACTTCGCAACGCCTCAGAAGAACGGAACCTCAACCGCCATGGAGGCGCAGACTGTCGCCCCCGCGACGTTCTTCCCGGGTACTTTTATCGGAGATGTTGTGACGGTCAATGGCAGGAAGAGCAGGGGTGCTGGAGTGGCCCGGATTTATACAGTGGGGCTTAACTCCAATCCTTCCGGCCGGAAGCCAAGGCATTGCAGATATTAATCGCGTTCAGACGATGGATATCCTGCTTGAAATTCAGCAGGCCGACGGGACATCGGTGGGCACCCTCGCCTTGACTGGGTTCGCTCCGGGCGAGGCACCTGTGGGAGCCCCGAAATCAGGTGCCGTCGGCAATTTCGCAGTGGTTGGAGGCACCGGCGTTTTCCTGGGCGCCCGCGGCCAGGCAGCCACCATCATGAACACCCATAGAAGCACCTCAACCCTTGAAAACCCCATCAACCGCCGCACCTTTCCTGCGGGGCTTTGGAAGCTCGAGGTGCAGTTGATCCCCATGAGGACACCCGAGGTGGCGCTTACCACCACTGGCCTGCGATCGTCCACTCCAGCGACTTCTCGCTCGTGACGGCGGCTAAGCCGGCACGCGCCGGGGAAGTATTGACCCTTTTCGCGTCCGGTCTTGGCCCCGCGCGTCCAGGTGTTGACCCAGGCCAGGCGTTCACGGCAAGCCCCGCTCAGATTGTAAGTTCGCCCATTGACGTTCTGGTGAACGGGAAAGCTGGAGAGGTGCTGTATTCCGGGGGGTATCCAAACACTGTGGACAACTACCCGGTCAACTTTCGCATGCCTGATGGCGTCACATCCGGGTTGGCGTCGGTTCAACTCAGCGCGGCCTGGGTGGTTGGCGCCGAGGTGAAAATTTCCGTTCAATAAGTTCACCGAACCGGGCTGGTGCGACGCCGGCTGCACTGGCCCTGGGCGACGCGCAATTGATCACCTTAACTCATCGACCCCTTGTGCGGGTATCATCAATGGCGACCATGAACAGCAATGGGGACGGCAAAACCTGGAGACCGGTCGAGGCGTCCGAGCGATACACGACACTGGACCTGCTGCGAGGTTTTGCGCTTTTCGGGGTGTTGCTGATCAACTTGCTCTATTTCTTCCGCGTCTCGCTGTTCGATCACATTCTCCACTTCCACACGCACGCCGGCCGGGCAAACGATGCGGTTGACCTGCTGGTGACGGTACTGGTGGAGTTCAAAGCTTTCGACCTGTTCGCTCTCACATTCGGCATCGGTGTCGCCGTCCAGGGGGAGCGGGCCGGGCTCCGTGGCGTCCGAGTCGAAGCGTTCCTTGTGCGGCGCTTCCTCGTTCTGTTCGGCTTCGGGGCATGTCACATGCTTCTTGTATCCAACGTCGATATCCTCACCCTTTATGCGGTGTGCGGTCTCCTGTCGATACCGCTGCTCCGCCTCCCCACTGCCGTGCTGGCGATGGCCGGTCTCGCAGCCATTTACCTGCCTTCCGTCTTTTCTGGATTTCGAGGCTTGCCGCCCGAAGCCATTTTGCGTGCGCATGCGGCGAACGCAACGCGGATTTACGGCCAAGGAAGTTTTGGCGCCATCCTGGCGTTTCGCTGGCGCGAGACGCAGGAACTGATCCTGCCATTGCTCGTCGGCGTGGCGCAAAAGACCTTCGGGACGATGCTGCTCGGTGTGGCCGTGTGGCGTGCCGGCGTGATACGCGAGCCGCGGCGATACCGGTCTCTGCTCCAGGCCATCGGTCTCGGGGCGGGAATCGTTGGTATCGTCAACAGCACGGCGGACGTTTTGTGGGAGGCGTTCAGAAAGGCGGTACACGTCATGCCCGCCTTCGCGGTTTTGGGATCCGACGTTCCCCTGGCGTTTGCCTATGCATGTGGTTTGCTGGTGTGGAGGAGATCTGCGCGGGCTGAGGCGTTTACGGCGCCGATAGCCGCCGCGGGGCGGATGGCTCTCACCAATTACCTGATGCAGTCGCTGGTGTTTGCTCTCCTGTTCTACGGCTATGGGTTGGGCCTGTTCGGTCGGCTCGACCCGACGACGGCAACGCTCATCGGTGTTGCCTTTTACGTCGGGCAACTCTGGTTCAGCAAGTGGTGGCTGAATCGATACCGCTTCGGACCGTTCGAGTGGCTTTGGCGGTCGTTGACCTATGGCCGCCGGCAGCCGATGCGTCTGTTCCATTGGGCACCAACGTTGGCAACCTCCGATCCACGAGTCGAACCATGAGACAGCTGCTGGTTCTGGCGTTGTTCGATAGGTCCTGCCTAGTCGCCGCAGCGTTTACCAATTTTATCTTCCCCCTTCGGACGGTTGACGGCCCACTCGCAAACAGCGCGCACCGCGCAGTGCGGCTACCGATATCACCAGATACCGGTCCATTTCAGTTCCGCTCGGGGAGCGTGGGCAGCGATCAATGGTGGTATGGGCTGTTCTCGCCAGCTATGATTGCCAGTTCGGTCGATTGGAGCCAACTTCCGGGTGGCGCGTGATCCGACCGGAATCCAGACGCTCCTCATGAGTAAACGTTGAGCGACTGATCGCGATAATCGGCCGAAGCGGTTGCACAGCAGTACTGCCGCTCCAAACCCGCCGCGACTCGCTGCCTGAGGTTTCAGGGGATCGTCCCGCACGCTCAATCGCACCGATTCCGGCGTTCGAGTCCACGACACCGAAATCCTGGGCGGCACGCGTACTTACGTTCTGCGTTTACGCGGGCGCAATCCACCGCGCGGCCGTGACAACGGAGACCCCGGCCCTTCCCCCATTGCCTCTTCTCCTGCCCTGCCGCTGAATGACGAACACCGGTGCGGGTCTTGCCAACGTGATAATGAGCGATCGAGTTGTGAAACCCTTGGTGGGGACCGCACTCCGAATAGATGGCGGTCAGTCTTACAGCAGGTCCGACCCGAATAATCGACGGCCCGCCATCGCGCGTCGAAAGCTGTATAGGGTCAACGCCAGGACGGCCAGGGATCCGAAGACTCCATTCGGCGCGTACCAGACCGAGAGATCGGTGGTCGCAGGAAACAATCGCAACGCGTAGGTGGTGAACAGCGCTGCGATGACGGACAGCAATCCCACCCGCAGCATTAGCAAGATTACGACCGCGCAGAGCACAGCGTTGATCTCCCACACGATCGCATTAGAGCCAGCCGAGAAGAGCACGGTCAGCATGGCAGCCATCGCCGCACCGGCCACCCAGGCGTTCCGCAGTAAGATCCTGAAGAGGAAAACGAAGAATACGATGGCAAGCCCCTTGTTCACTGCGTCCGGCGCAATAATCAGCAGTTCGGCTACGAGATGACGCAGACCTAGGAGGGCCGCAGGCGCAACCTCGGTATCTGCAAGGGGCCATGCAAGCCGCAGCAGGACGGCAATGTGCAATGTCAGGAGGACGCCGGCGGTTGTGCCCGCGAGAATTTCGCCGTTCGTCAGCGGATCTGAGATGTTGCCCGCTAGCAGGCGGCTCCAGCCGATCAGAACGCGCGGCCATCGTCTACGGACGTAGGGCTCCAGTGCAACGTAAACCGTAGCCTGGACCAGGCTGAAATACATCGTGATACTGCAAGCGACAATAAGGTTTTTGACCTCGGCGGCGTCTGCCACGTGGGTTCCGCCGAAAATCCAAGCGAGCAGGGACGTCGAAAAGGAAAACGCCGCCAACCGAAGTGCCCCTCTGAGATCGCCTCGCCCTGCACGCAGGTTCAGGCGCGCGATAGGGATCGGAACGATCAGCAGCGCAAGCAACAAGACAAGGAATCCGGTATTGGGCGCGGGCGCCATATCGGTTCGTGTGCGCCAGAACTCCCCAACACTGAAATAGACGATTCGGCCGCGCCACGCCGCGGCACGCACGATCAGCGGCTTCGACCCGTCCTGCGTGCTCATCCTGCTCCAGGCCGTTGCTGCATCAAAGATCACCGGTGGCGCCTCTGAAATCGATGTCTCCGAAAACTCGGCCGGATCGAGGCCGGCCGCCGCAAACGCCCGAGTCCAATCGAGACGCGTGGCAGGAGCGGGAACAGCCTCGCCTGCGCTGGGGATCGCTCGAAGTGCGCAAAGGCGCCCTGTGGTGTCGAGCACGAGCGAAATCATCCCGGGCTCCGTTTCGGGAGGATCGTCTTCGCTCACTGCGCCCGGAATTACGCCCGGCGGCAGCGACTTGTTGACGAGACTGCGGTCGAATTCCGTGGGCAGCAGCTTGCGCGGGCTCTGGCGGTACCAAAACCAAACAGGAGGATGCTGCCGCTGTCCCGGCACGAACAGACGGGCCGCTCGCGAAGCGTCCTGCAAACGCGTGAAACTGGCGTCATAAGCAAAACCAAAGTTGTAGTCGCCGGGCCGCTCGGAATATCCCAAGCTCACCAACAGCTCATTGGCTTTGGCGCGCAGGACCTCCGGCGGCTGCTCAAATGGAATACGCGCGAACAGCGATATCTTCCCGGTGAGGAACGCATATACGATTACGCCGGCGATCGCCAAAGCCGCGCAGATGGCCGCTGCGCTCACGCTAAACGCGGTCTCGGGTCCCGCCGCGGCAACCGCCTCGGGCGACGGCGTTTCGCCCGCCGCAATCGCCGCTTCGAGCGGATCCCCTCCTGGCAGACCTGCCAATACCGCGAGGACGGATGCGGGCCGCTTCGCCGGGTCGGATGCGAGACAGCGCAGAATTACGCGTTCGATTCCGGGTTCCAGATCTTTTACAAGAGAAGATGGCCGGGTCGGTGAGCTGCTTTCCTCGAGGCGAAGCAGCTCGGCCGCCGACTTCGATTCAAACGCGCGCTTCCCGGTAAAGATCTCGTATAGAACCAAGCCGAGCGCATAAACATCGCTCTTCGTGGTAACTTCTTTGCCGGCAAGTTGCTCGGGCGCCATGTATTGCAACGTACCTTGCCGCGTTTCGGCTTGCGTGATCTCTCCCGCCATGGCAGCGAGACCGAAATCCATCACGATCACTTTGCCCCGGCTGTCAATCATCACGTTTGCCGGCTTGAGATCGCGGTGCAAGACCCCACGCTGGTGGGCGGCCGCCAACCCTTGGCACAATCCTCGGGCGATGTCGACCCCCTTGTCCGGCGGGACACGCCCGATGCGTCGCAGAAGCGAGGCGAGATCCTCTCCATCCACGTACTCCATGGACAGGAACGTCTGGCCACCGGCCGTGCCGATGTCGTATACGCGGCACACGTTCGGGTGCGATACCTGCCGGGCGAGTCGCACCTCGTTGCGGAATCGCGCCAACGACGGCGGCGCTTCCGCAACGTGGGTGGGGAGAAACTTGAGCGCGACGGGCTGCTGGAGGGTGAGGTCGTTGGCCCTGTATACCTCGCCCATGCCACCGGTCCCCAGGAGATCGATGACCTGATAGCGTCCGGCGATCACCTCGCCCGGCGCGAAGCGACCTTGGGATGGCGACCGTGCGCTCGCGGTGCTTGCGGCAATCGTCATGGTCTTGGACAAGGTCGAAGACTGCAAAACCGGTGAACCGCACTGACCGCAGTAGCGACTGGTCTCAGGAATTTCTTTACCGCAATTGGGGCACTCGCTGCTCACGTGCTTCCGTAGTATAGCGAATGGGTTACATGGGTTACATATTCACTAGCCGAACGCCGGCGTTACAGTTGGCCGCTGGAGGAGCCGCCGGGGGCCGCCCATCGGATAGCTGGTGCGAAATCCCCATGCAACCAGTGATGGCCGACGCTTGAAGCCATCTGCTGATTCGCCGGTCTTACGTAACCAGGACTCACCCAGATTGATGATCGCCGCGAACAACATCGTTGCACTCTCGCCGCAATGAAAAGGGCGCGAGCCCGATGGCCCGCGCCCCAAAGAACAACTTCTAAAACGCGACTCGCAGACCGAAACGGAAGGTTCGGCCGGCGGTCGCGCCGGTGATGCACATGAAGTTCTGGAGCGGATCCGCGACGGACCGGTTCAGACTTCCGTCGGGGTTCAGCCGCAGGCTGGCGGAGCCGGCGTTGGGGTTGCCCCAGATGGACGTGTTCGTGAAGTTCGTGGATTCGGCGCGGAACTCGGCGTTAACCTTCTCCTTGATCTTGAAGTCCTTGAAGATGGCCGGGTTGAGTTGCCAGTAGCCGGGACCGCGGAGAATATTGCGGCCCGTGCTGCCGAATCTGTAAACCGTGTTACCGGTCGCCTGGAAGGCGAACAGCGGATCGCGGAAGCTCATCGGGTCATAGTACGGGTTATTCGGACCCTTGCCGCCGAGCTTTACCACCGGGGCGATCTGGTCCGCCGTCTGGCTGTTGCCGGTAGCCTGGAGCGATGAGCCACTGCCCGAGACCGTAAACGCCGTACCGGAGTAGGCCATGAAGGTGCCGCTGAATTTCCAGCCGCCGACGAGGAAGTCCGCGACTTTATTCGAAATCGCGAGCTTCTTGCCGTTGCCCACGGGCAGCTCATAATTCCAGCCCGCGGTGAACATATGCGTGCGGTCGTAGCCCGAGGGAGCGTAATTGCGTTTGACGACGGGATCCCAGTTCCAGCCCCCTGCAAGACTGGTCCAGCCATCCTCGTCGGCCATACTGAGGGATTTTCCGAACGTGTAGCTGCTCCGCACCATCAAGCCCTGGCTGAGCCGCTTGGCGAGCAGGGCCTGGAGCGAGTGGTAGTTGGAGGTACCAATACCGTCCCACATGTTCATGGCGATGGTGCGTCCGTACAGCTTGGCCAGCGGCAGATTCGCCGTAGTGGTGCCGATGCCGGGGCCTACCTGCTCGCTGGGAAACCATCTCAATGCGCGCCAGTTTCGGCAACTGTGCAACGGCTCCCGAACCGTCTACCTGACCTTCGATGACGACCGCAATGGCAGTGGCCAACAGGCAGCCCAGTGCCTCTCACAAAGTCTCCGGACACGAAGCATCACTGCTTGCCGGCTCTCCGCCCGCAGGCACAAGGAACGAATCGGCGTATCCGGAAGCCGTGGGTGGCTCCGCGGGCACCGGCACCATCGTCGCCAAGATGAACAAGGCGTTGGACGAGGTCCGGACCGCCGAATCACGCAAGGTGGACCAGGAGGGTCACGAGCCGCTGCGAAGAAGTCGCGCTGGTGCGTCGCACAAACGCAAGGAGAATCTCACCTCATTGCAGAAGTTCCGCCTGCGTGACCTGCTCCGCTTGAAGATGACCACGCTTGTTTTGCCTTTGGGTCGCATTCGCACCGCTGCGGACGGCCGATGTCGCAAGCTCAAGTGACAAAGTGGCGTGAGGTGACAGCAGCCAAGTGACAGGCTGTCACGTACTAGCCGTGTACTAGTGGTGTACTAGTGGTT
>OCZT010006766.1_pt1 | contig 11316 bp, 7 predicted proteins | sample 1539031 | NCBI WGS metagenome assembly OCZT01 (sample SAMEA3539308, study PRJEB22396) | soil metagenome | biome: tundra; feature: field; material: soil | place: USA | collected 2010-05 | depth 0.15 m
TCTCGCAACTTGGTACCATAATCTCGCAACTTGGGCCCATAATCTCGCAACTTGGTACCATAATCTCGCAACTTGGGCCCATAATCTCGCAACTTGGGCCCATAATCTCGCAACTTGGGCCCATAATCTGACAACTTGGGCCTATGTTATGAAAGAATGGGCCCCATTTTGTGAGAAAACCAACCCATTTTGTGAGAAAACCGACCCATTCGGCGAGGTTGCAGAACAAGGTCGGTCGCAGCTCAGAGAGACGTAGGGCGTAGCGTCATGATCTTTTCGGGAGCCTGAGGGCACGGCTAGCCCTTCCGTTTGGCGGCGAACCGCAAAGCCGCCTAAAGGTGGGCCCCCGAACGAAGATACGGTACCAAGGATCACTTTCCGTCAAATTGACCGATAAAATCATTCAATCTGATTTAGATTGAACTAACCGCAGGCTTCTATTTTCCCCATAACCCTTTCATTTGTACGAGTTAGCCTTTTGGCACGGTTATTGAATTGAGTGTTGCGACGGCATGTGCCGCCAATTCTCTGCCCCAGTAAGGAGCTTATAGAAAAAAATGAATTTTCCATCTACCAAATTCTCCATTGCCAGACAGACCGGAACAATGCTGGTTCTTGCCTCGTTTGTCTTTTCCAACGCCCTCGTGCTGAGTGCGATGACGATGGATGACAGACAGGCGACGACCCAGAACTCGGCGACGGCGAAATACACCACAGATCTGACGCAGCTTGGCCGTGAAGGAAGATTGCGTGAGAACCCGGGCTTTGAGAGCGAAACCGCTCGTCTGGTAAAAGCGCTGGGCAATGGTAATTCTCGCCAACCGGTGATCCTCAGCGATGACAAAGCTAACCAGGACACGATAGTTGAACAGCTTGCATTGCGGATTGCGAAAGGCAACGTGCCAGCGAACCTTGCAAACCGTCGGATCGTGAAGCTCGAAACGGCCACTCTGTTTTCAAATACAAAGTTTGAAGCCGATGCCACCCAAGCAATTGATAATGTCATAGACGACGCGATCGCCTCCAAGGGTATCGTAATCCTTTACGTGGATGAACTTACCAGCTTGGTTGGTTCCGCGGCAGCGAGCAACAAGCTCTTACAGGGGGTAAAAGATGGGAAACTCAGTCTTATTGGTGCCAGTGCCGTGGCCGCCTACGACGAAACCATCGAACAGCGAGCGGAGATCGCCGCATTGTTCGAACCGATCTCGATCGAGCGCCGGGGCGCGACTGCTAACCAAAATAATTCTACAAAAACTGAAAGGGACCGTGGTTATCGAGGCGATAACCTATCGCCCGATCTGCGTCAGATGATGCAGCGGGACCCGAGCGGCCGGACGCGCGTGGACGTTATCGTCCAGGCAAAGGACGCGGATAATGCATCTTTGAGGGCAATGCTCGCCGACGGTCGTGCTCATGTAACAGACCGTATCGCGGGCAGCGACACTTTGGTGGTAAACCTTCCGCTGGCTGCTCTTCAAACTCTCTCTTCAAGCGGGCTCGTCAACTATGTTTCGCCAAATCGCCCGACTAGTTCACTCGGACATATCGAGGAAACCACCGGTTTAACGCTAATGCGCTCGCAAGCGGCAAACGGTGGCCGGCCAGGATATACGCTCGACGGCAGCGGCGTAGGCATTGCGATGCTTGATTCAGGCATCTATGCCGCGCATAACGGCTTTAAGGCGAACGGAAATTCCAGAATAGTAGCAAATGTAAATTTCACAACCTCAGGTTCGACATCTGACGGGTACGGTCATGGTACCCACGTCGCCGGTATCGCCGGCGGCAGCGGTAATTATCAGAACGGTGTATATCGTGGTGTCGCAAACAACGCGAACCTTATTAGTGTAAAGGTCCTCGATGACACCGGCGGCGGTCAGACGTCGTGGCTTCTCAGCGGTCTCAACTGGGTACTTCAGAATAAAGCTACATACAATATCCGCGTCGTCAATCTCAGCCTCGGTTCGATCGCGATTGATTCGTACAATAACGATCCGGTATGCGTAAAGGTAAAAGAACTGGTCAATGCCGGTGTCGTCGTCGTGGCAGCCGCCGGTAATCTCGGCCGGGCACCGAACGGCGGCAAAGCTTACGGCACGATCCACTCACCCGGCAACAGCCCGTATGTGATCACCGTGGGTGCAGCCAATACATATCAAACTGCGAGCCGCGCCGACGACAGAATCACCACCTACAGTTCGAGAGGCCCGACCCGAAGCTTCTTCACAACGTCGACCGGTTGGAAGGTCTATGACAATCTCATGAAGCCTGATCTGGTCGCACCGGGAAACAAGATCGCTTCGCTTGAGGCTCCAAACAACCTGATGTCGATCGAAAACCCGTCGCTCGTGATCGCCGATCCACTCGCGGGTTCGACTGATGCGGCCATGCAAATTAGCGGAACGTCGATGGCGACACCGGTGGTTTCGGGTGCCGCGGCCCTGCTGCTCCAGGTCAATCCTAATCTGACCCCGGGCATGGTCAAGATGATCCTTCAATACACGGCCCAGCCGCTAAGCGGTGCAAACACGTTAGAGCAGGGTGCCGGCGAGATAAATCTCGAAGGAGCGGTAAGGCTCACCCGGTCCCTGCGAACTGATGTTGATTTCGAAACGCTTGCCAAGGGAACGCCGACAGTCCCCGCCGGCTGGACGATGCCCGCGACCTCAACAACGATCGGTGGCTCAAGCTTTCAATGGTCACAAATGATCACGGGAAACCGGACCTTTATGACCGGTGACACGCTCGTATCTCAATTTCAGAACGTTTATCATCGGGCCAATAATTTTGGAGCGGGCGTTACGTTCGCAAGCGGGTCATTTATTGCCGACACCACAAATTTCTATACAGGCGGCGTTACCGTCAATCGAAACGTAAATACGAGCGATGGCGGAGCCCTCGGCACCGGCACGACTTGGTTGTCATATGGCGTGCTCGTTGGCGACGGCGTGCTCGTCGGTGATGGCGTACTGGTTGGTGACGGAGTCCTAGTCGGTGACGGGGTTTTAGTCGGCGACGGAGTTCTCGTCGGTGACGGAGTTCTGGTCGGCGACGGTGTGCTCATCGGCGATGGAGTTCTGGTCGGCGACGGTGTGCTTGTCGGCGACTCCGTTCTAAGATCAGACGGGGTCTGCGTGGGCGACTAAGTTACTAATTCGTCAAATAATAACAGTGGACAACACTGTTGTATTCTTACACAATGGTAGCTGGGTACTCCCACGTATTCAGCTACCCTTTTCTTTACGTTTACCAATCAGAGTTGTCCGCCTGCCAAAGGTTCTTATCTTCAAGGGAAACGCTTTATGAAAGACGTGCGTAAAACCAAACTCTTTATGGCAGGCGTCATATTGACGGGTATCGTCTGCGTGGTGACGGCCCTGGTTAGCGCGCCCTGGAATCAATTTGACCTGCTGTTTTTGCTATTGGTCTGTTTTACCATTGGGTTAGGTTCGCAGATCACGGTCCAGATCCCGCGGGTAAAGTCTCATATAGCTGTTTCGGATACCTTCATCTTTTTTACGCTGCTCGCATACGGCGGCGATTTTGCGATCGCTCTCGCTGCCTTCGAAGCATTTGCATCGTCCTGGAGATTCTGCAAAAAGAAGACTACGGTCCTGTTCAACGCAGCCACAATGGCGGTTTCGACAACGGCTGTTGTTTCCGTACTTAAGCTGCTCAGTCTCACGGACGCGATCGAAGCTCACGGGCACAACGAACAAGGCGAACGTTTCGTAATCGCGTTATCGGCGATAGCGTTGACCCAGTTTATTGCCAATACATCACTCGCCTCGGTATACGACTCATTAAGCAGCGCTGTCCCGCTCTGGGAAACCTGGAAGAACAAGTACATCTGGACATTTTTCACTTATTTTGTGGGAGCCGGTGGTGCCGCGCTTCTCATCGGTCTTTCCGATGTGATCGGATTTGTAACGATACTTGCTACATTCCCGGTTATCTTCTTTGTTTACCTCTCATACCGGATGTATCTAAAGAATGTCGAGATCTCAATAAAACAAGCAGAGCAGGCAGGGGAATACGCAAGCATCTTAGAAACACAAAGTATCGCTCTCCGTGAATCCGAAGAGCGTTTTCGCAGCGCGTTCGACTATGCGCCGATCGGAATCGGCCTTGTCTCGCCATCGGGGTCATGGCTCAAAGTCAATCAGGCACTTATCAACATCCTCGGTTATACCGAAGAAGAACTGCTGACGATGGATTTTCAGGCCATCACGCTGCCGGACGACCTAGGCGTAACATTGATCAAGATCCACGAACTAATAACCGGCAAGATAGCGAACTGGCAGATGGAACAGAGGTATCTCCACAAGGCCGGAAAGATCGTCTGGACGTCATGGAGTGTTTCGACGGCAACAGATACCAAATCTCAACAGCCCAACCTGATATTCCAGATACAAGACATCACCGGAAAGAAACTGGCGGAAGAGAAACTTCAGCACGATGCGACCCACGATGTGTTGACCGGTCTCCCGAACCGGTCGTTCTTCATGCAAAGACTATCAAAAGCCCTGGGCATGACAAAGCAGATAACCGGTTATAGGGTCAGCGTACTATTCATTGATCTCGACCGTTTCAAATACGTCAACGACAGTCTCGGCCACCTGGTAGGTGACCAACTACTAAAGGGTATTGCGGGAAGATTGAAGGATTGTATGCGGCCGGCTGATATTGTCGCGCGACTGGGCGGTGACGAATTCACTATCCTCGTCGAGGGGATCTATGACACCCAGGAGGTGACGCGTATCGCCGAACGAATCCAGCATAAGTTCAGCGTTCCCTTCACCTTGCGTGGGCACGATGTTTACAGTTCGGCGAGCATCGGTATATTGCACGCATCGGACAAGCACGAATCTTCAGAGGATATGATGCGCGACGCGGACACCGCCATGTACCAGGCAAAGCGGGCCGGAAAGGCGCGGCACGAGGTTTTTGACGAGGAAATGCATAGTATTGCGAAAGAGACGTTGAAACTTGAGACTGATCTTCGTCGTGCTGTCGAGCGTGACGAGATCAGCGTCCATTACCAACCCATCTTTTCGCTAAAAACGGGCACGATCGAGAGCCTCGAATCGCTTGCTCGATGGCAGCACGCCGAACTCGGAATGGTATCGCCAAGCAAGTTCATTCCCCTCGCCGAGGAGATTGGCCTGATCGATAAAGTATGCGAGCAAGTACTAAGACGAGCATGTTGCGATATCAATTCCTTAGAGAATTTAGAAAATGGTGATGGGACGCGTCGCGGCTTGCCATTCAGTATTAATCTCTCGTGCCGCCAGTTTGGACGGAACACGTTGGTCGAAAATATAAACGACATACTTAATGAAACTGGCTTTGCTCGTGAGCGACTGCGGCTCGAAATAACAGAATCCGTATTCTTCGAGCATCAGGAACGAGCTATTGCAATGTTGGACAGGCTTCGCGAAAGCGGTATTGAGATAAATATCGACGATTTCGGCACCGGGTACTCGAACCTCGGATATCTTATGAAACTTCCGGTCTCGGCACTAAAGATTGACCGCACATTCATTTCAATGATCGATGACGAGGGCGGAAACGATGCTATTGTGAGAACGATCGTCACGTTGGCTCGCAATCTTGGACTCCGGGTCATCGCCGAAGGTGTTGAGACCGAATCCCAACTCTCGGTTCTAAAAGATCTCGGATGCGAAAGTGGACAGGGATTTCTCTTTGCCGAGCCAATGCCCTTTGATCTATTGTGTGAGTTTATCGCGAGCCGACCACACAACGGTTTTTCTCCTGCCGCTTTTGATCAGGTTCCTTCCCTCAGTCTTGTTCAATAGAATAGCTTCGTCTCCGATACCGTGCGTTTGACGAATTGCAGCCAACGGTGAACAATTGTTCACGATAGGCTTATGTACCGAAGACCGAAGTTCCTGGAAATTTTGCTTGAGATCCGGCGCGAGATGGCTCACGAGGCTGATTACGACGTCGAGCTTTTCGCTGAATTGGCGCGAACAGGTCACCCGGCCACAAGCAAAAACAGCCTCGACGGCTCGATCGATAGTTCGCCCGTGAAAGAAAAAGAAGACATGCCTCGGCGCAAACGGCCCCCAAGGTCCGTGAACCCATAAATGCGTCGTTATTTGATCTCCATCTCCGTCATCCTGGTCGTTGTCTTGCTTTCGGCAGGGCTCTTCTTCCCCGACTATTGGGTTCATCGGTATGATGAGCTGATCGCGCGACAGGCTCGGGTCTATCGCCTTGATGAAAAGCTTATCTGGAGCCTGATCTATGAAGAAACATATTTTCGTGCATGGAAGATAGGCGCTGCCGACGAGATAGGACTTATGCAGGTGACGCCGTTGGTTGGCCGCGAATGGGCAAAGGAAACCGGTCTTAAAGAATATGAGAAGCAGGCGGCGGAAAATGCAAATGAATTCCTCGCTGATCCTGAACGCAACATCCAGGTTGGCTGTTGGTACCTGGAAAAGCTGCGCGAACAATATCGAGGGTTTTCGTCCGAAACAGCAATGACGCTCGCCGCGTATAACGCGGGTGCCAGTCGTGTCGAAGATTGGACAAAAGACACCGATGCCAGAACGCTCTCTGAACAAGACTTTGTATCCCGAATAAACATACCTTCGACACGCAGCTACGTCGTCTCGATACTTGAACGATATCGGACCGCTCAAACAGTAAGATAATGCGGATCGATACGGCCTCATTTGTTCTGCCCATCATCTCGGATCCGATCGCCGACGGCGCCGTAGCCGTCGATGGTGAAAGGATCGCCGCGGTCGGAAAGCTTCGCGATGTGCAACGGACGTTTCCTGGGGCCACCATTGTTGATCATGGCGATGCCGCAATATTACCAGGCTTTGTAAACTGTCATTCCCATCTCGAAATAACGGCAATGCGAGGCTCTCTGGACGCTGTCGAGCATGATTTTCGGTCGTGGCTTCTAAAACTGAATGATCTTCGCCGGTCTTTGGGGAAAAAGGATATCCTCACCGCGGCGGTCGCCGGTGCGGCTGAGGGTGCACGCGCGGGGGTCACGTGTTTCGGTGATGTCGGGCGTCATGGGGTCGCCGGCCTTGAGGCTCTAAAGGCAGTTGGCTTGCGTGGCATTGTGTTCCAGGAGACGGAATTCGCCCCGGACGACAGGACTGCGGCTAAGTATTTCCGAAAGCTCCTAAAAGACTTCGAGCGGCTTCGTTCGTCCCAAACAGGGCTTGTCGAGATCGGCATCTCGCCCCATTCGCCATACACGGTCGGTGCTGAGTTCTTTCGCCGAATCGCTGAACTCTCGATCCGAGAAAAGATAAAGCTGACAGTACATGCAGCGGAATCGCGCGACGAGATCGAACTGTTGAACGACGGCACGGGATTTTTTTCCGATATCTACAAAAGATTTGGATTTCATTGGGATAGCCCACTTTGCTCGCCCATTGAATATCTGGATCGCTTGGGCGTACTTGAAGCAAGACCGCTGCTCGCACACTGCATAAGAGTCACACCGGTTGATATCCAATTGATCGCGCGATCCGGATCCTCGATCGCACATTGTCCAAAGTCGAATGCTAAATTCGGCCACGGGGCGGCACCGCTCGAGACTTTTGTCGACATGAATATCGCCGTCGGATTGGGAAGTGATTCGGTTGCCAGTAATAATCTCTGCGATATGTTGGAAGAGGGCCGTTTTGCGGCTCTCACCGCACGTAACCGAACCGGCTCGTCTCGATCCTTTTCAGCCAAAGATGTGCTTCACGCAGCGACGCTTGGCGGGGCGAAAGCTTTGGGTCTCGACCACGATATCGGATCGCTTGAAATAGGCAAGCAGGCGGATCTCACCGTCATCTCGCTTACCAACATTGCACAGCTTCCGGTACATGATGTCCACACGGCACTGGTCTTTGCATCCGGAGCCAGAGACGTAACAATGACAATTGTCGCCGGACAAGAGATTTATCGAAACGGCCGGCTGACGATGGTCGACGAGAACGAGCTTACGCAAAAGCTGCTGCGAATGTCATCAATGTAAATCCACAGTAATAGCTTGAGCATCGACGGGGATCCAATTTCGGTCCCGCGCCGATGCTCAAGATTTGATCGGTTTAGAGCAGTCGCCTTCTAATAGCCGTTCAGGCCGTCGGCATAACCATTCTGGAACCCTTCGCGATAGTAACGCTGGTACAGTTGGAGATCGCCTCCGAGCCTTGTGCTGTAGTCCTTGTTCGCGTTGCGATAGGCGCTGAAATCATTTGGATCTCGCCACCCGCGTCCGCGGTCCTTGCGGCCTTGCTTAATACCCTCGTTATAGCCGGCATTCAGCGCAGTCTGTCGAAAATTCGCGTTACCGCCATATGTCCCATATCTGCCCCAGTCACGGCCAGGGCGGTTTTGCCTATAATTCGGATCATTCCACACAGGAACCGGGTTATTCTGATTTATAGGTGGATAATTCTGGTTGCCGCGGGGGTTATTGGCTACTCCGATCTCTGTGTTATACCCGCTCTCGAACGCCAGCCGGTAGTACTGCATGTAAAGATTTCGTTCGCCGAGTCGCGAGCTGTAATCTTTTGTGGCATTTCGATACGCCGAGAAATCAGTGTAGTTAGACCGCCTGCCGCGTGAGTTATCATTGCGGCCCTCTTTTGACCCTTCGTTAAAACCGGCATTTAGCGCGGTCTGACGCAGGTCTAATGAACCGCCCAAGTTCGGGTAGCCGTCCCAATTGCGGCGTTGAGCATTTGAGACCGTGGCGATACCCAGCAGCAACACCGCGACAGCAATAAGTCCTGAAAATCTTTTTCCAATAAGTCGTAAGTTCATATATACCTCCTCGATAATGTAGTGTTCACTGGCGGGGAGACAATACCAAGTTGCCAAGCGGCAACTCAAGTAATCTGTACTCGCCGGCCGCTGGTTTCAGCGTATTCCTCGCCGGATTTGATGTCAACGGAGGACACGGGTGTGTTAGCAATTTAGACACCCACCCTATCAATGCACCGGCGAAACTTCGTATTCAGGCTTTGGAACGCCCATAAGCCAATGATCGAACCATCCCACAATGTGCTCCAGGCGTTCGATACGATGCCACGGCTGCCCGGATCGTGACAGCTCGTGCGATTCGTTGGGAAAGCGTACCATTACCGTTGGTATCTTTCTGTACTTTAGCGCACGGAACATCTCCTCGCCTCCGGCTCCCGGCGGCGTGCGATAATCCGCTTCGCCAAGGATCAGCATTAACGGTGTCTTTACCCGGTTGATATACGTGATAGGCGAACGCGCCTTGTAATCTTCGGGGTCCTCGAACGGAGGGGCCTTGAACCAAGAGGGCTGAAACAACGTGAAATCAGCCGAATACCACCAATCTGCCCAGCTCGCGATGTCCCTCTGCGACACGGCCGCCGCAAACCGGTCCGTCTGCGTAATGGTCCAATTGGTCAACAACCCGCCGCCGCTTCCCCCGGTCACACCAAGCTTGGCCGCATCGACGTAGCCGCGCTTTACGAGTTCATCAACGCCCGCCATGAGATCTTTGTAGTCATCGCCGGGGTAGTGGTATTGGATAACGTTGCCAAACTCCTGGCCATAGCTCGTGCTGCCTCGCGGGTTCGGATACAAGACGACATAACCTTTGGCCGCCATCCACTGGAATTCATGATCAAATACATACCCGTAGGCCGTGTGCGGTCCGCCGTGAATGTTAAGTATCATGGGGTATTTTTTATGCGGGTCGAAATCGGGCGGTTTCTGGATCCACGCCTCTACCTTCTTGCCGTCAAAACTCGTGTACCAGATCTCTTCCGGCTCGGTGAGATTCAGCTTTGAAAATAAAGCGTCATTTAGGTGCGTCAACTGTTTTGTCCGACCCGCCGTGCGGTCGAGTGCATATAGGTCGGTTAACTTTGTCGGGGTCGAGACCGTGTAAACAAGAGTCTTCGCGTCCGGGGTCGAACGATAGGAAATAATGGTCTGACTGCCCGAAGTGACGTCTGTTTCCTTGCCGGTCGCGGCGTCAAACAAACCGAGATTTGCCTTTCCTTCACGAGCATAGAGAGAAATGATCCCCTTGCCGTCGGGCGTCCAAACTATCGCGGACCCACCCGGCGAACGCGGTGGACTGTTATCGCCGCCGATGCTCGAGCCGATATCGTAATCGAAGGCGCCCGTTAGATTTCGCGGCTTTGCCCCGGGAGCGACATCCATCACCCAAAGGTCAGGCTCCGTATAGGACTGAACCGGCTTTGCGATGGAAGCAACAAAGGCGAGACTTCTCCCATCGGGACTCAACGTAATATTGCCTGCACCCATATCGATGGTCGTTATTTGCGTTGGAGTGCCGCCCGCCGCGGGCACCGAATAAAGTTCCGTCTGAGGCAATTCGTAATATTGTTCGACGATATGTCGCGACGTGAAATAGATCTTTGATCCGTCCCTCGACCAAATGAATTCGCCCTCGCTGAAAGTGCCGGTCGTGATCTGCTTGGGGGTCGGCTTATCCTCGGGCGTACGGGGTGCGGCGATCACCCACAGGTGCTGCGGATGGCTAAACTCGAGGTACCCCGCGCCATTTGAACGATAAACAGCACGGGTGATCACCCGAACGTCCGAGTCGTGTCCATCGGGTTGCGATTTCTTGACCTGATCGTCCGGGTTCGTACCACTTCCAAATGCGATCCATTTCCCGTCCGGGGACCAGATCGGACCGCCGGCTCCCCGCGGGAGGCTCGTATATTGAAACGAGTCGCCGCCGGCCATCGAAAGCATGAAGAGCTGCGGGTGATCCGGACGCCCGTCTTTTTCGGTCACGCGAACAAAGGTCAGATATTTACCGTCTGGCGACCAGCGGGGACTGCCGTCGCGTATTCCGCTCATGAGCCTGTGCGGTTCATCATTGCCTGACGTCGAGACCGACCAGATCGAGGTGTTGTAACCGTCCCTCTTCTCATTCACGGTTACCTTTACAAATGCGACGGTGGACCCGTCAGGCGAGACCTGAGGGTCGCCGACCCAATTAAAATCGAAAAGATCTTTTTCGGTGATATTTCGTTTTTGGGCGGACGCCGAAAGGCCAACGAATAGTACGACAACAAAGGACGACACAAGGATCTTGCGCATATTCTTTAGTTATTCCTTTAGGTAAATTTGCGATCTAGTTTAACAGCACGCCGCGTTATAGCAACTACTGATTCTGTTGAGGCAGCGTCGCCTCGAGCTCATGCAAAAGCTGGTCGGGCGTCCATAGATTATCGGGAAATATCTTGCTCACTTTGCCGTCGGGTCCGATCACCAGCCCGTTGCGGATGTCGATCCCGGTGGGGCACACCT
>OCZT010006767.1_pt1 | contig 11314 bp, 8 predicted proteins | sample 1539031 | NCBI WGS metagenome assembly OCZT01 (sample SAMEA3539308, study PRJEB22396) | soil metagenome | biome: tundra; feature: field; material: soil | place: USA | collected 2010-05 | depth 0.15 m
TAAATTGTTGCTTGTTAACATCATGTTTTGTCGCACTTCAAACTTGAAGCTACACAGCGTCATGGTTGCTTTTGAATGCAGGGTTTGAGTTGTGTATCAATCTTCAGGATGTGCTCCGTAATCCATGTGCTCATAACCTTATGCAGGTTCCTGAGTAGTTCTACTTTGAAGCCTTCAATCTCGCACAGTCGTTTGTAATCACGAATAAATCCCCGGAACCGTTCGTGCCCCTGCTGGTTTTCCGCATGAACTGGACACCGGAAACTTATCATGCAGCTTTCCTCGCCCTTGAAATGAAAATTGGCATAACCTTCCAGATAATCCACCAGATTAATCGTGAAGCTCAACTCTTCCACCGTAGGATTGGTGGTGTGCAACATTTCATCCAGTAAATTGATGTTTTCAATCAACATCTGGTGTTGCTGGTCTAGCTTTGCCGAACCAGTCTCGAACTCTTTTGTCCACATTATCATAACGGAATGGCGTGTGTATTTTTCATGAATGTGTAGCCGCCTAACGTAGAAAGCTGAGCCACCGCCGACTCGCGACGTGAACCGCGACAGCGGAACTGACAGCGCCAACGGCGGTTGGCTCCGGCGACTTGTTAGGCATCGTGGTCATCTGGCATCCTCATCTTTGTCTAGCCTGCGACGTGCCTTCAATGGGTCAAAAGGCGAAAGTGGCGAATGTGCAAACTCTCGAACGCCGCAATCATCTGGGCCTTTCGGCTCAACCCGAACCAAAGAAACGTCGTCACGCTTATGGTCTATAAAATACAATGCGGCATCTTCTTTTGAGTCGGCTGGCAACTCATCATAATACATCTTGCCATCATGCTTCCAGTGCATCCCAAATATGAATCTTTGCCACATAAGCGCGAACGATGCCTAACAATGAGTCGAGCGCATCATTGCGGGCCAACATCGTTGTTTGTTTTAAAAATGAATCCGTTTATTGTTTTGTCAATGCTGATGTTTGATGGAATTTCAGGTCGTCCGGTGTCGGCGGGAAATACGCAAGGCTGGCGGCGGTGCGGGATGGGCTGGTTCATTTCGCTTCCTCCACGATTTTGATTTCCTCGTCGGTCAGGCCGTAGAGGTCATACACCAGCCGGTCAATTTGCGTGTCCGTGACAGTGATCTGGCGTTCCAGCGCAGTTTGCTCCGGCGGCGTTTTAGCGGCGGCCAGACTTTGGTGCAACGCCAGCATTTGCTCGACGAGGTTCACCATCTGGTCGTGGCGAGATTTGTCGGCCTTGTTGATGACGCGAATGGGAAAACGTCGACAGTCCTTGATCAGGATTTTCTGAAACCGCATCTTGAACTCGTCCAAGAACTTCTTCTGGTGATAGAAAGTCATCAACCTGCTGTTAAGAATTCCCAACAGATATTCCAATTGCCACCCTTCCTTCGGTAACAAATTGAAAGCGTTCTGGGTGTTGTAGAGTTCTTCGTCCGTGATCCCTGCCCAAATTCTCTTCGTTGTCCAGTCAATGATTTGTTTGACGAGGATACGTTTCTCCGTGAAAAACTTCTGTTCGCGCGGTGCACCAAGCCAAGGGCCATAACTTATCCATTCCTCACCGTTCCAGCGAACGCCATACCGCGTTACGTCGTTTCCGGCCAAGAGCCGCTTGAAGGTTTTATCTTTCTTTGATTCGGCGTGAAATATCCGGTTCTTAATCTGCGATTCTGTATGGCCTTTGTATTTGTCGTAAGGCGTAAGCCCTAGGCAAACTTCCGCGCAATCTTCAAGAGGCACTGTCTGATTTTCGCATTTCTCGAGGATGCTCTCTGCGGCACTACTTGTATTCAAAGACCAGACAAAATTTTTACTGGCGCTCCATCGCTCCTGTGGGATTTTCGTGTGAACATGGGCGGTTGATGGATCGATCTTGTTGATTCTATCGTATCCAGCGTAACTTATAATCTCGATGGCGCGTTGAGTCCGAAGCCTTTGCCCGAACGTTACAATCACCGTGTCAACCTTCACATCTCCTGCCGCCGAGCCAAAGGATTCATTTGGTAGTCGAACAACGCTTGCGATTTGAAACTTGGCAATGATTTGCTTGCGCAACTCACGGTAGGATTCTTGTGTGAGCAAAGCTGTGGGCACGATCATCGAAACCCGGAAATCTGATTGCTTGCACAGGTCTAATGACTGTTCAAGAAATGTTGCAAACAAATTGATGCGGTTATTTGCCGTTGGAAATTTGCCGAAAATGTATTCGACATCTATTTCAGGCAGTCCCTTGATGTCCACATAAGGCGGATTGCCAATCACGGCATCAAAGCCACCTTCAGATTCAATCAGTGCGGGCGGCGCGGTCTTTTTACTTTTCTTTTTCTTGTAACTGATTTTGCTGAAACTGCCGTGTAGCGGCACGCCAGGCATGGTGTAATCGAAAATTCCGGGTGGAGTTTCCCGCAGTTCATCGCCGGAACTTTGGCGTGGGAAAACTTGAGGAAATTCCGCGTGCCAGTCGAAGACATTGACGCGATAGCGTTCCTCCTCGTCGAGCAGCGTCATCTGTTGCTGCTGGTAAAAATCCGGGCCGATGAGCGAGTTGCCGCACTTGATGTTGTTGTCCAAGTCGGGCAGTGCGCGTTCATGTAGGAGTTCGGGCTGGATGGTTTCGCTGGTCTCGCCTTCCAGCACTTTAAGCAGGAGCGAGAGCTTGGTGGTTTCGACCGCCTGCGCGTCAATATCCACGCCGTAAATGTTATCCAGCAGGATGCGTTTGCGTTCAGAGATGGTGAGTTTCCAACTGCCGCCGGAAGTTTGAACCAACACTGGCTGACTACCTTTAGCCCATTTGGCCGGTTCGTTTTGTGTGTAGAAATCACGATGCCATTTGAGCAGGTGTTCGTAAGCGCCGAGCAGGAACGAGCCGCTGCCACAAGCGGGGTCGAGAATTTTTAGTTTGGCCGCCAGCTTGGGCGTTTTGCCTTCAAGCAATTTGCCAACGGTGTTTTGGACAATGTATTCGACAATGTAAGTCGGCGTGTAAAAAACACCGCCGGCCTTTTTGACTTCCGGCTTGTCGTCCACTTCGGCGCGGTGTGCGGGCGTAAGCCGGATGACTTTGCCGAGGAATTGTTCATAGACCTGACCCAGCACATCCGCCGACAGCGCGGAGAAAACGTAGGGTGAATCGGGATAATATAAATTCTTGAGAATATCCCGCAGCAGTTTGTCGTCGAGATCAAGCTTGAGCGTGAGTTCGTCGGGCGCTTCGTGCCGGTCTTTCTCGGCGCGGAAATGGAACAGGCCGGAGTTGTAGCGGTCGTCGGCCTGTTCAAAGAGTTTGCCAAGGCGCGGATAAATTTTGTCGCCGTCGGCCAACGCGCGCAGCCGTCCATAATCCTCAATGCCGCGCCCTTCGCAGATACGCAGAAAGATGATGCGGTCAATGATGCGCTGAACGGCGAAGTTGAGTTCGCGCTGGGAAAGCTGTTTGTTTCGCAGGGCAAGATTTTGCGCGAGTTCCTTGCGCCACGTTTCGATGGTTTCAAGAAAGGCGTCGTCAACGTCGGCAGTGCCGCGCTTGGCTTTGCTGGATTCCGCAAACTTGTCGAACGAGCCTTTGAGGACAGCCTCGCGGGAAAACACACCGGCAATCTCGTGCCAGCGCGTGGCGTATTCAGTGTAATGGATGTAAAGGATTCGCCCCACGGCGGCGCTGTCATTTTTATCCGGCTTGAAGCGGCAGTCATAGACGGCAAATTCCTCAAAGTCGCTCAAGATGCTCAAGGGCAGCTTGGTCGTAAAACCGTAACGGCGAAGTTGGAAGGCGGGACTGACATCGTTCTTGATGTCCACGGACGGACGCTTGCCTTCGAGGAAAAACTTTCGTGCGCCGCCAATGCGAAAACAGTAATCCGGCGCCTTGGTGCCATCGGCGGTTTTGATGGTGTCTTTGTGGATTACGTCTTTGTAGTCTTCAGCGTAGCCCTGCTCGTTATCAATATCCCAGCCGAGGGCTTTGAAGAACGGGTCAAGAAATTCACGGCGAACCTGGGTTTCGTTGTAATTGCCGGACTTGTAAGCCTCGCGGTTGCGCTCAAAGCGTTCAACCAAATCGAGAATGGTTTTGGGAACGGTCGGCTTTTCGTCGCTCGGCATGGGAGTAATTAAACTGAAAATTGAGCAGGCGGCAATTCAGATAACAAAAAAAACGGCCCCCGTTTCCGAAGGCCGCTCTCGTAATTTTATCCGTTCATCCCCGCATGGGCCGGTCGGTGGGCAACTGAAATGATTTGCGGATGCTGGCCACGCCGGAATTGCGCCACGGGAACGCCTGCTCGGCGGCGAGTTGCACTTGATGCCGCAAACCGGCCAGCTTGCCAATGTTCGCCACTATGGCTTCGAGCGCGCCGGCATTTTCGTTTTGCTGGCCGCCGGGCGCGGTGACGTTCGTCGCGTAAGTCGTGACGGCGCTGGACAGCGCCGTGATTTGCGCGGCCTTGACGCCGGGCAAAACGTCCTGCGGCGGCGTGCCCACCAGCCGGTCGCGAATGGCAATGGCGGCGGTTTGAACTTCCCCCAGCGTGTCTTCGGGCAGCCCTTCGCCGATGAAATAGGCGTGGCGCAATTGTTCCTGATCGCCGGTGAATTTGCGCCGGGCAGCAGTTTGAATGGGCGCGATGACGGCAATCAGGGCGTCGCGCGCGGTGGTCTCCTGCGCGGTCATTTCGGTTTTCACGGCGCGCGTGCCGGTAAGCTTGCCAATCGCCGTTTCGGTGGCGTCCGCCAGGGTGGTGATTTGTCCCGGCAACGTGGTGTCGAATTCCACGACAGCCAGGGCGGCGGCGTTGGCGGGTCGGCGGCGGCCTTGGCCATGGCGCGGGAATTGGCGATTTCGTTCAGGTGTTTCCGATTGATGGTGCTGCGCTGGCGTTTGGCCTTGGGCGCGGGTGCCGGGGTTGGGGTTGGGGTTGGATCTGCCATAGTTAGTTGTGTGTTGTTAGTTGAGAGTTGAGAGTTTGGGAGAAAGCGAATTTTGATGGTTTTGAGGCAATTCCTCGTAAGTTGCTTGAAATCAGTCCATTGAAATCCAGTCTTTGGTGAAAAGCGTCAAAACTTAGCGCATCCGGGTCAAAACTTAGTCCGTCCGGGTTGAAACTTAGCGCGCCGGTGTCAAAACTTAAGGCTTCGGGATTGGAACTTAACGCGTCCGGGTTGCCGATTAGTCCATTGGCATTGCCGCCTAGCGCGGCGGGGTCGCGGCTTAAGGAACCGGCCTTGCGCGTTAGGGTGCCGGCATCACGAGACAAGCCAGCACTCCCAGTCATCAGGGTGACGAAATTGCGAATTGAAGTTTTATTGTCCATGGCCAGTTGGGGGACGCCAGAGATTTGATTTATGCCGGCGCGAAGTCAAGCGATTGTTGCGCGATTTTCCCGATTAGAAGTTGGAGCAAACTCACGTTCGCTGCCACCAGCGTGTCATCGCGGCTGAATTGTCAGCTTGTTTTCCCATCGTTGCGCGGTTAATTATCTCCGCCGACGCCAGCATGAACCAGACGCTCATCATCGTGCCGACCTACAATGAACGGGAAAATCTCCCGCGCATGGCGCAAAAACTTTTGTCGCTGCCGGCCGGCGTGGACGTGCTGGTGGTGGACGACAATTCGCCGGACGGCACGGGCAAAATCGCCGACGAACTCGCCGCGCAACATCCGCAGATCCACGTTTTGCACCGCGCGGAAAAAAATGGCCTGGGCCGCGCCTACATCGCCGGATTCAAATGGGCGCTGGAAAAAAATTACGAATTCATCTTCGAGATGGACTGTGATTTTTCGCACGACCCGGACGAAATTGCGGCATTTTTAAAAGCTGCGGAAAACGCCGATCTCGTCCTTGGCTCGCGCTACTCCGGCGGCATCCGCGTCATCAACTGGCCGCTGGGCCGGCTGATGTTGAGCCGCTGCGCCGGCAAATATGTGGCGCTCGTCACCGGCATGCCGTTCACCGACCCGACCGGCGGCTACAAATGTTTCCGCCGCCGCGCGCTCCAGTCCTTCAACTTCGACGACATTCGCTCGATCGGCTACGGCTTCCAGATTGAACTGACGCACAAACTCTGGCGGCAGGGATTCAAAATCGTCGAAGTGCCGATTATTTTCACCGACCGTGCCGAAGGGACTTCAAAAATGTCCGGGCACATTGTGGGCGAGGCGTTCTGGATGGTCTGGAAGCTGTGGTTGCAAAACGGCCTGCGCCGTTCGCCGCGCAAGAACTTGAACACCTGACCCAAAATCCGGTCAAACGGAAAGTTAAATTTTATGAAAACCAAACTGTTCCTCGCCGCGCTGCTGCTCTCGGCCACCACCACCCTTTTTGCCGCGATGCCCAAAGCCGGCGACGCCGCGCCGAGTTTTGAGGGCACCAATCAAGACAGCCAGATCGTCAAACTCGCGGACTTCGCCGGGAAGAAAATCGTGCTGCTCTATTTTTACCCGAAAGATTTCACCGGCGGCTGCACCAAGGAAGCGTGCGGTTTCCGCGACCGCATGGGCGAGTTGAAGACGAACAACGTCGAGGTCATCGGCGTCAGTTTTGATTCCGCCGAGAGCCACCAGAAATTCATCGCGGAATATAAATTGAACTTCACCCTGCTCGCGGATACCGACGGCAAAATCATCAAAGCCTACGACGTGAAAATGCCCCTGATGAACATGGCTAAGCGCGTCAGCTTCCTCATCGGCACGGATGGAAAAATTGTTCACGTCACCGACGCGATGAGTCCGCAGACGCACTTTGATGAAATGAAGGAAGCCATCGCCGGGTTAAAAAAGAACTGATGTTCAAATTCCCGCTCGTCAAAATCAGCGTCGGCGCTTAAATTCAGCCGTGCAGTCGTGGATGAAAAGCGGGCTGGTTGCGAAGGCGCAGAAATTTCTTCGCCGCCATTGGCGGCCCGCATTGCAATGGCGCGAAAAATTCGCGCTCAACGAAGATGCGTTTCACCTCGTGCTGGCCGGCGGCGTCGGCGTCATCGGCGGTCTGGTGAACCTGTTTTTCTTTTACGCGGTCCACCTGATCCACCCCGGCGACCCGGTGGAAGTTGCGGAACGTTTGTCCGATTGGGAACGGATTTTGTTCCCGGCCTTGGGCGGGCTGGCGGCGGGGCTGGTGCTGCATTGGGGACTGCGCCTCGTCGGCCCGCAAGGCTCGACCAACCTGCTGGAAGTGGTCGTCGCCGGCGATGGCCGGCTGCCGTTCCGCACGGAGCTGGTCAAAACTTTTTCCGCAATCATCAGCATCGCCACCGGCGCGTCCATCGGACGTGAAGGCGGCATCACCCAACTGTCCGCAACCTTGTCATCGAAGCTCGGCCAGTTCGCCAAATGGCCGCCTTATCGGCTGCGGTTGCTGGTCGGGTGCGGCGCGGCGTCCGGCATCGCGGCGGCCTATAACGCGCCGATCACGGGCGCGATTTTCGCGGCGCTGATCGTCCTTGGAAATTTTTCGATGAACCTCTTTGCGCCGCTGGTTTTTTCGTCGGTCATCGCGGCGATGGTGTCGCGGAGTTTTTTTGGGATTGAACCGTGGTATCAAATCCCCCCGTTTCCAACCGCCACGCTGCCGCAACTGCCGTGGTTCGTGCTGCTCGGTGTGATTTGCGGCGTGGTCGGCGCGCTGTTTTTGAAATTGTTGCGCATCGGCGAGGAACAATTCCGCAAACTGAACTGGCCGGTCTATCTGAAGCTGGCCTTCGCCGGCCTGATCGTGGGCGTGATCGCCGTCGGCTTCCCCGGCGTGTGCGGCAACGGCTATTCCGTGACCAACGACATCTTGCACGAAAAATTTCTGGCCGGAACACAGCCGCTTTTCTGGCTGGCCGGATTGCTCATTGCCAAATGGGTGGCAACGGCGGCGACGGTCGGGGCCGGCACGGTCGGCGGCGTGTTCACGCCCACGCTGTTTGTCGGGGCCGCCGCAGGCGCGCTGTTTGGGGTCGCGTTGCACGATCTCGGCGTGGCCCCCGGCGTGCCAGCGGGCGCGTTTGCGCTGGTCGGCATGGGCGCGGTGCTGGCGGCGACGACGCGGTCGCCGTTGCTGGCGATGATTTTGATTTTTGAACTGTCGCTGGATTATTCGCTGGTGCCGCCGCTGATGCTGGCGTGCGTGGTTTCCATTCTGGTCGCGCGGACATTGCATGGAGAATCCATCTACACGGAACATTTGCGCATCAAAGGACTCGCGCTTGAACAGGAAACCAGCCGGCCGGGCGCGGCGATGGAACAGACCGTCGGCGACCTCATGCGCGCGCCCATTCCGCCGGTGCGCGAAAGCACGCCGCTCCGCGAAATCGCCGACCGTTTTTTGAGCAGTCCCAACAATTTTGTTCCCGTCGTGGACGCGCAAAAGCGGCTGCTGGGCATGGTGGCGCTGCATGATTTAAAGGAATTTTTGAACTCCGCGCAGGATTTGGACGCGGTCATCGCCTACGACGTGATGCGTCCGCCGCCCAAATGCCTGACGCCCGGCCAGCGCCTGCTCGACGCGCTGCCGGTCGTGCTCGAATGTGAATTGCGCAACGTGCCCGTCGTCAACAGCCTGGCGGAAAACAAGCTTGTCGGCACGGTTGCCCGCGCGGAACTGCTGGCAATTTTCTCCGAGGCCATCGCCACCAAAAACGACCCGCTGCGGTGAAAAAACTTTTTTCAGCGCGGTCTGCTTTCTAACCTAGGCGCATGCCATTTCAAATCGGAAACAAGCTGACCCTGACCATTCACGACATCGCCTTCGGTGGCGAAGGCGTCGGACGCACGGACGATTTTGTGGTGTTCGTGCCGTTCGTGATCGTCGGCGAAACCGTGGCGGCGGAAATCACCGAGGTGAAAAAGAATTTCGCCCGCGCAAAATTATTGTGCGTCATCACGCCCTCGCCGGAACGCGTGGAGCCGCCGTGCCAATACTTCACCCGCTGCGGCGGCTGCCAGTATCAGCACATGGATTACGCGACACAGTTGCAAATGAAACAGAAGCAGATTGCGGACTTGTTCGAGCGCGTCGGAAAAATTTCCCGGGACGTGGTCGCGCCGGTTCTCCCCTGCCCTTCGCCTTACGGTTATCGCAACCGCATCATGATCCGCAGCCAGTGGAACGGGCCGGCGAAGAAACTGGAAATCGGTTTCATCCGCAGCGACCGCCCATTCGTCGAGGACATCGAGGAATGCAAAATCGCGGAGCCGGCGTTGAACGAACAGATCAAACATGTCCGCGCCCATCCGCCGCACAAGGGCGGGATCAAAGTGGTGTTGCGCGTGCAGCCGGAAAACTGGGAGGTGCCGCCGGATTCATTTTTCCAGAACAATTTTTTCCTGCTGCCAAAACTGGTCGAGACCGTGCGGGAGTTTTTACAGGCCAGCGGCGCGAAGCATCTGGTGGATCTTTATTGCGGCGTCGGATTTTTCGGAATCGAAGCGGCGGGAACGGTGGAATCGTTTGTCGGCGTGGAATACGACAAGCTGGCGATCGCGGCGGCGCGGAAAAACGCCGCGAGCCGCAACATTCAAAACGGCGAGTTCATCGCAGCGAAAGTCGAGGAGGCGTTGCCGGAATTGTTAAAAAAATTCTCGCCGGAGAATACGGCGGTGATCCTTGATCCGCCGCGCAAAGGTTGCTGGCCGGAAACTTTGGAGTTGTTGCGCCAGACGCGGCCGGCGCAGGTGATTTACGTCTCGTGTCATCCGGCGACGATGGCGCGGGATTTGAACATTTTGTGCGCGGACGGTGTCTTTGAACTGGTGCGCGTGCAACCGTTGGATATGTTCCCGCAGACGCAGCATGTGGAGTGTGTGGCCGATCTGCGCCGCCGAAACTAACTTGCCAACGGGCAAGCATTGGATTCAACTGAACCAAACCTGATGACAACCGACATTCAAAAAGACCCGAAAAAAAGTTTCGCCGTGCGTTTCCTGCCCTGGCTGCTGGGCGCGGTGATGCTGCTGATTTATGGGTTCACCCTGAACCATTGGGTGACGCTGCTGAACATCGGCCAGGTGGCGACCATTTCGGGCCAGATGTGGCAGCCACAACTTTTCGGCCCGTTGACGTTTCTGGCGACTTATCCTTTTCGCTGGCTGCACCCGGCGCAGATTCCGCTGGCGCTGAATTTATTTTCGGCGTTGTGCGGTTCATTGACACTGGTGCTGCTGGCGCGTTCGGTGGCTTTGCTGCCGCACGACCGCACGAAATCAGAACGGCAGCGTGAGCGCAGTGATTTTTCATTTCTGACCGGCTGGCCCGCCTGGTTGCCGCCGGTGCTGGCCGTGGCTTTGGGCGGTCTGCAACTGACCTTCTGGCAGCACGCAACGAGTTTCACCGGCGAGACTTTTCACCTGTTGCTATTCGCCGTCATTGTCTGGCAGTTGCTGGAATACCGGCTGGATGAAAGCGAGTGGCGTTTGTTCACCGTTGTATTCGTCTATGGCGCGGGTATCACGGAAAACTGGGGGCTGGTGGGATTTTTTCCGATTCTGCTCACGGCGATCATCTGGCTGCGACGGCTGGATTTTTTTCAAGTCAGGTTTCTCGCGCGCCTCGCGGCCTGGGCATTGGCGGGAACGGCGTTCTTCCTGCTGTTGCCGCTGGTGATGAAATTTTCCGGCAAATACCCGATCAGCCTCTGGGATGCGCTGCTGCCCAATTTGCGAACGGACTGGCAGGTTCTTAAATCAATCACGGACGGCGGTGTGCGGCACAATCTTGCCTTGATGTCGTTGTCCACGCTGTTGCCGGCATTTGTGATGTCCATCCGCTGGAGTCCCTCGTTCGGCGACAAAAGCCGGATCGGAACTTCGCTGGCGAATAACATGGTTCACTTTGTCCACGCGGTAATTTTCACCGTGTGCGTCTGGGTGATGTTCGACCCGGCGTTCAGCCCGCGTCAGCTCGCCATATTTGGCTCGCCTTCACTGACCCTTTATTACCTCGCAGCTTTAAGCATCGGTTACTACTGCGGCTACTTTCTGCTCGTCTTTGGGAAAAAAATTGTGCCGACACGCAGAAATAGCCGGCCGGAACCCGCCCTGCCGAAAAATTTACTCTGGCTCTGTCCCGTCATCGTCGCCAGCACCATCATCGCCGCCGCCTTGGCCGTGGGAACCTTGGTTTATCGCAACCACGTCATTGTCCGCAACCTGAATGACGATACGCTGTTGAAATACGCCCGGCTCACGACGCAAAATCTGCCGCCGGCAGGTGCCATCCTGCTTTGCGACAGCGAGACTCCGGGCCAGGACGTGCCGTTGCGCGCGTTTTTGATCCAAGCCATGCTCGCCCGCGAAGGGCGCGAAAAAAAT
>OCZT010006768.1_pt1 | contig 11313 bp, 8 predicted proteins | sample 1539031 | NCBI WGS metagenome assembly OCZT01 (sample SAMEA3539308, study PRJEB22396) | soil metagenome | biome: tundra; feature: field; material: soil | place: USA | collected 2010-05 | depth 0.15 m
CCCGGTCTCTCTTGAGCCTGTCAGACTCGCTCAACTTGCCGTAAGTAACGGTGAGGTAGCTCTGCCAGGTGTCGAATGCGAGTCTTGCTTCGCTCTCACCGCGAGATGCAACCCAGGCGCGGCGCAGAGTTGCGAGTCCTTCGTGGAAAAGATGGCTCCAAGAGCCGAAGTCTTCCCGGATGGCTTCAGAGGTCGGATCAAGATGGGATTGCCGAAAGAGAAAGAGGTCCAGCCAGCGGTAGAAGTCGCTGAGAGTATCTTCCTTGAGGGTGATTTCACGACGGAGTTCGAGTTCGATGTTCTCCGGGATAAGCTCCGAATGTTCCGGCAGGATGGGGCGGTAGATTCTCCAACGGATGCCATCCGTCGCCACTGCATCAAGGTTACGCCGCGATAATGGTTCGCTCTGCCAGATGCCAGTGACATATTCGCGGAGTTGGCGTTCGGCTTCGGAGAGAGTCTTCTTAAGGTCCTTTTCGAACTCGACGACCGCTGAGCCAAAGATAGTATCTGCTCTGCCGGTCTTAACCTTTTCGGGTGTCTTGATGCGCAGAGATGTTTCCGCGCCTCCGGTGTAGATGCCGATTTCGCGTTGGTTGGGGAAGAGCGTTCCGAGCAAGGATGCGAATCGCTCGCGCTTGCCGATTTCGCTGTGTGTAGTCTTCACCTCCCGCAGATATGCGCGGAGCGAATGCGACGTGCCGTTAGTCAGAGGGATGGGCATTGCGTTGCTGCAAGGGTAGCAAACTTTGGTGGAGTGTGGGAGTGGCGAAAGGGGAACAACGCGACTTCGTCACGCTGGTTGATTTTCGAGAATAGGTGGATGGATTTTTTGCCGGGGTTGAAACCCCGGCCTACCAGCCGCGACCTGCCGGCAAGAACCTCCTGGGCCGGCGTCCTGGCTCCTCACCCTGTTCCCTGACCCCTGATCCCTGTTGCAGATAATTACCCTCCGAAGGCGCACACTGATAGAGAGAAGAAACCTGAAGCCGTACACACGGATCACTGACCACTGTTCCCTGACCCCTGTTCCACGCCCATATTTACGCATAAATTTCCAGAACACTACGCATATTTACGCATATATTCCCGGAACTTTACGCATAATGACGCATATATACCCCCAAAAACCACACCCATATCTACGCAAAGGGTTCGTGCGTCGTCTTCAATGCGCCAGGATGGTTTCGTTGCCGAGGATGCGGTAGAGGGTGGAGCGGCTGATGCCGAGCTGGCGGGCGGCGCGCAGCTTGTTGTTCCGGTTCAGGTCCAGGACATACTGCACGTGATGTTGAATGACCGCATCCAGATTCAGGTTGCCGGTACGCACCGCCGGCTGCAACTCCGGCGGGGCAGTCGGGCCGGTGGGCAGGGCCAGATCGTCGGGACGGATGATGCCGTTGACGGCTTCCAGCAGTCCGGTCTCCAGCACCGAGGCCAGCTCCCGCACGTTTCCCGGCCAACTGTGCTGCAAGAGGCGGGCCAGAGTACCGGGCCCCAGGACCACGGGGCGGTGCTGGTAGCGGCTGCAGATGCGGTCCAGCAGAGACTGGGCGAGCGCCGCAATGTCTTCTCTTCGCTGCCGCAGCGGTGGAATGGCAAAGCGGATGGCGGTGAGGCGGAAGGCCAGGTCGGGCAGCAAGAGTCCCTGCGCGGCCATCTGGCGCAGCGAGGTCTGGGACGAGGCCAGCACCACCGAGCGGCCCGGCGGACGGTCCTGCAGCGCCTTGAGCACACCCAGCAGGAGCCCCTGGCCTGGAGGGGCCAGCAGGTCGACGCGATCGAGGTAGGTGAAGCCGGAAAGCGCGGCCGGATCGGCGTCCATCACCAGCCATTCCCGGGCATCGCGCCGCTGGAAGCTCGATCCGGACAGCGGGGAACGGCTGAAAAGATAGTGAGCCAGCGTTTGCTTGCCGGTGCCGTGTTCGCCTTCAATTGCCGCCACCTGCACGTGGGGCGCAGCCATCTCAGCCTGCATCAGCAACTTGCGCCAGGCCGCGCTGACCCCCACAAGCTGCGCGGAAGGGGGCGATTCGACTTCCACAAGGGTGAGACCGGGGACGGAGGGCTGGGGCTGGAACTGAGCGGCGCTATGCATCGATCTCAACGTGCCTCGCCTCCGTGGCCCAAACGACGACTAAAGGGCCGACACAGGTTTCATCGGCGCGTCCGGAAAAAACATGAACCGGAAAGACGGGGCGTCTTTCCGGTTCGGGCGGGTGCAAGGCTTGTGTTTTGTGGGCGCTGGCTTGGCCTCTAACGGAACCGCTTGGAGGGCTCGTCGGAGTAGATTTCCCCGTCGCGAATATGCACCACGCGATGGGCGTACTCGGCGATGTCCGGCTCGTGGGTGACCAGCACAATGGTGTTGCCATTGGCATGCAAGGTATCGAACAGCGCCATGATCTCCAGGCCGGTCTTCGAGTCGAGGTTGCCGGTGGGCTCGTCGGCCAGGATGATGGAGGGCCGGTTGACCAGCGCCCGGGCAACGGCCACGCGCTGGCGCTGTCCGCCGGAGAGCTCGTTCGGCTTGTGGAACATGCGCGATTCCAGGCCGACATCGGTCAGCGATTCCTTGGCGCGCGCAATGCGCGCCGCCGCCGGCGTGCCGTTATAAATCAGGGGCAGCTCGACGTTGTGCAGCGCGGTGGCCCGCGCCAGCAGGTTGAAGGTCTGGAAGACGAACCCGATCTCCTTGTTGCGGATGCGCGCCAACTGGTCGTCGTCCAGTTCGCTGACCAACTGGCCGTTCAGCCAGTAGCGGCCCTTGGAGGGCGTATCCAGGCAGCCGATCAGGTTCATCAGGGTGGACTTGCCGGAGCCCGACGGGCCCATGATGGCCACGTACTCGTTGTGCTTGATGCGCAGCGAGATGCCGCGCAGCGCCTGCACCTGCTGCTCCGAGCCCATATCGTAGGTGCGCCACAGATCCTCGACTACGATCATGTCGCCGTTTGGCGGAGCCGCCTGTTGCAGATCGTCTTCGGTACCGATGCCGTTCAGAGCCATTCCGAATCTCTTCCTTTGCCTGTGCTGCTGCCTGGGATAGGGAAGGTCCGCGCCTGCTTGCGCGCGGAGCCCTTCATTTCGCTGGAACCGCCGCCCGCTTAAGAGTTACCGCCCGGCGCCGGCACAACCGGCTTAGCGGTGTCCCGCTTGACCAGCGAGCCGCTCTTGAGGGCGCGCAGCGTCTTGTACGGGCCGGTGACGATCTCGTCGCCTTCTTTCAAGCCGGTGAGCACCTCGATGTCGGTGGCCCCGGTGATGCCGGTGGTTACCGGCACGAACTTTGCCCGCAGCTTGCCGCTCTTATCCTTGTCGACCACATAGACGCCCTGCTGCGGCGCGCTCTTGGCGGCTGGCGTGGACGGAGCCGACGCCGCGTGCGCGCCGTCCTTGGGTTTGTCGTCTTCGGGGTTGTGCATGGTCAGCGCCTGGATGGGCAGGGAGAGTGTGTTGGCCTTGTGCGTCGTGGTGATCTTGGCGGTGGAGCTGAGTCCGGGGCGCAGATCTTTAGAGGGCGCGTCCAGCGTGACCACAACCTTGAAGTCCTTGGCCTCCTCGGTGCCGGTGGTCGACTGCGAGGTGGCAATGCCGGTGGAGCGCAGAATGGCCTGGTCGCCCACCAGCGTCACGTGCCCCTTGAAGACCTTGCCGGGCAAAGCATCCACGGTCACATCGGCCGGCTGGCCGATCTGGATGTTCACGATGTCGGTCTCGTCCACCTTCACCTCGGCGGTAATCACGCTCATGTCCGCCAGGGTCATCAGCGTGGAGCCCTCGGCGTTCTGGATGCCCTCGACGACCGTCTCGCCCTCGCGGATCGGCTCGTTGGTCACAATGCCGTCAAAGGGGGCCACGGCGATGGTCCGGTTGAGCAGGTCCTGGTTGGAGCGCAGATTGGCTACCTGGGTCTGCATGTGTCCGCGTTGGGAATCGGTCTGCGCCTTGGACTGGTTGAGACTGGCCACGGCCTGAGCCAGCGAGGCCACATCGAGGTCGTAGGCCGCTTGCTTGGCGTCGTAATCCTGCTTGGCCAGGATGCCTTCCTTGTAGAGGCTCTGGGCGCGCTCCCAGTCCAGCCGCTTCTGCTCCAGATCGGCCTTGGCGTGCTCGATGTTGGCCTCCTGGGTCTTCTCCGCCGCAATGTAGGACGCAATGTCCGTCTTGGCCGCGGCGATGGTGGCCTGCTGGCCGGCAACGTTCGCCTCCTGCTGCACGTGCTCGACGGTGGCCACCGTCTCGCCCTTCTTGACCAGATCCCCTTCCTTCACGTAGAGGTGGGTGACGCGGCCCATGGCGGTGGCGCCCAGGTTCACGTAGGTCTTGGGCTTGATCTGCCCGGTGCCGCTGACGACTGTCGCCAGATCCTGGCGCACGATCTTGGCGGTCAGAACCTTGGTGTAGCCGGACTGCTGCCTGTAGATATAGAAGGCCACAAGTCCAGCAACGGCCACGGCGGCGAGAACAATCAAAAGTATCTTTTTCATGTGAGGTTCGTGCTCCGGGTCTCTCCGATTCAGTGTACGCAATTGCAGCCCGTACGGTTCCCAACGGCTGCCAAACTCGTCTTCGGCGCTTCCACGGTTGCCGTCGACCGGTCTGCGGAAGCCGAATGGATCTTCCGCAGGCAAAATCCCGTTCGCACTCCCCCGTGCGAAAGGTACGGAAGCGATGCAAGTAGCGAAAAACGAAGCGGCAGGGCAGGACAGACCAAGCGCGCTTGTTTCTTGGACGGAGGAACGGCCCGGCTGGTCTCAAAACCTGTCCCGTTGAACGTTCGAGCGCCTCCTGAGTGCAGGGCCGGCGCATCTTGTTTGCAACTGAGAATGACGGGGACGGGCTTTATGGGCTGCGGAAAAAGGGCGAAATGAGGGAGAATTCCCCGAAAAGCATACCTCAGGGGCTAAAGCCCGCGTTGATATTGCTGGACTTATGTACGGGCTAAAGCCCGTACCCTCCACCGGACGGGGCTTTTCCGCAGCCTGTAAAGCCCGCGTTGATTCCAGACTACCGAAGTACGGGCTCAAGCCCGTACCCTTCAGAAATCAAGATGCGCCGGCCCAGCTTTCGTGTGGCTTTCCGGCTCACCTCGGCCCCGCTTCCGAGTCCAACCGGGCAGCCAACTCCCTACGGAATCTTGCCCAGCCTGAACAGGACCCGTAGAATAAAGGTTCGCAGGAGTTTTCAAGGCAAATGATGCTCAACGGTCGTAGTTTTTTCTTCGTCGCACTGGGGTGCGGCCTGGTTTTCATTCCCGCTGCCGGGCTCCGCGCCCAGCAGGCGGGCAACCCGCCCGCACAGGCGCAACCGGCCACCGGCCAGAATCAGGGAGCGGGGCAGGAAGTGGATCCGCTCAAGCGGGAGCGCTCCGACAAGGAGAAGTTTGCCGCCCAGAAGGCCGTCCGGCAGGAGCTGAAGGGCGCCTACAAGACCTGGCTTGACCAGGACGTGTCCTACATCATCTCCGACGAGGAGCGCAAAGCCTTCAGGACGCTGAGCAACGACGAGGAGCGCGACGCCTTCATCGAGAATTTCTGGCTGCGCCGCAACCCCAATCCGGACTCTCCGGAGAATGAATTCCGCGAAGAGCACTACCGGCGCATCGCCTACGCCAACGAACACTTTGCCGCCGGCAAGCCCGGCTGGAAGACCGACCGCGGCCACATCTACATCTCCTTCGGCAAACCCGACTCGATCGAGGCCCACCCCTCCGGAGGAAGCTACCAGCGGCCGACCGATGAGGGCGGCGGCGAGACCTCCACCTTCCCCTTCGAGACATGGCACTACCGCTACCTGGAAAGCATCGGTGAAAACATCGACCTCGAATTTGTGGACACCTGCCAGTGCGGCGACTACCACTTCACCATCGACCGCGGCGAAAAGGACGCGCTCATGCACGTCCCCGGAGCAGGACAGACCCAATGGGAAGAGATGGGCCAGGCCAAGAAGGCCGACCGGTTCAAGGGCGGCCTTGAAAACCTGGGCACCGGCCCGCTCTCGTCCTCGCAGCAGGGCAAACAGTTCGACCGCATCGAACTGGCCGCCAAAATCTTTGCTCCTCCGCCGGTCAAGTTCAAGGATCTGGAGAACTTCATCTCCGAGCACAAGCTGCTCTCCGGCCCGGTGTTCCCGTTCGATGTCCGCACCGACTTCATCAAGGTGACGGAAAACACGGTTCTGGTCCCGATCACTCTGCAGATCAAGAACCGCGACATCACCTTCGTGACCAAGAACGGGGTGGCCAAGGGCGCGGTGAATATCCTGGGCAAGGTCACCACCCTCACCCACAAGACGGTGCAGACCTTTGAGGATACGGTCGAGGTGACGCAGCCGGCTGAACTGCTGGAAAAAAGTCTCGACCGGCAATCGGTGTACTGGAAGGCCCTGCCCCTCTTGCCCGGCCTCTACCGCCTGGATATTGCCATCAAGGATTTCAGCAACCAGGACCACGTCGGCCTGTACGGCCGCGGCCTGGAAGTGCCCACCTATCACGACGAAAAGCTGGCCACCTCGACGCTGATTCTGGCCGACCAGATGAACGAGGTCTCTTCGCGCGAGATCGGCAGCGGCAACTTCGTCATCGGCAACACCTACATCCGGCCTCGCGTGAGCCCCAACGCGGCCACGCCGGTGAAATTCAAGCGCAACCAGCAGCTCAATTTCTGGATGCAGGTGTACAACCTGGGCATCGACGAGGCCACCAAGAGCAATCAGGCCACGGTGACCTACCAGATCACCGACACGGCCACCAACACAGTGGATTTTGAAAAGCAGTTGGATTCCAAGGACCTGGGCGCGCATAGCGACCAGTTGACTGTGGAGAAAACTTTGCCGCTGGCCGGCCTTCAGCCAGGAAAGTACAAGGTGACGATCAAAATAAATGACGGAATCTCAAAACAAGAGATTGCGCAATCGGCGCCTTTTGTCGTGGAATAGTATGCATCCCGCGCAACTGGGTTACCGGACCCTAGATCCGGAGGCCCGCGCGGGCTTGATTCGCAGTAGAATTGCCAGGGACGCCGCCAGGTCACCCAGATTTGTGATGACGTGCAGGCTCCATCTCGCTCTCTTCGCCGTGCTGATTGCCTTGGGCGGCGCTCCGGTCTACGGAGCACCCCCCGGATCGGTCTCGGGCTTGGTGTGCGACTCGGCCGGCGTTCCGCAGATCGGCGCCCGGGTCCAGTTGCTGCGCCCCGACCTCAGCGTGATCGCCGGCGTCTACACCAGCTCCAGCGGCCGCTTTACCATCCCCTCCGTCCTGCCCGGCCGCTATGCGGTCAAAGCCATGGGCGCCTCGTTTCTGCCTTCGTTGAGGGAAAACGTGCGCGTCCACGCCAACACGGTGGTCAACCTTACCCTGAACACCCTGTACGAGGTGATGCAATGGCTGCCGGCTGAGCCGCGTGCCGGCAACGCCCAGAAGGACGACTGGGCCTGGACCCTGCGCTCGGCCGCCAACCGCCCCCTGCTGCGCTGGCTCGAGGACGGTCCGCTGGTGGTGGCCTCCGACGGCCCCGGTACGCACCGCCGGCTGAAGGTCCGCCTGATGGCTACCGGCCAGCAGGGCGCCTTCGGCGAGAGCGGCGAGCGCATCTCGGCCGCGGTTGAAGAGACGCCGTCCAATAGCCGGGAATTGTTGGCCCGCGTCGATTTTGCTCCCGGCACCGATGGCGGCATGGAGTCCATGCTCGGCTTCCGCCAGGACCTGGGCTTTGCCGGCTCCGTGCAGTCGGTGACCGCCGTCGCCCTTCACCCGGAGATCGACGCCTCCGGCTCCGAGGGGCTGGACGAGGCTGCGGTCCGGACCTGGGAGACAATGAACCTCGGCGACGAGTTCCAGGCCGAGGTGGGCTCCGAGCAGATGCTGGCCCGGCTCTCCGGGCCGACCCCGGACACGGTGGCCGCCATGCTGCCGTTTGCCTCGGTGGGCTGGCGGGATGGCGACTCCACCGTCCGCTACCGCATGACCACCTTCCTGCCCGGCGCCCCGAATGCGGAAGACACCGAGGCCCATGCCTGGCTGCCCGCGCTCTCAGCCCGCAACGGCAACCTGGCCATCGAGCATGGTCTGCACCAGGAACTCGGCTGGGAGCGGCGCACCGATGTCTCCGGCATCGCCGTCCTGGTCTTCGCCGACAGAATCGACAACCCGGTCATCGAGGCCATGAGCCGCTTTGCGGCCGGGGATTCCGCGGCGGCCACGGTGCTCGTGGACCGCGCCAGCGGCCTGCTCCACGCTGGCGGCCCGGACTTCTCCACAGCCGGAGTGTCGGCGGCCTTCGAGCGCCGCCTGCCGGGCGGCAATCATGTCCGCCTCAGCTACGCCAACGGCGAAGCCCTGGTCATGTCCGCCATGTCTGAAACACAAGCCGACGCGCAGCGGCACGCATCCCTGGACGAGGTGCTTGCCGCCGTCCATCCCCGCCGCGCCCAGATGTACTCGCTCTCGCTCTCCGGCACCCTGGACGGCACCGGAACCCGTTGGCGGGCCAGCTACCGCTGGCAGCCGGCCGACACCGTCACCCAGGTTGCCTCCTTCGCGCTGGATGCCGCCGAACCCTTCCTCAACCTCCACCTCCGCCAGCCCATTCATCTCGGCCGCGATGGCTCCGGCGGCTTCGAGGCCCTGCTCGATGTGCGCAACCTGCTGGCCGAGGGCTACCGCCCCTTCCTGTCGAGCGACGGCTCCCTGCTGATCTTCGCTCAGGACCAGCGCAGCATCCGCGCCGGCCTCGCCTTCACCTTCTAAAGCTGCCGGTCCCGCTTCCCATCAGCGAACCTGGTCCAGGCCGCTTCCTGGTGAAGCCCCGGTCAGTATCCCATGCACAATCTCGGCGTTCTCTTTGACCTCGTCCTTAATTCTGGGAAACATTCCGACATAAACGCCGTCGTGCGGCTTGATGCTTGAAAACGCAGTGCGGAAAGCCTGCGCGACGGCGTCGTCGGCGATGCGTCCGGCGGCCAGAATCTTGAACGCGAAGCAGGTCTTTGCGGTTTGCCGCATTACCTTGTACATCCGCTCCGGATCGCTCTGCACATAGATTTCACCGGGCATCTCGGGCAGTTGGCCGTTGAGCAATTGCTTCCATTCCTCCGGGCTTCTGGTGCGGTTATAGACGCAGCCGGCATAGAAATCCACGTCCCAGCCCTGTTCCTCCACCAGCTCGATCACCTCCGGTTTGTGGGTGCCCACGCCCACCAGCACCCCCAGTTCCCGTGCCCGCTTGCACCACTCTCTTTCGCTGGCCATGGCGCCGTTCCGGTAGGCTGCGTCGATCTCCTCGCCCCGCCTCTGCAGCGCCAGCGGCTTCAGATTCCCGACCAGTGCGGTCGCATCGTCTTGCGCCGTAACCTGAATGATCAGGTGCATCTTGCCGCCTTCGGCTTGAAACCGAGCCCAGTCCTCCGGAGCGCGTCCCATGTTCACATAGTTGAACGCATTGATCCCAAAGCTGTTGGCCCGGTGCAGGACCTCGCAGACCCGATCCTGCGTGTACCAGTCTCTCATCGCCCTGCTGAAATTATTGTTGTAATGGGCAAACCCATAGAGCGGGTTGACGCCCAGAACCAGGCGGCTGATCTCGGCGTTGCCGAACTTCATCTTCGGAATTTGAAGCTGCGCTCTCGAGGCCGGTGATTCGGCGCTCTGCGCAGACCCTCCCTGGGCTCCCGTGGGCGTGGTCTGGGCCTGCGGCTCCGCTGCCAAGGCAGTGGCCGCGCCGCCCATGATCCCCACTGCAAGGGCCGCGCTGGACTGCAAAAACTCCCGCCGCGTATTGGACATACAGACACCTTCCTTCCTCAACTTGCAAGCCCGCTCATTTGGGCCTGGCTTTCAAAACAGCCCATTCTAGCACTCACTCAGCAGGAGTTCGTGTATCAAGGGCGAGGGCAGTCTGTGCCCGCCCTGCCGCTCTCCGGCCCGCCTTTGAAATCTGCTCCCGGTCTGTGCTATATTTTTCAAGTGGCAGCAGGGAATTCCTGCGTGGCCAAACCGTGTGCAATACCTCACGCAGCACGGTGTTTCTCGATTGCCTGGACGCGTAGCTCAACTGGCAGAGCATTCGGCTCTTAACCGACAGGTTGTAGGTTCGATTCCTACCGCGTCCACCAATAGAATCAATAACTTAGAGAACGCATCCGAGCCATCCAACCCCACAGAACCCCACAGAAGATCAAACCGCCACTGCCTGCGGCTCAGTCTGAGGCTTTGCTTCTGTGATCACCATCTGCACAACCTTTGAGTCTGCCTGCTGCTTGGCTCTCAAGCTCGCATTGCCGTAGACATTCATGGTCGTGGCCACGTTGCTGTGCCGCATGAGTTTCTGCTGCACGCCGATTGGGGCACCTGTTTCGTCCAAGAAGGAACGGTACGTGTTGGTGAAGGTGTACCAACCGATACCTGGAAAGCCAATCTTTTCATCAGCAGGCTTCAGGATTTGTTGCTGAATCACGCCGGCGTAGTAGCAGCCGCCCGTAATGGGCGAAGGGAAGACAAGCCCATTCGACCGGTCCCCTTTCCAGTCGAGCAGGATTTGAGCGAATCCCGGATCGAGGGGATGTAATCGTTGGACGCCTCGGTCCTCGCTTTTCCGATTCGTCCGTTGACGACCCCCTGTTGGACCAACATCACTCCGGCCTTGAAGTCAATATGCTCCCACCGAAGGGCCAGAACCTCTGACACCCGCATCCCGGTACACATCGCGACAATAACCATCGTCCTGTAAGGCTCAAGCAGCATGAAAACGAATCCTGAAACTTCTCCGGAGTGAGTATTTGCGGTTTCTTCAGGCGCTTGCTGGTTCCCTTGAGCTTCACAAGCTCCATTGGGTTTCGCTGGACGTCCATCAAACCCCACAGCATGGCCCGCTCGAACAGAAGATGCAGGAGGGCTCCAACATGTCCGCGTGTCTTCTGCGATAGGGGCAAGGACTTCAACCATTCGGAGATTTCGAGCGCTCTGATGTCTGTGAGTTCAGTGCTACCCATTTGGGCCGAATGTGCTTCTTGAGATAGCTGCGGTAACCGGCATCGGTGCTCCAGAGAAAGCCGTCCGTGATGGTGGCTTCCCCTCGCGGCTGTTGCACAATTTCCTCCAGGCGCTCCTCAGTTGAGAATCGGTCAATGATCAATCCCAAGGTTGGCTTGTTATGCGCTTTGAAGGCTTTCGGGTTATTGATGCGGAACACCTCCGCTTGCAGATGGAGGAGCGTATGCGCGCCGGTGCAAAACTAGGCCACAGTGCGCCGCGTGACCGGGGCGCAGCGGCGGAGTAAAAGTTTGCCACCGCCGGATCTTGTTTTCGTGAGC
>OCZT010006769.1_pt1 | contig 11312 bp, 10 predicted proteins | sample 1539031 | NCBI WGS metagenome assembly OCZT01 (sample SAMEA3539308, study PRJEB22396) | soil metagenome | biome: tundra; feature: field; material: soil | place: USA | collected 2010-05 | depth 0.15 m
TGCGACCCACGCATTAAAAGTGCGTTGCTCTACCAACTGAGCTACGGGCCCACAGCAGTTAATCTAACACAGCAGAACCACTTATAATCGACCCGCGTGTAGACGGTGCGGTTGGAAGCGTACGCAGGAGTCGAGAGCGAGATTGAGTGCGTCTTGTCAGGAGAAATAGCTTGCGTTCGGGAGGCAGGAAACACATAATCAGCAGCATCAACATTGAGTTCATATCGAACGGGGTTACCGATGAAGACGACATTTCCACTTGATCAAAATGGTGTGGCTGTGTTGGAAGTTTCGGGTCGTGGATCGGGGCCTTACAATTGTGCCTTGAATGGCAAAACGTGCCACAGAGCGACGTTGTCTGAGCTGAAAAGCGGGCTGCATCTAGAACTATCCAATGGTTCGGTCGTTGACGTACAACGTGCGGGTCTATTGCAACCGATCTATGCGCGGCGGGATGGGGTTGCGCTACCGACGAACGGCTTGGCACAAATGAGTAGGGCAAGAGTACTGGCGTTTGTCTGGGGAGTTCTTATTAGCATCAGTGGTGGCTATGTTTTATATGACTTCTTCTGGCGGGGCGGAACGATAGAATGGTTATGGAAAGCTAGGACCGCGTCACAGATTGTGGATTATGGGCTGATTTTGACTGGCGTTGGCGTTCTCTGTTTCGCTGCGGGATTCATGTCCTGGCAAAGGCCTCGGTTCGCATTCTCGGTTCTAGGTTGCTACTTTCTACTTAATGGGCTTGTTCTCGTTGCAGGGTGGCTACATTACTCGGCTTTTCTTTTCTTCGTATTAGCGATGCCATCTCTGATCAGTGCGGGGGTTTTCTTCCGCGCGCTTGGCAACGCACGTTCCCTCCGGAAGCTGCCGAAAGAAACGGCAATCCTCGCTGCCGTAAAGTTGTCAGCTTAGGATTGTCGTTAGCAAGAGAATCAGGCGACGCGAAATTGTGGCCACGCCTCATCCAGAGGCATCTCATGATGTACGGCCATGAAAGAGAGAACCCGTCCGCATGTCATCGTCGTCGGAGGTGGATTTGGCGGTCTGGAGGCCACCAAGTCTCTAGCGCGTCTGCCCGTCGAGATCACGCTAGTCGACCGCAAGAACCATCACACTTTTCAGCCGCTGCTCTACCAGGTAGCAACAGCCGGATTATCGCCGGCGGAAATCGCCGCGCCTATCCGCGAGATTTTCGCCAAACATGAGAACGTCGAAGTTCTGCTGGGCGATGTGCTCGGATTCGACCTCGAGCGCCGCATCGTCAACCTGCATGGATTCGAGCGCGCCTACGATTACCTCGTGGTTGCTGCGGGCGTAACGCACGCCTACTTCGGGCATGACGATTGGGAGCCGTTCGCCCCGGGATTGAAGACCGTCGAGGATGCGTTGGAGATGCGCCGCCGTATTCTGCTGGCCTACGAACTTGCGGAACGCGAAGCCGCCTTGACCGGCCATCATCGGTCGCTCAATTTCGTGGTGGTAGGCGCAGGGCCCACTGGGGTTGAGCTGGCTGGCACGTTGGCTGAAATCGCGCACAAATCTCTCTCCCAGGACTTCCGCCACATCGAGCCGGCGAAGACGCGCGTTCTGTTGGTCGAGGCCGGCCCTTCGGTGCTGAGCGCCTATCCCGACGATCTGCGCCAGAGCGCTGTGAAGCAATTGCAGCGTCTCGGGGTCGAGGTGCGCACCAACTCGGCGGTAACCAACATACGCCCAGGGAAAGTTTTTATCGGCGAGGAACCGGTGCCCGCCGCAGCAGTGCTGTGGGCCGCAGGAGTATCGGCATCGCCTCTGGGCCGCGCGCTCGGCGCCCCGCTCGACCGCGCCGGACGCGTGCTGGTCGCGGCCGACCTCAGCATTCCCGGACATCGCGAGGTCTTTGTCATCGGCGATCTGGCCAGCCTGAAGGATGCAGCCGGCAAGCCGCTGCCAGGCGTGGCTCCGGTGGCCATGCAGCAGGGCAGATGGGTGGCGCGCCAGATTGCAGCCGACCTGGGCGGTAAGCCGCGCGAAAACTTTCGCTATGTCGACAAAGGTTCTCTTGCGACCATTGGCCGCGCGGCCGCCGTCGCCCAGTTCGGCAAGGTGCACATCTCCGGCTTCCTGGCTTGGCTGTCGTGGTTGTTTATCCACATTTTGTTCCTTATCGGATTCCGCAACCGCGTGGTCGTGATGTTCCAGTGGGCCTGGAGCTATCTCACGTACGAGCGCTCGGCCCGGCTCATCACCGGCGAAACCAGCGCCATCTCCGTTCCGTCACTGGAGTACGCCGAGAAGGCAGGGGACATTCCGATGGCGATGGCCAGGGCGCATCAGGCGACGCTGGTATGGCCACACCAGAGGTCCTGCACGAAAGTGAGAGTCCGTCTCGCAAAGTGAGCTGAACGCAAAGCGCTGATTTCCTCACGACGTTCTGGACGGCATGGGCACTCCGCGATGCGCCGTCAACAACTCGTTGATAGACCCAGCTTCACCGGCAGTGGCGGTCGTCGCGAACCCCCATCTTCTGGGAGTCGTCCTGAGCGCGATGCTGCCCTATTGCGTCAGACGGAGGAGAATCTTGGCGGCGATAGTCTGAAAGACTTGCTGCAATTGAGCGCTGCATTGGCTAGATGGGCAGTTGGAGGCAAATACCGCCTGTCCCACCGGCTGGTTCGGATTGTACGTCGAACTGGCTGGATCGTTAGCGATCTGTTGCAGGAAAGCCTGATCGACACTCGTCCCCAACCCGATCGAGTAGATAAACATGCCGGGATTCTCGGTGCGCATGGCGGTCGCGGTTTGAAGGGCCCGATACTTGGCGTCCGCGGTAACGTTGGTACGATTCAGGGACTTTAACTGCCCGTTAATTGCGGATGTGAATTTGGTCACAGTCTTCAAACAAGTGGTGGTAGGCGTCCAGCTGGAAACCCCGTCGTAGGTCGCAAGAGAAGTTCCACTGGTAGGATTGAAAACGTCGACCGAGCTACCGGAGTCGTATCCTCCGTAATTATAAAGAGTGAGCGTTCCAGAGCAAGACAGCTTGTCCTGGATGGTATTGACATATCCGTCCGTGAAATAGACCACAACTTTGACCACGTTTTGTCCCGGCTGCACAGTAACGCTGTCGTTCTGGGCCTTCGCGTCAGTGAGGCCGCCCGGACCAAAGGTGCCGCCGGAGAACTTGCTTTTCATGGCGTTGACTGCATTGGTAATCGGAGTGATGAAGCTGTAGCCGATGGGCACGTCTATGGTCGCATTGGAGGCGAAGCTGATCATTGCGACCTCGTCGTTGCTGTTGTCGAAGTAGTTTATGAACGTCGTGACCGCGGGAGGAAGCGCTGTCGATCCCCCATTATTAGTCATGGAACCTGAGCGATCTAATACCAGCGACATCACCAGCTTGCCGCGTGTCGCCTGGGCGCTGTCGCTGACCGATAGGGTCTGCCGATTGGGCAGCATTCGCATGAAGAACGTTCTGATGGTGGCTGTGGCACGGACATTGACCAGCGTTTGGCCATAGGCGTCCGTAGAAAAACTCACGGTCACCGTTGGTGGATTGTTGTCCAGACCGGACACGTTGTAGTTGCCATTGAACGAATTGATCGCTAGATTCTTCGCTGTGGTTTGCCCTTGAGCAAGGTTTCTCATGGCGGTGAGGCAGGCGGCGTCCACCGCCTTGGACAGCCTCGCTTTCGTCACATACGCGAATCCCACATCAATGGCCAAAGCTAGGAACAGCAGCATGAGAGTCATGGATACGGCTACCAGAATAACGACCTGCCCGCGCTCGTTCTCCCTGCTCCGGTTGCGACTGAAGAGTTTCACTCTCTCGCCTCCTTGTCAGTAGTACGCCACGTCGTACAACGGCGATGGCAATACAGTTCCGACCAAAAGGTTGCCGATCGGCGTGATCGGCTTGTATTTGTAGAAAACCTCGGTCACAAAAACCGTCTGGTTGGTTTGAGGAGTTACTGTGGATGGAAGAATAGCTATGCCTCCGATCGCGCTCCCTATATGGCTGGTCGCGCTAATTCCACCCTGGGATGCTTGCCCGGTAAGCTGAATCTTAGTGCCCGTGTTAAAAACCGACGACACGATTACTCGCCCACTGACATTCAGATTAAGCGGGGCCGATGCTGCAACCACGGCTGCGGCGGTATTGGGAAGCGTGGTTCCACGGGAGGCCATGCTCGATCCTTCCCCGCTCAGGTTTGCGATTACTTGCATAATGAAGATGGCACGACTGAAATCAACCATCCCAAACACCAGGGTGAGCATCATGGTTGCCGATATGGCAAATTCCACGAGCGCCTGCCCAGAATCGTTCGCCCTTTGCGGGTTGCGCACTGCGTAATCGCGGCCTGATGCTGCCATCTTGATTCGCCTCCGCTAACTGGTATTGCCTGGCGGGAAAGGCTCGTTCTTGAAGCTGACGGCGACCGTAAATGTATAAGTACCGTTCTTAAAGAACTGGGCAACGATAGGTGTCATGAGTTTCAGATTGGTGGTCAGGGAGACTGTTACCGTGTCTCCCGGACCGCCCGCGCTACCGTTTCCCCCGCCAGCGCTGGAGATTTGAATGTTAGAGACATCAAGACCGATGGCCGCTTGCTGCGCAGCTTGAATCATCGAATTCACGCGCGAGAGGGTCTGGCCTGGATGGTTCGGATCGGCAAGGTGGTTCCCGGTGACCCCGTAACGTCCCGCCACCCGCACCGCGTTCTGCAAGGTCATCTCAACGTAAAACAGACGCGCGAAGTCGAAGACGGCAAATAGCAGGAGGAAAACCATGGGTGCAACCAGGGCAAACTCCACCAGGGAAGTCCCCCTTGTCGCCCCGCCCCAGCGCTGCTGGAGTCTTACGTCATCGTTGCTGGTCTGCACGTAGGGGTTATCGGCACAACCCGCGCGGAGGTTTAGAGCGGCTCCAGACTACAAGACCGTGGCGGGAGATCCCACGCTTTCCGTGGGTAGCGGTAGCGTACCCCACGGTTCGGTATTCTCGTCGTTCTGACCGACTACGACACCAAGAATGTTAGGGTTGACACTCCGAACAGCGCTTCCATCCTGGAGACGGATGGGCCGTCACCTGTCCCTGAGCCTTCGTCGATGCTGTTACCCGGCTCCGGCATTCTAGGCTTAGCCGGCGTGATGCGCCGCCGGCTGAAGATGTAGTCCTAGTACCAGACAGCGATTAACGCCGGAGCCCCAAGCTGCGGCGTTTCTTTTTCTGGGGAGCAGACTCCGTCGAGAATCATTCGCCACCCTTCGGCTTCGCTCAGGGCAGGCTCCGAGACCGAGGGCACGGAGCTTTGGTTTCCATGGAGTCCTCTCCGTGCTCTCTGTGCTTCGGTGGCTCCGTGGCTTTGAGTGCTGTATAAGTTATGTCTGACCTTCGCTATCTCTGAGTTGTCATCACGAAAAGCCTAAAGAGCGTGTGTGAGGACCCCTGTCGTCCCTACGGGACTCGGATCTATTTCCCACTTTACCCAGCACTCCGCCTGCGGCTGCGTGCTGGGCTAGACTGAGCCGCGCCTACCTCCACCCCAGTTCGCCCGCCGCGGCGGGGCGCGAACTGGGGAACCCCGGCTACGGCGTTGGATTTTCGCCCCGTAAATTCCACTGGCAAATATCATATTGGGTTCTCACACACGCTCTTTAGGCCGTGAGGGATCTGCTGTTTTCCCTGTCCGGCGTTCCAGGCGCAAACAACAGCAGATTCCTCGCTTCGCTCGTAATGACAACAACGCAAACAAAGGACTTAGCCGGCCCTATTGCAGGGTTGCCATTTCTGTTCCAACCTGCCCCAGCAGGTCCGTTGCTCGTAATGACAATTTCAGAAGCGTCAATTCCGAACGATCTACATCATTTGACGACGGATGCTTTCGGGAGTACTTTAGACCGCAATTGGGGTCAAGTTGCCGTGAAGCGACTTCGTTGGATGTTGGTCCTCTTCCTGTTGGGAGCAGCGGTCTGTATGTCCGCTGTACCCCTAGAGGACCTGCCAGAAACCGAGTTCAATGAGGTCGATGCACCTGTGAATTTGGCTCCTCCTGTAGTACCTCGCATCAAGTTCACCCGCCCTGCTGGCGATCCAATCATCTTGCCGAGGCTGCGGCTCTACTGCGCAGGCCGCCGTGTCAGGAGTCTGGTGCTCGAGCTGGCGCCGAAACTAACTCAACGCCACCTACATTCTCTCCAAGACCTGCTCTCTACGTTCCGTATCTAGAGGCACCCGCAGCTCAGCTGAAGATCTCGCTGCGCCCGATGGTATCGGAAGACGGTTAACGGCCGTACATCTCAGAACGCTATTAATTTTTTCATTTGCCAAGCTCGCACGTGTCTATCCGCTGGGATAGCGCGACTATCTCTTCGGATATAAGAACGACGCGGTTGTGGCTTGTTCAAATATGGGTTGTGCGAGCTAAGTTCCAATCCGACACTGCGATGGAGCCAAACTCTTCCTGGTGTGAGGATGGACTTCGAAGTGCAAAGACTTTAGATATGCGAGCACCCAGCTTCTGGACTCAAAGGATGCGAAGAAGCGGGCCGTTTACGAGCCTTCTTGTGACCAGCTAGGACAAGTAATCAGCATCACGACCTGAGACGTCTTCCTATGCCAGCTAATCTGGCGGTCGCGGTTTGCAAGCGATAGGACGTCCCGCAACAGAAAACCCGTACTCAGTTTCTATCGGAGGTTATCCATGCCGCAAGAATCGCGCAAATTCACTCTAGAGGTCCCGCTCGATGCATCCGGGATCAAAGACTTCAAGCCCGAACGTCCGGTGAAGGTCGTGGCCTACGACCGTCACGGCAAACCCGTCAGTTCGACCGAGGCTCGACTGGACGCCAAGGGAAAGGGCCACGCAACGCTTAGCTTCGACGAGAACCCCGGAGCGGTCCAAGTTGCTCTCGGCCCAGCCACCGCAAGCGACGCAGAGCTTAGAGGACTGCAGACGATCAGCGTCAACGTTCCTTCCACGCGATGGCGCGAGGGCAAAACGGTAAAGCTTTCACCAGTCTTGATCACCGAGCATTACTGGTGGTGGTGGTGGCGGTGGTGCCGCGAATTCACCATTACCGGCCGCCTGATCTGCGCCGATGGACAGCCCGTGGTGGGCGCCACGGTGTGCGCCTACGACGTCGATTGGTGGTGGTGGTGGACTTCGCAAGAGCAGGTGGGCTGCGCCACGACCGACGCCAACGGTGCATTCTCGATGACCTTCACCCGCTGCTGCGGCTGGTGGCCGTGGTGGTGGTGGCTCGGTCGCGAGTGGCTGCTCGACCCCGTCCTGGTCGACCGCATTTCCGATTTCCTGAAGGAAGAGCCCAGGTTCGCTCGTCTGCCGCGGCCTACGCCCAAGCCCAGCATGGAAGTCTTTCAGCAATTGCTGCAGGGCGCGGCTGGCGGTTCGCGCGCGCGGCTTGGCGCCGCCCAGGCTCCGCAAGGCAGCCCGCTCGCACTTACTTCCGAGATCGATGCCAACGGCCTGGACAGCGTGCGCCAGCGGCTTCTCGAGGTGCTGCCCAGGGACTTCCCCATCCGCATCTGGCCGTGGTATCCGTGGTACCCCTGGTCGGATTGCGATCCCGACATCATCTTCAAAGCCACGCAACTGTGCGGTGGACAGGTGCAGACCATCGTCAACGAAAGCATCTTCGACACGCGTTGGAACATACCCAATCACCTCAACGTCACGCTGACGGCCAACGATCAGGCTTGTTGTGCCTTCAGTTGCGACGATCCCGCGCAGTGCCCGGAAGGCAACTGTATTGTGCCGACCGACATTTGCAACATCAACGTCGGCTCTGTCGGCGGCAACGTCGGCAATACCGCGCCGCAGACCGGATTGTTCGATCCCGGCGTGCAGGACCGCCCGTTCGCCGGCGCCGTTGACTTGTTCGGTGTCTTCGGCGACAGCGTGAATGTGGACTACTACGAGTTCGAGTATTCCACCGCGGGTCAGAATGGCCCGTATGTTCCGCTGCCTCTCGCCGCCGCCGGAGGATTTCCCCGTCAGCACCTCGTGGTGCTGCCCGGCCCCATCTTCACCTGGCCGGCAATTCCGTTCCCGGTGACGCAGATCAGCGATGGTGCGCAGAACCACAACGTCATCGAGACCATCGCCCACTACGAAGCCAATAACGGAGCGCAGTTGTGGGACTCATTCACCCACGACCTGCTGATTGTGTTCAACACGCTGAACACGCTTGCGAATGGCACCTACTGGCTTCGTCTGGTCGGGTATCAACGGCCCGGCTACGCCGGCAACCTGAGCAACCAGCAAGTCCTGCCGGTATGCGATCCCAACGTACAGGATCCCAAGGTGGACAACTGGTGGGCGGTTACCATCGACAACCGGGCGCCCGGCAACACCGATCCCAGCGGCCAGCCATGCGGCCTGCACCTGTGTACCGATCAGCCCATCGCGGCGATCATGCAGGTGGCCATCATGCACCAGGGTGGAGGAACCACGATCATCCAGGGTTGCGATAGCATCTGCATCGAGCCAACCGACTCGCTGCAGATCGACTTCGCGGCCTATGATCCGGACGCTTTCCTGCAGTCGTATTCCATGTACTTGCTGTATGGGCTGGATTTGTCCATCGACCTGTTGGACTCCGGCGCCTTCACGAGCTGGTCGCTGGTGGCCAGTCCGATAGCGCCGGTGTGGGCTCCGGGAGCGGCGCAAGTGGGTCCGGCGTACGCTGCGGCATTGCTCCAGGGCGCAGCGTCTCCGGCTTGGAATGGCGGCTCGATGCGCTTGACCGGTAACGCATCGGCGGCATTTCCGGTAACCTGTGCTTACCTGCTGCAGCTCGATGTGTACAAGCGGCCAATTGTGAATTGTGATGGGATCAACTACGAGCAAGCTAACGTCAGCTTTGAGAGCTTCACGATTCAGGTTGGCTGTCCGCCCGCGGCAGTGCAGTAACAATGGATGAGGGCCGTGGCCGATCTCGAATGAGCCGGCTACGGCCCTCTTCCGGGCAATTTCTAAGGCGGAGCGATGAAGTTCTACTGGCTGGTGCTGGGCATCCTGTGCGTGTGGCGCGTGACCCATCTGCTGAACGCGGAGGACGGACCCTGGGACTTGCTGGTGCGCTTGCGGCGACGCGTGGGCAACGGCTTCTGGGGCGGCCTTCTGGACTGCTTCTACTGCCTGAGCCTCTGGGTTGCCGCTCCGTTTGCCCTGGTGTTCGGACAGGGATGGAAAGAGCGATTGCTGTTGTGGCCTGCTTTATCGGGAGCGGCGTGTCTGCTGGAGCGCGCAACGGCACGGCCAGAAACACCAGGTTCCACACCGACGTATTACGTCGAAGACGAGGAGAAGCACGATGTGTTGCGGCAGAGGGAGACAACAACTGACGGGAGCGATGCAGCCCAGTGGCAGCAGCAGAATACGTCCCACCATGGCGGCCACTAGATCGGCGGCCCCGCCAATCGCTCGCAGTTCGACCGCGATGCTGCAATACCAATACGTGGGGCGCACGGCGCTGACCGTGGTGAGTCCGGCCACGGGGCGGCAGTACCGCTTCGAGCGGCCCGGGGCCGTGCAGCAGGTGGATGCGCGTGACCGGCAATGGCTGGAGCGGGTGCCGAACATCAAGCCGACGGCACGGCGCGTGGGCTGAAGTTTGCCGTGAGGCTTCTCGTGAGGACCGCGGTTCAATTCGCGAGCGATCTATCTTTCGCGCGGCGCCTCAAACGACGCCGAAGGCGGGCGAGAAGGATGGGGCCCCAGGTTCGATCACGAGCCAGAAACCGCCAGGTGGAATAAAATCGCGCACAGCATGTCCGCGGCTCAGCGCACCATCTTTCACGTCGACATGGACGCATTCTTCGTCTCGGTCGAAGAGCTGTTCGACCCGGCGCTGAAGGGCAAGGCCGTGGTGGTTGGCGGTCAGCGCCACGAGCGCGGCGTGGCCTCGGCCGCTTCCTACGAGGCGCGCAAGTTCGGCGTGCATTCGGCCATGCCGCTGCGCACCGCCGCCAAACTGTGTCCACAGGCCATCTTCGTGGACGGACATCCCGAGCGCTATCGCGATTACTCCGCCAAGGTTTACCAGGTGCTGGACCGGTTCTCTCCCAAGCTGGAGATGGTTTCCATCGACGAGGCCTACGTGGACATGACCGGCACCGAGCGCCTGCATGGTCCGCCGATGCGCGCCGCCCATGCGCTGCATGAGGCGATGAAAGCCGAGACGCAACTGAATTGCTCCATCGGAATTGGGACGTCGCGGCTGCTGGCCAAGATCTGTTCCGACCAGGCCAAGCCCAACGGCGTGCTGTGGATTGTGCCGGGCGGCGAAGCGGAATTTCTCGCGCCGCTGGATGTGCGCAAGATCCCGGGCGTCGGCAAGGTGATGGAGAAGCGCCTACTCGAACAGGGCATCCAGAAGATTGGCGATCTTGCCCGGCATGAGGAGCGCTGGCTGGAGGCGAACTTTGGCGCGCTGGGCGTGGTGCTCGCCGGCAAGGCCCGTGGCTTGGACGCCGGCGCCTGGTTCGACAGCGATATTGGCGAGGACGATGGGCCACGCTCGATCAGCCACGAGCACACCTACTCCGTCGATACCAACGACGCGCAAACCTTGGAAGCGATGCTGGCGCGGCTGACGGAGATGGTGTGCCGCCGTCTACGCGAACAGAAGCTGCACGCCCGGACTCTGCAATTGAAGCTGCGCTATTCCGATTTCCGCACCCTCACGCGCGCTCGCACTCTGGAGCAGCCGAGCTCCGTGGACTCGGAGGTGCTGGCCACGATCCGTGAACTCTTTCGGGCAAACTGGAATGGCGACGCGGTGCGGCTGCTCGGCGTATGTGCGTCACACTTCGAGGCCGAGAGTGAGCAGCTCAGCCTGGAAGGCAGGACCACGCATGAAAAGTGGAACCAGGCGCTCTCCGCCGCCGACCGGATGCGCGAGAAGTTCGGAGAGAATGCCATCTCGATGGCGGCCGGCATGAAGGCGCGTTTCCGCGAACGCACACACGAGAACCCGGCGGGTCTGCCGGGGAAAAAGAAATGAATGCTGCATCATTGTTGTCATCACGAGCCGGCTTCAGCCGGCGAGGGATCTGCTGTTCCGCAGCAAACTGCGCATCACGTCGGAAGGTGAGGCGTCTCACATCCTTCCTTGCGGAAAAGGATTATGCCTATTAGTAACCCCTTGGAGAACACGAAGTGCCCGGAACCCTGATCATCGGCTATGGAAATCCCATGCGCGGAGATGACGCCATCGGCTGTCATGCCGCGCGCGCCTTGGAACAGCATTTCTGGAACGATCCGGACGTGGAAGTGATCGCCGCCCAGCAGCTCACCCCG
>OCZT010006770.1_pt1 | contig 11311 bp, 12 predicted proteins | sample 1539031 | NCBI WGS metagenome assembly OCZT01 (sample SAMEA3539308, study PRJEB22396) | soil metagenome | biome: tundra; feature: field; material: soil | place: USA | collected 2010-05 | depth 0.15 m
AACCGTCGCCGAATTGTTCCCAGAACTGGTCGATCCGTCGCTCGACAACGACGGTCTGCCGAGCTGCAGTGCGGTGGAAGCGCTGGAGCGACAGGAGCCATTCGTAAATCCGACGCTTGCCAACCATGCGCTGGCGCTCTTGGCGAGACTCTTCCGGCATGGCTCGATCACTTACCATGGGGCTTTCGTCAACGTGGCCGGGTGTCGCGTGCAGCCCCTGGCAGCCGATCCGGCGGTTTGGCGCGCCCTTCAAAGAAGGGGGAAACGGCGGGTTAACGGGCGATGATGGAAATGCCAGGGACTATTCGGTTGAGAAACCAGCCCAAACGCGACACAACGGGACTTTGGGCAGGCTAAAGGTGCGGGCGCTCCGTCAAGTGGGCTGGCTGGCCGAGCATCGCAGTTGCGACCCCGACTTATGGGGACTAATTCGAAACTCATTCTCGACTTCGTGTCCAATCTGCTGCCGGGAACGCCCTTAATCAACAGGAATCAACCGAGGCATGCGGCCTCATCAGTTCCGCACCGGCGAACCCGCGACGTCCAGCTTGGGAAAATAACAGTACATCAGTAATAAAGGCTTTACGCGTCAACGGGGTTCCTGAAGTCCACGCCAATCCCCAGTCAACGGCGATTAGTCTGCGAATGGAACTCCAAAGGAACTTTGTCATTTCGATGACGTCTTGTGTTGCGCCTTGGCCTTGGTGGGGATGTGCTTGAGAGAGACGACGATCACCGCCCCCATCGCGATGAGCATGAGCACGATCTCGAACACGCTCCAGAGCGCGAACCGCACTGCATCAAATTCTTCCTTCGTTGGCAGGCGCATACGAGCTAGGAATTACGACGCGATGTAACGCGCGGGTAATTCCACCTCCAACAGTTGTTCAGCCTCATTCCATTGCGCAGCCATGCTGATCGATTCTTTGCACGTCCACCGGATGAACTTCAGAAATGACTCAGCAGAGAGCGTACCACCGCGGCGACCAGCAGGAATGGACACACGAAACGAGTGCTCATCTTCCTTCTTCACAGGCTTAATCGCCAGCTTGTGGGCGCCGGCATCCCAGAACAAGTGGACGTGGCGCGCTCCAACGCCCGTAATGTAATCACCAGCGCCACTGCTCAAGGAAATCCTCCCGTTCCGGATCGTGATCAACGGAGGAGCGAACTTCGTGGATTTGTCAGAGAACAGCACGTACGACATAATAGCGACCTGTTTAAGAGTACATCATCGTGTACTTTTCTGTCAACAGCGCCGTGGAGGACAACGCCAACAATCGACATCGCCAATGCCATGCAACGGTGCCCGACGGCGGGTTGTGGTCACGGTACAATTGCAGCGTCGGCCGCAATTTCAATGGACCTCCTGGAGAATGCCGTCGAGTCCATCAAAGCTGGAGTCGAAGACTACGAGCAGGGCGACCACGGTCGCTTACTCGCCGCAGTGCGTGGCATTCCCGGCCGCAACGCCGCTCAGCCCCGCGCACACGCATTACACCTGCGGCCCACCCGTCGCACGGTCGATCCATCACCTCGTGGTGGTGATGGGCAGTATACTATCTCCATTCGAAGCCTGAACTGACCGGCTTGATCGTTAAGCGCGAAGGACATGGATACCGGCACAGACCATCACGTGAACAACCGACGCAAAGATCACGCTGGGGATCGCTCGATTCTCCTGTCCAGATATCCGCACCCCACAAGTCCGATGCCGGACCGGTATGTCGTCGGTGACGTGATCGCCGGGCGGTACGACGTGTTAGCGGTTCACAAGGGTGGTATGGGCATCGTGTATGCCACCTTCGACAGCAAGGCCAGACTCCCACGCGCGTTGAAGACACTGCAAGAGCGGTTCGCGGCCAATCCCGCTGCCCTCGACCTGTTTGAGGAGGAGGCGGCGGTCTGGGTACGCATGGAAAAGCACCCATCCATCGTCCGGGCATATTCCGTGCAACGAATCGAAGGCCTGCCATACGTCATCGCCGAGTACGTCCGCGGGCCACGCGGCATGGGATCTGACCTCACCGGCTGGCTGGGACACCCGCGCCTGACTGCGAAGGTCGCAATATCACTGGCGCTGCAAATCGCACAGGCCATGAAGCATGCCACCAACAAAGTACCCGGCTTCGTGCATCGAGACCTCAAGCCGGCAAACGTGCTCGTCGATGATCGCGTACGGGCACTCGTCACTGATTTCGGGCTGGTCTACGCGACGGACACCGACGCGGGCACACCAGCATATATGGCGCCTGAACAGTGGCGACGTGCCGAATTGGATCAACGGACGGACATCTACGCGTACGGCTGTATTCTCTACGAGATGTTCAGTGCCCAAAGAGTATTCCCGGCAGCGACCATCGAAGACTTGATGCTCGCACACACGACGCTCATGCCTACCCCATTGCTGGACGCCAGACCGCAACTACCGGGCAGGCTGGAACAGTTCGTCTTCCGGTGCCTCGCCAAACAACCCGCTCATCGACCCAACAATTGGGACGACGTCGCTCACGAATGCTCGTGGTGGTATCAGCAACTCACCGGCAACGCTCCACCACCAGACATGACCGGCAACGAACTCACCCTAGAAGAACTCCTCACCGCAGCGAACTCCCTCGTGCAGCTCTGCAAGCACGAGGACGCGCTGGCGACCTGCGAGCGGGGAATCAGGCTACGTCCCACCGACCACAAACTCTGGGACCTCAAAGGCATCGCACTACAGGAACTCGGGAAACTACACGAGGGCCTCAACGCACACGAGCGGGCAGCGACACTACACCCGAACGATCCCATCCCATGGAACAACAAAGGAATCGCGCTCACAGCGCTCGGGCGGCACGACGAGGCACTCGACGCGTACAACCGCGCACTCACGATAGACCCCACCTACAGTAGCGCAGGGACGAACAAGTGCTGGCTGTTACTCAACGCCGGACGCACCGAAGAAGCGGTGTTCGCGTGTGACGAGGTCCTCGCACTGGACCCGGACTGCAGCGAGGCCTGGAACAACAGGGGGACTGCACTGCACAAACTCGGCCTCCTCACCCCAGCACTCTTGTCGTACGAGCGGGCCGTCGCACTGCTGCCCTGGTACGCGACCGCTTGGTACAACAAAGGACTCGTGCACCATCAACTAAAGGAACGAGCCGCGGAACTCTCCGCATACGACCATGCGCTCCGATCCAACCCGAAATACAAGGAGGCGTGGAACAACAAGGGCCACCTCTTAGCCGATGCCGGACGACTCTACGACGCCCTAGCCGCATACGATACAGCGCTCACGATCGACGCCCGCTATGCCCGCGCCTGGTATAGCAAGGGCAGACTGCTGCAAACGATGGGACAACCAGAGCAGGCGCTGGTAGCCTACGATAACGCCGTACTTATCGAACCAACGAACGAGGCGGCGTGGGTTTGCAAAGGGGAAATACAACACGACCTACATCGCCTGGAGGATGCTGCCGTATCGTTCTCGCGAGCGCTCGCAATCGATCCCCAACGTGAACCGGTGTGGTTTCGCTACGGCTTGGTCCTCCATGCGCTGCAGCGGACCGCAGACGCGGTCGCGGCGTTTGGCGAAGTGCTCAGGCTCAACAGCAAGAACATCAGTGCAGCGTATCTGCGGGGAACCATACTGTACGGCATGAGCCGCACGACACAGGCGCTCGCGGCATTCGACCAAGCGCTCGCGATCGATGCCCATCACGTGGATTCGCTGCACTACAAAGTCGCATTACTCCAGGGGCTGGGGCGGACCGACGAAGCGACTGCCGCGAGCGACCAACTCCTCGCCGTGGATGCTTCGAGCGCCAGAGCCTGGTACAACAGGAGCAAAGTGCTCAAGAGCGCGGGGCGAATCGATGATGCGAAAGCAGCCTATGACCGCGCCGTGGACACTGAGCCTTCAACCTATAAACGACGGACCGACGATTGACCACGGGCCGGCCGCGTGGCGTTCGCCGGATGAATCGGGCAGTGGCTGCGGTGCAACAGCACCAGAACCACCTTGCGCTGTGCCCGCTGTGCGCCGCGAAGTACCAGGAGTTCGTCAAAACGCGACGACGACGAACTTCGGCGTTGCCAAACCACGCTGATCGCCGCAGACGGTGACGTTGTTGCGCTCCAACTTGGAGGCGAGGAGGCAACGGTGCGCTTCGTAGCCTCCCACTTGTTGGACCTGAAGACACTCCTCGGTGGCGAGGTCGAATAGACTCCTAGCGATAATGGTCCAGAGCGCCCCCTGCGGAGATAAAGGCCTCAGTCTAACTGTCGCACTGGGAGAGCCCTGGACCGACGACATCTCGACGCCTCCTTGGGGCAAGAGCGGTTATCGCCGGCCATCGACAATGTTTCGAAGAGTCGAGGCGCGACGAACTCAAGAAGTCGCCGCACAAGCACAGGAATAATGTCGCCAAACGCCCGTGCGGATCCGATACTGTGCGCGGTGATACACTGAGGATCGTTTTAGAAAACAAGAATGGCGCGCGCGACGACGCTCCGGACGTGCCGCCGCACTGGCATGACTAACATCGTGGTTTTTTATGGGGAACGTTTACCGACAAGATTCACAACGATTGCATGAACTCCTTGAGCGAGCGAGTGCGTCGAGTGGGGCGACCATGCTCATTCCTGATTTGCAGCGTCCGTACGTGTGGACGCCGAATCAGGTCACGCTCCTCATCGACTCCCTGATTCGTGGTTGGCCCTTTGGGACGCTGCTCCTTTGGAAAGTCAACCATCAAGAGTTGGAGGGCATTCCGTTCCGCCCCTTCTGGACCGTCGTCAACCGCACAGGCAACGCGAACGGCGCGCAGGTCACCCAGATGAACCCGCCCGCAGCGTACCATATGGTCCTCGACGGCCAACAACGCGCCCAAAGCCTCCTCCTCGCGCTCGGCGGCGACGACTGGGGCTTCACGCTCGAAGACCGCGACTGGACCGAGGAGATCAAAGAACGACGACCACGCGGGCGACAAGCAAAGTACCGCCACTGGTCAAAAGCAAGCCTGTGCTTCGACTTCAAAACGTTCAAAGAAGAATACGAGAAACAGCACTGCAACCTGCTTGCCGTCGATTTCCGGACCGTGCTCACCTGGGCCATCACGGACCCACAAGACGGACAATCAACCTACCCCAAGCCGGAGAATTACGAGGACCCGCTACCAAAAGCGTACGCGCCTGGCAACCACCAGCGCTACGTTCGCCTCAGCCGTCTCTGGAAAGAAGCACAAGCCAACCCCGGACTCAAAGAAGCACAATTCAGGACCATCATCAAACCACTCCTCGAACAACAGGGACTCAGCCCGGAACAAGCAGCAGCACTCCTCCAGCCACTGGGTGAGCTCATGACGACCCTGCGGGACGTAAAGCTCGCCGACGTCACGTTCCTCGAACTCCAACCCTACGATGACCAGACGTGGACGCGCGACTCATACAACGACGCCATCGTCAGCATCTTCACCCGCCTCAACACCGCCGGACGAACCCTCACCAGAGAAGAAATCACGCTCGCATGGCTCAAAGTCGGCTGGGACACAACACTCACCGCAGGAAAAACCGCAGGCGAATGCTTCGCGGACCTCAGCAAGACCATCGCGGACCACGGGCTCACGCTCGAAACCGACGAGCTCGTGAGCGCGGCATCGTTCATCTGGGCCGTCGCGCACAACGACGGCCACCTCCTCGCGAATAGCGACCTCCTCAAAGGCACCGTCATCCGGCCCATGGCCTCTGCGCTAAGCAAAGAGTGGAGCCCGGTCACTACAACCTTCGAACTCGGCGCCAAGCTGCTGAGCCAACGCACCATCGAGTACGGACAGCGAGGACAATTCGCCAGCCTCTACGCCATCGCCGTCGTCTGGGCATGGATATACATCGCAGAAACCTGGAAACGAAACCACCAACTCGGCGAACTCGCCCGTGACCACTTCGAGAAACAGTGCAACGATACGATTGCAAAGTACCTTGACCAGTGGCTCATGTGCTCACAATGGGCCGGCGTGTGGTCAGGGTCAAGTACCACCAGTATCGAAGCATACTCCAAGAGCCTCAGCGACGCACAAAAAGGCATCACCAACACGAATGACCCCAACCAGGCCCACCATGCCTGGGAGGAATGCTTCGCCAAGTTCATCGAGAACCTCGCTCCGGACGCTATCAACTACATCAACACCATCGCCGCCCCCACCAGGGAACGCGTCGGACTCTACCGCAGCGCATTGTGGATCTGGCACCGGCTCGACCAAGACCGCTGGGCAACATCACAAGTCCAGCTACGCGTCGGCAAGAGCAAACCCGCAATCGAGGTTGACCATATCGTCAGCTTCTCCCTCTGGAAACAAAAACTCGCCAGCACACCACCGGAGAACCATGACGAAGAGGAAGCCATAGCGCTCGTGAACCGCCTCGGCAACTGCGCACTCCTCGAAAAGAACTTCAACATTTCAAAAAGTGACAAAGGCCTCAAACACTTCCTCCTCCAAATCCACGAAGTCATCCAAAAGAAAATCCGCATTGACGCATGGTGTGCCGCGCTCGCCATTCCCCAACCGATGCTCGACCCCGCCGACGCAACCATCAAAGACCTCACCGACGCAATCGACAACCGCGACAAAGAAATCAGAGCAGAACTCGTCGAGTTCGTCCGTGGACAGCGCGTCCGCGTCGACGTCACGACTGCACAGAGTAAGAACGAGGTCACGCCCAGCACAACACCGACCACGGCAATGGCCCAGCCAGTGGTCGAACAACAGGTCCCTGAACCCGTCGAACCTCTCGATAACACGCCGGACGGCGGACCACCAGTCACCACGACACCCGCACACGCCGGCACAGACATTCCTGGCCTGCGCGCAGCGTACGGAGAAGACACTGCCGTACGCAACATCATCGACCACTTCGCGAGCAGGCAATACAACCAGAACACCACGGAACTCGACACGCTACGCAACAAACTCGAACACTCAGGCACGCCAGTGGAAAAGCCACGCCTCATACGCGCACTGCGCCGCCTCGACGCACTCGGGGTCGGCCGCTTCCTCCTGGGACGACGAGGACAGCCAACGCGCTTTGAATGGCACGAAAAATCCCTGACGGTCCGCAGCCTCGCAACCGACGAGCCACCCGCACAATCCGCCTAAAACTCACCCGACACCTGACCGGACGACACGCCACCGCCAGAGACGCACCTTGTAGTCTTCTGTAGGCTCGGGATTTCGTACAACAAAAAGAAGGGATGTAAACTGCTGATTTTAAGGGATTTTGGAGCGGGAGACCGGATTCGAACCGGCGACGTCCAGCTTGGGAAGATCGACTTCGACGAGCTCTAATCGACCCCGTTCTGGCGTCTGGTCGGGTAGGTAACGATAAACGCGCATGGCTTCGCGAATTGTTTTGGTCAGATTCCAGTTGCGATGCTGACGTCCTCTTCGTAATACTGCTGCTGTCGGCTTACCGCCGAAGGAAATGGAACGCCGGTATAGCACATGAGGGTGCAGGAGACGCGACAATGAGAGCGTGGCGAGCAAATTATCAGATTGCGCCGTTTGTGGCGGTGCGCGCTGGGTCTGCGAAGATCACACGGAAAAACCTTGGGGCGGCGCGAGCGACAGGGAGGACGCGTGCCATTGCGGCGGGGCGGGGTTGCCGTGCCTCGGGTGCAACCCAAGCGACAATGACCATCCACCGGAAATGCCGCCGGGATACCAGTCTCTGATCGACGAGGACAGTACGGTTAACTGATGCCGGTGTTCAAGGATATGAAAAGCTGGCGGGATCGGCTCGGGCATTCCGGCCTACGCTCCTTCACCGACTCCGAAGGGCACCTGTGGGTGGAGCAAAATGCGGCGAAGGCGTCAAAATGGGCGAAACTCGCTCGGCAGGGGCATGAGGTCGCCTGGGAATTAGAGAAGCCGGGCGGCGGGTACACCGGGCGCATGTTGATCGACGGCGAGATCTACACCGCATCGGAGGCGACGAAAAGGTTCCTGCAGTAGAAGCGGTAGCTGCGGGCATCTCCATCTGCGCCACTGAGGCCCGACACAGCCCAGCTATACCGTGCCATTGTTTGACCGGCACCCGGCAATCGTGGAACCGTCATGCGCCTCAGTCGAGTGCCTCGTCGCAGACGGCTCGGTAGCCGCAGGCGCGACAACGAGCTGCGTGCTGATGATCGCGGTGCACCGTCCGGGAATTTCGGGCTTCGCGCATTTCGTCGAGAATGTGAAGAAGTCGCTTGCGGTCTTTCAGGGTATACCGGATGGGCCAGGAGCGATCGGCGTATTGAATAATCCCACAGGGCGGTGGCGCCACGAAGGCGTCTTCGACAAGCACACAGTAGGCGGTCACCTGAGCAACCTCGCCCTGATGAGGACCGGAGCGGGGGCAGTTGCGTGATTTCAGCTCAACAGGAATCAGGCCGTTCGCTGATTCCACCAAATAGTCTGGCTTCCCGGTCAAGCCGCAACTCGGAGACACCAGGGGACGTTCGACATTGTGGCGCCGGTCGGTGTCCTGGTAGACAACGCGACCATCCGGAATCCCACTTTGCCGTATCTGTTGACGGGCGCGCGCCCACATGAGCAGGGCCACTAGAAATACCATGCCGAGGACGGCAAATGCGATTGTCATTGGGTCCATAAGCGGAAAGTCCCAAGCAGAATGACGATCAGAACGCAGACGAGCATGACAATTCTCGCTACCGCCTGCTGCTGGTGGGCCGCTCGCAGGTGGCGATTGTGGGCCTTGTGATATCGGATTCCGGCCGCGCGCTCTTCTGTAAGCGAGCATGGATAGCCGCTGTGGCTCAGGTGCCACGCTTTCTTGCAGTAGCACCAGGTGCCGATCTCGGAAGCAGAAATGAATCGACCATCGCGGCGCATGGGAGTCCGTTAAGCCGTCTCATCCACCGCGAGTGAGTAGTCCACCGGCTCACCGATTTTCGCGCGGAGGTCGCGCACCCAGTTTCTTGGATTTCGGCCGTGCATGACGCGGCCGAGGAAGCCGAGTTGCTCGGCCGCGTTTCCCCGATTCTGGCGGATGTCGTCCTTGGCGGCTCCCGCGTACGCGCGGACCCATTGATCGAGGTTCGGCGGCCGCGAGAAAACGTAGGTCGCATGCCCTTGCTGTGGAACTTCCACCACGGTGGCGTGCTCCAGCTCGAAGATGTACTCATCCCGGAAGAGAAACAGCTTGCGGGTACGTTTCCGGAGTTGGTTGTAATAGAAAGAATCGTAGTCCGGCTTCCAGGATATTTGGGCGATGTCGAAATCCGGGGGGATCCGGAGTTCGCCGCAGATGCGGTCCAATTCCGTCCGCTCGATCGGTTCACGTTCCAGCCGGAAGCGAATTTTCTGGATCGCGTCGTAGAATTTGCCGAATCGATGGTACGTCTTGCGGGCATTCGCCAGAACCTCTTGGGTATCACCTGGGAGGGTGATTTTGAGGCGACTAGGCAGGGCCGTCTCCCAGTGCACCAGGCACCACTCGCCGTTTCGAAACAGATACTTTCCGCTCTTCACGAAGGTCGCCTCAACGCCGAACTTCGTACTGATCAGGTGCCTCCACTGGTTCCATGTCGGGTCAAACGCAAGAGGAAGCGAGATCTGGTCCAGGACCACTTCCGCTTTTCGCCGGCTGTCACGATAAACGGCATGGCCATCGAAAAACTCGACTTTCCTGAGCGGAGCACGGAATCGCCACTCCCGACGATCCGGGAGGAACGATAGGATCTTCTTGGCGAAAAAGGTCTCCCGGTCTGGCGAGAGTTCACCGGCAACGAGCAGCGCTCCAAAGCCGCCGTAAGGGAAAAGCGCGGGCGCGTCAGGGTCGCGAAGCAGGGTCTGATAGCAGGATCGGAGATCCGGGCGCGCGAGGAGATTGAAGGCGCGTTCGACGGCCTGTAATTGGTCTTTGGACGCAGCATCCGTCTGAAGTTCGAGCCGTCGCACCTTGAGAGCAAGCCTGAGATCTACGGGTCCGGCCGAGGGAACGGTCCGCAGCAGGTCATAAAGAGTCTGCTGGTCGCAGCCAGGACGGCTTCGATTGCTGAAGTAAAAGTAGTCGCGAACGGCTGCGTTGGGAAGGTGAACATGCCCGATGCTGAGGCGGCTGCCGGTGACCGCCGCGCGCACGAAGTATTCGCCCCGCTTGTCAGGCTTTGGCTGCGTCACATAGCCGATCGGTGCGAAGTAGAGTTCCCTTGGGCGACGGGATGTGTTTTGAACGACGCGAAATTCTCGATTCGGATCGACCGCGGTGGGATCGAATTCGATCTCGTCTGAGAGATGGATAAAACCAGCAAGGAAACGAGAAATCGTCAGAGAGGCCGCGTCAGAAAACAGGCACTTGATCGCTGATCCGTTCGGCTGCAGTTTTGCAATCCGTTGGGACACCAGGGGTGCTGGTGCTGGGGCCGGGCCTGTGGCAACGGATGGCATCGCGAACTGACCTTACATGATCCGCTCGGTCGGGAGCGCGAACATTCGAAAACCTTCCGGCAGATCAAACGTGGCATGGCCGGTCGCCAGTAATAGCGATTCGGCATCATCCAGGGCGTTCTGCAGGTCCAGCGGCATCCGCACCGGCTCCTCTTGCTGGTCCAGGCCCGGCCCAAGCCCGGGATCAGTGTCTTCAGCATCGTCAGGGGCGGCGGCAATCAGCGCCGCGTCGTCCAAAAGGGCGCAGACGTCCGCATCATCCCGGCCAATGCCGGGAGGCGCTCCGCAAGCCGGGCAGACCGGCTGCGACTCGTTCAACTCGTCAAGCTCAGCACCGCACTCCCAGCAACGCATAGTTCATACTCCGGCCTCAGTGTAAACGGGAAACACGGGTTTCTGCAAAAGTCTCGAAATCGGGACGCACGGCAGCAAGCGTGGGGCAGGCGGTGGTTTGACGGGAAGTATCTTGTTTTCCGCACGTTATCGATAGTCTGGGATGGGCGATATCCAGGCTGTTTAGCCAACCACGGCGAGAACGCCGGGAGAGCTACCGCCCAGCGCGCGAGCGGATAAAACCGCGGCTCTGCGAGGTGGCGGAACTGGCGGAGACCGGAGGCCAAAGCGTTCATTCTGGCCAACCATTCCGCGCTTTCCTGCCTGGCCTATTTCATTCCCCTACACGAGCCAAAACACGAAGGACTCCTCTATGGCCCACCCGTTTCCGCTGTTCGAGCAGATCTGGACCCCAACCCGTGAAGTGTTGGTTACTCCCGAAATCACTTCCGCCCTTGAAGTAGGGGCAGCCGTAGCAATCGGAGTTTCTGGCGGCAAGGACTCGGCGGCTACTGCCCTGGCGACTATAGACTACCTCGAAG
>OCZT010006772.1_pt1 | contig 11309 bp, 10 predicted proteins | sample 1539031 | NCBI WGS metagenome assembly OCZT01 (sample SAMEA3539308, study PRJEB22396) | soil metagenome | biome: tundra; feature: field; material: soil | place: USA | collected 2010-05 | depth 0.15 m
TCCCCGGGCACGGCCGCCTGGTCGCTGTCAGGGCTGGGTTCTGTTCCGTTGCCAGCGCAGTACATGTCTTGTTCCCCCCTCTAGCCCGGCGGGGTGCCGCCGGGATCTGTCGAGTAAGCAGGTCATGGGGTGAATGGGATGGGTGGTGGTTGTTGCCAGGCAGGTGGCCACGCTCGCTGGTGACCCGGGCCGTGCAGGTGCATGAGGTCGCCCGGGGCCGGGCCTGGTTCAGCGATCAGCCCCCTGGGGGCTGTGCGGTCCGCCCGTGCCCGCGACGTCGGCCCGGACGGTGAGGTCGCGGGTGCCCTGGGCGCCGCCCGGGGCACCGGGCGGTCGCCGAGGATCATCTGCCTGGCGATGTAGCTGTGTTTCGTACTGGGGCCACAGGTCGAAGACCTCGATGATGGCCTCATCGATGACTGAGGCGGCATGCCCGTACGCCAGGACCTGGCCCCGGCCCAGTGCCTGGCCGAGCTGGTCGCCGCGTGCGGCATCACGCTCGACAATCTGCTGGAATTGCTGGACCTGGGCGGCCAGATCGGTGCGGAATTCGCCGATCGCCTGGGCGAGCCCTTTCAGGACCTGGTCGTTGCCCAGGTCGCCGGGCAGGACCAGTGTCAGGCTGGGCGGGTCGTCATGCTTGGTGAAAAGGGCGGGGTGCTGGTCAGTGCTCATCGTGCTCCTGCTCCTTGAAAGAAGGGGTGCTGGGGCCAGTACCCGGGCCGGCCCCTGGCCCGTTGCCAGCGGAACGCACGGTGTGTCCCCTTGGTATCCGGCGGGGTAGCGCCGGGACCGGCCGGCCTTCTGGGTGCCCGGCACGCTCGCCTTGCCCGCCTGCGGTCACGGCCTCAGGGCGGCATTCTCGCCACAGCGGGTACATTTGCGGCCCGTCGTCAGGTAGCTGGATCGGGGGGCCGTGGTCGGCGTACCCCCCGTGGCGGAGGTAGATCTGGCGGGTGCGCAGGTCGGCGGCTTCGAGGTAGGCGGGCACGCGGGCGTCGTGGTCGAGCATCGCGTGGTACGCGCGCAGCAGCGCTGTGCCGGTTCCCTGGCCTTGCCGCTCGGGGCTGACGGCGAGCATGGCCAGGTGGTGGTGGGAGATGCCGGCCGGGTGGTGCCGGTCGAGGGCTGCGTCGAAGGCCAGGAACCGGCCGGTCCAGGGACTTGTCGCGACGGCGAGCCGTGCGTCATAGTCCAGGGGCTGGGCTGGCCCGTCCTCGCCCACGGGTATCCACAGCGCCGCCGCGGTGCGGTCAGGGGTGGTGTGGACCACGCCGCTGGCCATCGCGTGCTCTACGTAGATCCGGAAATAGCCGGGGAAGACCTCCCGGCGGGCGGCCGGGTCGTCTATCAGCCACCGCGACGGCGCCAGGTCGTGGAAGGCATCGGCGATGACCTGGCTGAGTGTGTCCAGGTCGGCGGCGTCTGCGGGGATCACGGTGCCGTGCAGGCTGCTGTCCGGCGTTATCGGCCGGCCTGCGGGGACGTCCTTCACCGCGTTCCTTCGCTGGCTGGGGCCAGCTGGCCGGTGGCGGCGTGCGCGCCGAGCCCGATCGCGGCATAGACCTGCGGGCGGCGGATCTTGAGCATCAGCCCCCAGGCCAGCCCGATCACCGCGACGCCGCCATAGCTGGCGGGCAGCACCCACGCGGCAGGAGCGCCCGCGGGCACGCCAAGCAGAGCTGCGTAGTGCAGGGTGGCCAGGACGACGATGCCGCCCAGCAGGATGGCGGCCAGGGCGGGGGCGATGAGCCGCCGCCAGGCGTTCTCGCCGCGCGGGTCGCGGGCGAAGAACGCGACGATGGCCACGGCGGTCACTGCGAGCAAGATCAAGATTCCGTAGCCGCCCGTAGTGCCAAGCCAAAAAAAGAGCCTTTCCATAGGGTTTTGGCCGGTCAGGGCGTACCCGGCGATGACGGCCAGGCCGGTGACGCTCTGCGCCAGGGAGGCGGCCTTGGGGATGTTGTTGCCCCCGGTGCGGCCCAGCGCGGCGGGCAGCACGTTCTCCCGGCCCAGGGCGTACATGTACCGCCAGACGACGTTGTGGAAGGCCAGTGCGGCGGCGAACAGCGAGGTCAGGAACAGCCACTGGGCGGCCTGCGACAGCACGGTACTGCCGCCGAGGCCGAACAGCAGGCCCGGGCCTTGCTGCCCGGCGGCGGCCACGACGTGGCTGGTCCCGGCGTGGGCGGCCATCGCCCAGCTCGCCCCCGCGTACACCACGGCGATCATGCCGAGGGCGAGGTAGGTGGCCACCGGGATCGTCCGCTTGGCGTTGCGCGCCTCCTCGCCTAGCACGGGCGCCTGCTCGAAGCCCACGAAACCCAGGACAGCGACGACCGCCAGGACACCGAAGGTGCCGAACCCGGCCGAGGTGAGAGCGGCCGGGGACAGGGTGGCGAAGCTGAGGTGCCCGCCCGCCGGGTGCGCCAGCCCGGCGACCGTCTCAACCAGGATGACGGCGATCTCGGCGCAGAGCAGGACGCCGAGGATCCGGCCGGTGATGTCCACCCGTAGCAGGCCCAGCACGGTGACCACTGCCCAGGCGCCCAGCGCCCAGCCCCACCACGCGGCGTGCACATGCAGATGGGTCGCGGCCTCGGCCGCCGCGTTCGGCCCGAACGCGCCGTACAGGCCCACCTGGAGGAACGAGTATGCCAGCAGCGCCACCAGCGCTGCGGCGACCCCGGTGACCCGGCCCAGGCCCCGGGAGATGAACGCATAGAAAGCTCCCGAGTTCGTTATCCAGCGCGTCATCGCCACGTACCCGGAGGAGAAAATGGCGAGGATCACCGCGATGACCAGGAACGCGGCGGGAATTCCGGTTAACCCGGTGGTCTGGTACGCGGTCGGGATGACCCCCGCCGCGACGGTGAGCGGGGCGACGCTGGCTGCGACGAAGAACAGCACGGCCGGCACACCGAGCCGGTCCCGGGCCAGCGCCCGTGACACGCTGCTGGGCTTGCGTCCTGCTGCCTGTGTTCTGGCCATGATGTGACTCCTGGGTGCTGGCGGATCCGGATAGGGGCAGGGTTTACACGCGATGGGAGAGCACGGCACTGTCCACTGCTGCCCGGGTCTGGGCGATCAGGTCCCGCAGCCCCGGGTCGAGCTGGCCCACCGCCTCATCGAGGCGGCGGCGGGCGTCCGGCGGCAAGTACAGCGACAGCTGATGGCCCAGCCCGCAGGCAGCGGCCAGCCCGGCAAGGGCCGCGCTCTGAACGGTCACCGGCTGGGATGGGCTCAGGACGGACTTCACGCGCACGAGCGGCGCGAACGCACTGTCCGCGTCCACCGGAACCCACCGTTCAGCGCGCCAGGGACGCCGCGCGGCGGTCCGGGTTAGGTAGCCCGACTGCTCCAGCCGGGCGGCAACGTCCGCCGCCGCGGTGCGTGCCAGGAACAGCAGCCAGCGCTGCGCCGCGTGCCGCTCGTGTTCGCCGAGCACCAGGCCCAGGACGGAGCGCGCTAACCCGTCCCCGGGCGGGGCGCCGTCGGCCACCATAACGCCGTCAGGCCGGATGCAGATCGTGCCTAATAGCATTAGCTCGGTCAGCAGCGCACCAGCCAGCCCCAGGCCGGCGGCGCGCGGCTGCAGATGAGGCTTGCCAGTTATCTCGTGGTGCGCCAGCAGGTAGAGGTCATCAGCCAGCCGCCCGGTGCCGCTCAGCCGCGTCACGAGTTCCCTCCGGTTATCTGGGCGGGGATGCCGCCAATCAGGATTGGTGCTCATTCCCCCGCCGGCCGCGTATCGCGAGATAGCTGCGGCCCTTGCGCCGGCGCTCACCATCGCCTCGCCACTGTGCGGGCCACACCGCCGTACAAGTCGGCAGGCTGCGGCAGGGCGTCCGCGATGTCTGGCCGCCACCCGGTGATGGGGACGACGCCGGGGGCAATCGTTGACAGCCCACCGAACAGGGCGGTGATCTGGGCATGCGTGCGGGCGGTCACCGGGACCGCGGCCGCAGCGTTATACGCGGCAGTAGCAGCGGCGACCGGACCTGGCGCGAAGTCGGCGGTCATGTGCGAGATCGCGATACAGCTGGCCGGTGCCAGCGCGCTGACCAGCTCCGTAACGAGGCCGCCTGGGTTGCCGTCGTCGGGGATCAGCTGCAGGACTGCGAGCAGCAGCACAGCGACGGGCTGGCTGAAGTCCAGCGTCCGGGAGGCCTCGCGGAGAAGATAGCCGGTGTCGCGCAGGTCCGCCTCAAGGTAGTCACAGGAGCCCTCGGGGCCGCTGGCGAGCAGGGCCCGGGCGTGCGCGAGCACCATGGCGTCGTTGTCCACGTACACGACGCGGGACCACGGATCGGCCTCCTGGGCAATCTCGTGCGTACTGCCAGGTACCGGGATGCCGGTGCCAATGTCCAGGAACTGGCGGACGCCGCGGCCGGCGAGGTAGCGCACCACCCGCCCGAGAAAGCACCGGTTGGCGCGTACCCCGGCAACAATCTGCGGGCGGAGCTGCATGACCTGCTCCCCCACCTCCCTGTCCGCCGGGAAATGGTCCTTTCCCCCGAGCCAGAAGTTGCAGACCCTCGCCGCGTGCGCGGTGTGCGGGTCGAACCGGGCCGTGGAGCGGCCAGAATCCCGTGCGCTGCTGCGCATGAAGGCGGTGGCCCCACCGCGCTTCGGCGCCGACTCCTCACTCACGGCGCTGGCCGTCGGCCTCGTCGCCGGTCATGCCGGGCCGCCGCCGGGCACGGCAGCCAGCACGCGGGCAATCACGTCAGCCGCGGCGGCCACGTCGGCGACGCCTGCTATCCGGTCCGCCCACGGCCACCAGAATGAGGTGGCGTCCGCCATGACGGTCTCGGTCAGCACGGTGGCTTCCGGGTTGGTGACCGCTAACGACGGTGGCCGCCCACCAGGGGCGTTCAGCTGGGCTTTGTAGCCCCGCGCAGCGAGGGCGGCGGCGAGTTTCTCCAGTGCGGCGGCGGCCTGGCCGTCTCCCGGGCTGGGTGCTGTTTCGTTGCCAGCGGAGTGCATCGTCTTGTTCCTCTCGCGTACCAGCGTGATCACAGGCACGACGGGGCGCCACGGGAAGTGGTCGGGATGCACAGGTCCCTCGCTCGAATGGCGCTGGCCCGACCGCTCACTACGTGATGCTTTCTAGCCGCGTTAAGTGACGCTGACCTTAGGATGGTGCCAAACGCACATGCGCCGCAAGTGCTTCGCACGAGATTCGCACTGTCTGCGCCTAGAACGGGAAGCGGGTGCCTGCCATCAGTCCTGTACAGCGCCGACGTGCGGCAGACTTGCCCCAAGCACATTCGCGGCGCAGGCGGGGAGGAGGGCGGCCCATGCCACCAGGACCAACCGTTCACCGGCGGCAGCTCGGCGCCGAACTCCGGCGCCTGCGTGAGGTCGCTGGGCTCCGGATGGAGGAAGTCGCGAAAGCCCTGGACTGCTCGCACACTCGCTTGAGCCGCATCGAGACTGGCAAAGGCGGCGCCGTAGCCAAGCCTGCCGACGTCCGCACGCTCTGCGAGCTGTACGGCGTCAGCGACGACCGGCAGGTGCAGATGCTCCTGGACATGCTCAGCGTCGTGTCACAGCAACGAGGCTGGTGGGAGGCATTCGAGGGCATTCTGCCCTCTGGTCTTGAGGTTTACGTCGGGCTGGAAAGCGACGCACGAACTGAACGAGCTTGGGAACCGCTGCTTGTCCATGGACTGCTGCAGACTCCGGACTACGCCAGGGCGCTCATACAGGCGGCCCGTCTCCACCGTCCCGGCGACATCGATGACCTGGTACAGGTCAGAGCTGAGAGGAAGAAACTCCTCACTCGCCCGCAGAACGCGCTGGAGTTGTGGGCGGTCTTGGATGAGGCGGTGCTCCGGCGCCCGGTCGGCGGCCCCGAGGTTATGAGGGACCAGATCACGCATCTGCGTGAGATGGCTGAAGTCCCGAATGTGACAATCCAGGTATTTCCCTTCGGGAAAGGGGCACATCCTGGGCTCGCAGGAGCATTCGCACTCCTGGAGTTCGAGACCGATCCCATCGTGGTCTACGTCGATTCTCCCGCTGGGAATCTCTACCTGGAAAAGCCGCGCGATGTACGGCGTTTCGTTCAGACCTTTGACCTGCTGAGAGCTGCGGCTCTTGATCCTGATGAGTCCACGGCGCACCTCGAAAGCGCCGCAAGGGAGATGCGATGATCAACACCAACCCGTACCCTGACCGCCTCGACGGCGCCAGCTGGTTCAAGGCCACAGCGTCCAGCGCCAACGGCGGGTGCCTGGAAGCTGCCTTCCTGTCCGGTGGCAGGGTCGCAATCAGGGACAACGAGGACCTGGGCAACCCGCCCTTCGTCGTTTCCCGGCACGTCTGGGAATGCTGGCTTGACGGCGCCAAGAAGGGCGAATTCGATCCCCCAGCGTGACTCGCGTACGGTGGCGCCGCGTGCCCGACCCAGCCACGCAGGCTGGTGAGTTAGGCCGCCCAGCGGGGGCGAGTTCGATCCAGCGTGGCCGTATGCCGTGCAGCGCTCCCCTGGTCAGGGACATAACGACGTCTACGAACGCCCTGCTGTCCGTGAGTTCTGCGAAGTGCCGACCGCCACCGTCCCCGGATTGCGCGCGCTGGTGCCCTACACCTGAGACGGAAACGGTGCAGGCGATGGGGTGGCAGGAGACGGAGGGAGGCTCAGTCGCGGCCCGAGGCGGGGGATCGGATCATCACAGGTCCGCGCGGTCAGCTGTGTTCGCAGCGGCGATCGAAGTAGGTGAGTTGTCGAGTGCGTCCAGGAGCCGGGCTAGTGCCTCGGCCATGACTTCCCACATGTTGGGGCGGACGTCGAGGGTGCGGAGCCATGATCCGAGTTCGTGCATGGCGGAAGCGACGTCCCGGTGGAGGCGTGACCCGGAGCCGATGGTAGTTGTGCGGACGATAGTGGTGCGGGCTCGCCAGTCGAGGCCCCACTGGGCTGCCTGTTCGAGGTTCGTGGGGACTTGGCTGAGGGCGGCGCTTAGGTAGTGGGCGGCCGCGAGTCCGTAGTCTTTCGTGGCGCGTTTGTCCTCGGCGACCCGCAGCGTCAGGCGGCGCGCCAGGTCGGGGGGCAGCCGCGCCGTGAACGCTTCCCATTCACGGGGCCTATCCCTCGCGCTTGTCCGGGCCGCGTCTACCAATGCACGCGCGGCTAGCGGTTCGCGGGTTTCGGTGTGTGGCGCGGTGGTGCTGGGTTCCTGGGGGCTGGAGCTGGCGGGTGGCGCGGCGGCGGGCGCGGTCTGCAGCGTGTGTCGGGCAGGTTCAGGTTCGTGGCGCGGATCTGGATCAGCTGGCAGGGAGGTGTCGGGCATCTGCCCGGTACCGGCACTGTCTGCGGTGCCGCTTTCTGCGGTGCCGCTCTCCTCTTCGTCGACACTGTGGCCGAAGCCAGTGATGGGCTTGGGCGCGAGGCGGGTCCGCCTCCCTGTCACGGATCTTTCAGGGGACATGATCACGTCATCTCCGCGACGGCGGGCGTGCGGAGCTGCTCGGGCCATGCGGTTTGCCAGGCCGACTTGATTTCGGTAGCCCGTGGGTGCCCAATCGCTTCGAGTAGCCGGATCGCATGGGCCTCGGCTGCCTGGCAGATCTTCGTGGCTGGTTGCCGGCTCGCGCTGATGGCGAGGAAGGCGCTGACTGGCGCCTCACTGTCCTGAGCGTCCGAGACCACCGTGTAGTCCGGTATGCGGCCCCAGAGGGGAGCGCCGTAGAACGGGACCTGGTCGCGATGGGCTTGCTCGAGCTGGGCGGTGATGTTGCGCTGGGTTCGGCGGTCCTGCTGTACGAATTCGTTGAGGATGAGGCCGATGACGTCGAGGTCGGCGTGGCGGTAGTGGTGACGGATGTCCTCGACCAGTTCCATTGTCTCGGGTATGGCTTTTGCTCCGAATTTTTCAGCCTGGCTGACGAACAGGGCTTTGAATGCCGCCTTTGCTGCCTGCACGGAGATCAGGGAGCCGCCCGGCGGGGTGTCGATGAGCACGACGTCCCACCGTCGGTGAGGGGCGATGCCTCCCGGGCCGGCTGGGAGCAGGAGTGTGGTTCCGAGCCGTTCCAGATCTTTGGGCGTCCATGTGTGAGCGTCGACCTCAAGTTTCTTGTAGCAGGCGATCACGCCAATGACGCCAGGGACGCCTGGGAAGAGCGGGCCGCCACGGGTGAAGGGATCGTCGGGTGCGTATGTCCAGTCGGATGAGGCAAGCGTGATGGCTTCGTCAGCGACGCCAGGCTCCCCCGACTCGATGACCTCGCAGACCGTGTTGTCGGCTGGTGCCTTGATGGGCTTGTTGCCGATGCGGGTTCTGCCGATCTCGATCAGCTGAACCTCTCTGCCAAGCCCGATTGAGGAGTTGCCCTGCGGGTCCATGTCGACGACCAGGACTGACAGGCCGAAGCGGGCTAGCGCGTCGGCGAGGAGCAGGGTCGCTGTGGTCTTGCCCGCTCCGCCTTTGCGCATGAGGATGACGAGCACATTCGCAACCGCAGTGATTGCCTGCTGCAGCCAGTGTGAGGTGACGTCGGCAGCGTCAAACTGTGCGGTCGCTAGGTGTGGCTGCGGGTCTGCTTGGGTGATAACGGGTGTGTTCACGCGGGTCTCCCTCTGTCTGCCCCCTGCGTGCCGGGGAAGTCAAGGTGCTGGGCGAGGGGGGCCGCCGGAGGAAAGGCTGGGCTGGTCCCCTCCCTCCCCCCCGGGTTTGGCTGGGGGGCAGTCTCCTTAGAGATCTGCGGTCCAAGAATGCCGCAGGTCCGATGTGGAGGACGTGTTTGGGGGTTGCGCCACGCCGGGCGGGGCGGACTGGCGAGCCGAGGCCGGGCCGGGTGAGCGTGACACGGCTCGGCGTGGCGTCCGTCCGGGAGGGCGTTCATACGCATGGATCTTATCCCGGACCGGCAGCCGGTGCGAGGCAAGGCTGGGTTCCCGGGTCGGTGAACGGCACATGTGATGCCCAGCCCGTGGACCGGCTGGGCGAGCATCCGGTCCTACACCAGGTCGACAGGCCTGACATAAGGACTTCTAGCTGACCGGCCGTGCGACTGTGCGACCGGCCGTGCGACTGTGCGACTGTGCGACTTCTAGCGGAGTTGGCTGCGGCGGATTTCTTTTTGCGCCAGATATCACCTCCGGGGGCACTTCGCCCTCTATACAGGGCGCCGCCTCTGCTGAGGACGGTGGGGCGCGGGGGTTGTCTCGAAGTCGTATCAGCGGTTAGCCGTGGCGGGCGAGAAGCCGGCGGCGGAATGACCGCGTGTGAGGCTATTGTCACACCTGTTGCGCAGAATGGGTGTCCGGGGCCGTGGCTTCTAGATCGTTTGAGCTGTAGCTGCAGGACACGAGGGAGCCAGTTCATGCACACCACCACGAATAAGGTGCCGACTCAGAGGATCCTGACCTGGCGTGCTGAGGGCCGGCCGACGGCCTCGCACAGTTTGCTCAGCGCGTTTCTCGGGCATGCGGCCATGTGGCTTATCGCTGTCCTCATCGCCTGCGTGATCTTGTACATCGTCATGCGGGTTGCGCGGTGGGGGTACCGCCGCGTCCGGTACGGCCGGCGCCGGCCCTGGATGAAACTGTGGCTCCGGCTCCGGCTCCGGCTCAACCCCGGCCCGGGGTTCGCGTCGGACTGGGCGGTGTGGCGCCGGCATGGCCTCCCGGCTGCCCGCCGCGTCGCCCGGCACGCCCGGCCGTCGCTGACATGGTGGGACCGGCGCATCGGCACATGGCGGGCCTACGCGGCGTTCTTAGGCTGGGCGCAGGGCTGGTTCATCCGCCGGCGCGTGTACGCCAGCCTCGAATCGCTGCGGCTGGTGATCGCGGCGCCGCAGGAGGGCAAGTCCGCTGACGCGGCGGGGACGATCCTGGACGCGCCGGGCCCGGTGGTCGCCACCAGCATCCGGGGGGACCTGATCGCGGCCACGGCGGGCATGCGGGCTGAGCGCGGCCAGGTGCACGTCTGGAACCCGGAAGGCACCGGCGATTACGGCTCGACCTTCAGCTGGAACCCGGTGGATGGGTGCCAGGACATGGTGACGGCTGTGCGCCGGGCCGGGTACATGGTGGAGGCCACGACCGCCCGCGGGCTCAGCGATGAGGCGTTCTGGACGGACCAGGCGTCGATGGTGCTGGCGGCCTACCTGCACGCCGCCGGGCTGGCCGGCGGCGACATGCGCCATGTGTACGGGTGGATTTTGGAAGATGATGACCTGCCAGAGCGGATATTGTCTGCTCACCCCGCTGCGGCCAGCACTGCCCTTCCGCAGGTCAGGCAGTACCTGGGCCTTCCCGAGCGCACTCGCGCCGGGATCAGCACGACGATCAACTCGGTGCTGAAGTTCATGCAGCACCCTGCGATTGTGGCCAGCTTGTGCCCGGCTGCGGGGGAGGGCTTCGACTTCGCCGCGTTTGTGCAGAGTTCCGGCACGCTGTACCTCGTTGCCGGCGACGCGAAGACGAGCCCGGTGCCGCCGCTGTTCGTGGCTATCTGCGCGGAGGTGACCGACGTCGCCCGGCAGGCCGGCGCGGTTCCCCGGCCAGCGCGGTTGCCGCGCGGGACGCTGCTGGGCTGGGCGTTCCTGGGATCACTCTGGGACCAGATGTTCCCGCCCCGGACCGTCTCACGGCTCGACCCGCCCCTGACGATGGTGCTTGATGAGGTTGCGGGCATCGCCCCGGTGCCGGTCGCGGCGTGGGCCACGTGGGCAGCGGGATCTGGCATCTGGCTCCACTTGTACGCGCAGGCGTGGGCGCAGTTCCTCGAGCGCTGGGGCGAGCGCGGCGCCATGGTCATCTGGCAGGCCTGCAAATGCAAGGTCATCTACACCGGGACCAGTGAGCCGGATCTGTGCCGGATGGTGGAGGACCTCTGCGGGCGGGTGCGGGTCCGCGGCCTGGATGACTTCCGCTACAGCCGGCGCGGGAAGCTACGGCGGCGGCCGACCCGCGAGGAGATCGCGGTCCTGCCGATGGCCATTGTCCGCCAGCTCCCGCCCGGCCGGGCGGTCGTGATCCAGGCGAGCGCCCCGCCGACCATCGTCTTGACGGAGCGGCTCTGGCGCCGCGCCGACTACAAGCACTGGCTCAGCCACGGCACCCCGCTCGCCCTGCCGGCCCCGGCGCAGCGCGTGGTCCCGGCGCCAGTGCCATCGCTGATGGTCCCACCGAGGACAGGAACGCGGTGGCCGGGGGATGACCTGGCCGCCCGCCGGAACCGCCCCGGACCAGGCACGGCCAAGAACGCTTCCGTCGGCAACAGCGACTCCACCGAAGACCCCGGCCCCGGGGATGGCGACGGGGCGGGGCCTGCGGCGCCGCAGGCCCCGCC
>OCZT010006773.1_pt1 | contig 11308 bp, 8 predicted proteins | sample 1539031 | NCBI WGS metagenome assembly OCZT01 (sample SAMEA3539308, study PRJEB22396) | soil metagenome | biome: tundra; feature: field; material: soil | place: USA | collected 2010-05 | depth 0.15 m
TTGATAAAATTGGTTGCGGGGGGAGGATTTGAACCTCCGACCTTTGGGTTATGAGTTTGATTTACGTTTCATCTGGTTTCATGCTGGTCCTTATATTTCAGTGACATAATCCATCTTGTTGGTCCATAGTTCGTCCTGTTTCGGGCTGCTTTTTCTAGGAAGTGGTAGCACGTTTGGTAGCACATCTCCGTAGCCGGTCTCGCGGGCAAATCTGCCTCCTTCGCCCGAACTCGATCTTTGGTCGGTCAACCCAGACGATACCCTGGATTCCCAACACTTGCCCCGGCTAAAACGAATGATTCGCACGGCATCGATTCGTCCTCAAGTATGCTCTTCAAAGCGGGCGAAGCCCCTTCGTCATAGGCGTGGTGCTTTCTGACCCGGTAAAAAAATGATCCGAGCCAGGTTGTGTGCCGCCGCCATGGATCGTTTTGGGCGACGGGCCGACGTTTTGCCCGTTGGCACCTTCGCGTGATGTCTTCCGCTATATGAATTGGGCGCGACTCCCGGGAACGGCCGTGGTTGAACGGTCGTCCGAATATCCCGGTCGCAGCATTCACAAAAACTACCAATGGGGCACAAAGTGAGAAAGCGTCTCTTCCCGGTACTGTCGTTGTTGTACCTATTGATCATTTTCGGGGCACCGTCCAGCGCGAGTTTGCTCCTTCTGACGACGCAGACAACCGTCTGGCATCGCCTGCTTGCGGGAGCTGCGGCTGGTCCAGCGTTCGCAGTCCTGTGCGCGGCAACCGCGGGCCTGCTCAGCCTGCCGCATCGGAAGGGGATTGTTCCCGGCTCCTTTCCGAGGTCACTTTCGCATCCAGTGTACTTTCACCGCCGTATGTACGGCCTTTGCTGGACCTCCCTTTACTACTGCAAACCGGTGTATCATTTCTGCCTTTGCGTTCCTTGGTTGAAGGCGCTGGTCTTCAGGCTTTTCGGATATCGGGGAGACCTGAACTTTACGGTGTATCCGGACACCTGGATCCGCGATCTGCCTCTGCTTGACTTCGGCAAGGGGGCTTACATCTCGAATCGCGCAACCTTAGGAACCAACATCGTCTTGAGCAATGGCCGGATCCTCGTGGACCGGATCGTTCTCAAAGAGGGATCGCTGGTAGGACATCTGGCGATGCTGGCCCCCGGAGTCCGCCTGGGAGCGGGAGCGGAAATTGCCGTCGGATGCGGGATTGGCATCAGGGCGGCCATCGGCGACGGCGCATGGGTGGGGCCAATGAGCACCGTCGAGCACGGAGTCACGATCGGGTCGCGGGCCAGAGTCGGAATCCGAAGTTACATCGGCTCGCGAGCGCGGGTGGGCGAGAGAGTGGTGCTCCAACCCGGCGCCTTTATCTCGGCGCGCGCGGTGGTCGAGGCGCCGAGCAGCCCAACAGAAGAGGAGAGACTGTCATGCGCGCTGTAGCTGCGGCACTCGCGGTGGTAGAAGCGGCCGTCGAGCGGCCGTCGCTGCGGATCGGCGATGGCGAACTCGACCCGGCGTCGACGTGGGACTTTGTCGTGGCCGCTGCGAAGGGCTCCCAAGGCCGGATCAGTGTGGCGCCGGAAGCACGCCAGCGGATCCAGGCGGCAGCCGATTTCGTGGCTGGCCTGGCTTCATCCAACCAGCCCATCTACGGCGTCACGACGGGGGTGGGGGCGCTGAAATCCGCGGCTATCCCGCCCTCGGCCTTGCACGAGTTCCAGGTCAATCTCATCCGCTCGCATTGTTGCGGCGCGGGGGAAGAATTGCCGCGCGACCTGGTTTACGCGATGTGGGTCCTGCTGCTTCACGAGGCGGCGAAAGGGCATCGCGGAATCCGGCCCCAGACCGTCGAAGCCATCATCGCCGCTTTGCGGCGCGGCATGCTGGGATGTGTTCCCGGCCGCGGCAGCGTCGGGGCCTCCGGAGACCTGGCGCCAGCCGCGCACGCGGCACTGGCGTTGTTGGGAGAGGGGGACTGCACGCTGTGGCGTTGTGGCCGCGTGGTGCGCCTGAGCGCCGCGGCAGCGTTGAGATTCCTGGGGCTCACGCCAGTCGAATTGGGACCGAAGGAGGGGTTGGCGCTGATCAACGGCTCCCACCTGACGACGGCCATGGCGTTGAAGGCATGGCGGGCGGCCCGCACGCTTCTACGCACGGCCAATCTGGCGGCCGCCATGACCGCTCTCGGAGCATGCCGCAGGCCGACCGTCACGTCCATTGAGGTCCTCCGAAACCATCGGCATGAAGGGTCGCTGGCCTGCGCTCTGGACAAGCAGCGCTGGCTCGAAACGCCGGGAATGGCGCTGGCCGAGCGAGACCACGAACAGGACCCCTACTGCCTGCGATGCGTTCCCCAGGTTCACGGCGCCGTATGGCAGGAGGTTCGCCATTCCGAGCATGAGCTTGCCGCGGAGATGGACGCCTGCACCGACAACCCGCAGGTGTTTGCCGAGCAGGGGAAACTCGCGTACGGAGGTAGCTTTCATGCTATCCATCCGGCCCGCGTCAGCGACCGCCTGGCCTCCGCCCTGGCGACCCTGGCGGCGATCTCCGAGCGGCGTACGAACCTGCTCATGAACCCGCAAAAGACCGGGTTGCCCCGCTTCCTGGTGCGAGACGGCGGATTCAACTCCGGTCTCATGATGATCCAAACCACGGCAGCCGCCTTGGTGAGCGAGGCCAAAGCGGCCAGCTTTCCCGCCAGCGTCGACACCATTCCCACCAACTGCGACCAGGAGGACCACGTCTCGATGGGGCCCGTGGCCGGCCTGAAAGCGCTGCGGGTTGTGGAGAACACGCGCTACGTTCTCGCCATCGAGCTGATCTGCGCCGCGCAGGCGATCGAGCTGCGTGGGCTTGATCGCTACCCACCGCGCATCGCCGCGGCGCTGGACCGAATTCGCCGCGACGTCGCTTTTCTCGAGCGCGACCGCGTGCTTGCGAACGACATTGAAACCGTGGCGGCCCTGATCGAAACGGAAGAACTGCTCTGTCTCCAGGACGCCGAGTTTTAGAATCGCGGATTAGGGTTTGGTAATCTCGCTTTGATTGGCTTCAGAGGTACGGTACTGTTCTCGCGGCAGCCATTCGATTCGAGCTTGCTTTGATCATCGGCACAGCCACTGATTAGATTGGCATTCCGGATTGGTGAGACGAAAGCGTCGCCGCAACCGGCGTTGACCGGCACGGCCCAAACCAGGTGAAACGAGGGGTACCAGAATCATGACATCTAAGTTGACGATTTTCACGATTGCCACAGCGCTGCTCGCATGCGTGCCGGGCGCAAGTCGGGCCGCAGGCAAAAGCCCACGCAAGCACCCGAATGCAGCCCACCAGCATCTGGTGATTGACCTTAGGACTAAACCGGCGGACCGCGGAATGTGCTGGGTTGAGATGACCCCAGATCCCAGCAGGTTTCTAGCCAAACTACGCAAGGGCGTTTATAATACGTGCCCCCCCAACGCCCATTGGAACCCTGATGAAGACTATATTCGCGCCGGCGAGATCGTCACTGCGTTCGTCATGCGGAGCGACAGCACGATGTATGTCGTCGAGCTACAGGAACACGCGATCAAGGAGCCTGACTCCGCGCCGAGGGCGGTGACGTTGCAGACACAGCAGGAGCAGCCCGACAAGCCCCTTCCGGTGGAGGTGATTCTTGGCCAGTGGGGTTCTTCACAGTACATCGACTTCAAAATCAAAACGACAGCCGACAAGGCAGAGCCTCTGTTCTATGGCACCTTTGCTGTGCATCGGTTCTACCGGTCGAACCTGGTGTCGGGGTTTGCAGCGAGTTCGCTGCATAACCGGGAGTACGGCGTCAAGACGATACCGGACGCAACCGATGGCACGTTCTATACCGTTCCGGAAAAAGGTCCTGTGCGCATGCCTCAGTTGCATCCCTATGCCGGGCTCGATTGGTACTTCCGCGGTGAAGATTTCTTTCCGGGTAAGGGACACTTCCTTCGGCCTGCCTTCATGATTGGGTATGGGCTGGATGAGGCCAACAGCTTTTTCCTCGGCCCGAACATCGAAACGCGCTTCGGGCTGAACCTTGGGTGCGGCGTGCACATCGGCCACGAGACGTTTCTCGCGCCCGGCGTAAGCGACGGACCGAATGGAACACACCTGCCCGACGCGTCCAAAGCGGCGCCCACGGTGAATCGCATTCGCGGTGGTCTTTATGTCAGTCTCGGGTTCGATCTGAGCGTCTTCAAGAGCATCTTCGGGAGCGGCGGCGCCCTGAAGTAACTCCGGAAGCAAATGCGTTTCCGCCCCGCGCCGGCGGCTGGGCGGTTCATCTGCCCCCAGTCGCCGTGGCCTCCGGGTAAACCAGGTACTCTTCTTCTTCCCGATAAACCCGGGCCCCTGGTCTTCGTCCTCACTCCACAAACGGTCTACCGGATTCAAGGCAGAGTGCACGGTTCTCCTTGAGCGACAGGTGTGCGAACGGAGTGAAAGATCGCATCGACAAATAAGCGCAAGGGGCACGAAAACCATGGAACAGCGCTTCGCCGTGCAGCAGAACGCGGTAGAATCTGTAGGCAACCTATGGATTCGGCCCGCCCCGGTGAAATCACGCGATTACTGACCGCCGTTCGGCATGGAGACTCCAGCGCGGGCTCTGAACTGGCCGCCTTAGTCTACGACGATCTGCGCCGCATCGCGCGCCGGCATCTTCGCCGCGAGAGGCCCAACCACACGCTGCAGCCCACCGCGCTGGTTCACGAAATCTATCTTCAGCTCCTGGGGCCGGACGACCGGACCTGGCAGAATCGCTCGCATTTTTTCGCGGTAGCATCACAGGCGATGCGGCGCATACTAATTGACTACGCCAGGGCAGCGAAAGCGAGGAAACGGGGTGGAGACCAGGGCGTTGCCGGCGAGTTGACTCCTGACATCCCGGCCGATGCCATCAACCTTGAGGAAGTGCTTTTCGTAGACGCCGCCTTGAAACGTCTGGAGCAGTTGGACGCCAGGCAATGCCGCGTAGTGGAACTGCGATATTTCGCCGGCATGACGGAGGAGGAAGTCGCGGAAGTGCTCGGCGTGAGCCCGCGCACCGTCAAGCGCGACTGGAATATGGCCCGCTCATTCTTGCGCGATGAGATGGCCAGGCCGCCCGCAACATGAAGGGTGCTGCCGTGAACGTCACACTCTGGCGGCGCCTCAAGTCCCTGTATGACAGCGCAATGGATTTGAGCGCCCACGGCCGGCGAGCTTACGTGGCCGGACTTCCCTCTGGGACCCTGGCGTCCGAGTTGCGCCGTTTACTGAACCGCGAAGACTCCCTCGAGGGCTTCCTCGAGCAGCCCGCGATGGCCGGCGAGATCGCCGGACCGTCGGTGGTCGCGCATGCGCTGAGCGCCGGCGATACGCTGATCGGCCGCTACGAAATCGACGGATTTCTAGGATCCGGCGGCATGGGAGAAGTCTACCGGGCTTTTGACCGCGAGGTTCAACAGTGGATCGCGCTGAAGACCCTACGCCCCGAGCTTGCGTCGCAGGCTCTGCTCATCGCCAGTCTCCGCAAAGAGGTTCAGCTTGCGCGCCGGGTCACCGATCCCAACATCTGCCGTCTCTACGATATGGGCCGTGCAGCGTCGGGAAACGGCGAGGTTGTGTTCTTCACGATGGAACTGCTGGAGGGCCGCACGCTGGCCGAGTCGGTGCGGGAACAGCCATTAGCTCCCGGCGAGGCGGCGTCCGTCGCCGGCCAGATTGTCTCGGGGCTGGCGGCAGCCCACGCCGCCGGCATCGTCCACCGCGATTTCAAGAGTGGCAACATCATGCTGACGGCGGGCGCGGGGGGCGCAACACGCGCCGTGATTACCGACTTCGGGCTGGCGCGCGACCAGGAAGGACCGATACGCGAAACTATCACCGCGTTCGGCCCCAACGCGATCGTCGGCACGCCGGCCTACATGGCGCCAGAGCAACTCGAAGGCCGTGAGGCCACCCCGGCGTCCGACATCTACTCGCTGGGCGTGGTGCTATTTGAAATGATTTCAGGACGACTTCCGATCGAAAGCGGTTCACCCCTGGTGATTGCCCTTCGACGCGTTCGCGAACCCGCGCCCGACGTTCGCCGGCACGCACCCAAGGTTTCGGCGGAATGGGCCGCCGCCATTGAAGCATGCCTCGCGCGCGATCCGGCGCGCAGGCCGCGAAGCGTGGAAGAAGCAGGCCGAATACTGCGGGGCGAAGCGCGGGGCCGCCGGCGGCTTTCACGCCGCAAGGTTCTCGCCACGGCTGGCGCCGCGACGGTTGCCGCCGCCGGAGCGGCGCTGGTATGGACCCTGCGGACGCCGACCGTCCCCCCGGAAGCAAGGAAGCACTACGAACTGGGGCAGGAATTCGCGAAGCACCGGACTCATGATGACCTGACAAACGCCGTGAAGGAGTACGAGAACGCGGTTAAAATCGAGCCAACGTATGGCGACGCCTGGGCGGGTCTCGCCGACGCGTACTCGGCGATGGCGAATTTCAATTTCATGCCGGCGAGGGAGGGCCTTGATCGATCCCGTCAGGCCGCCGCCCGCGCGGTTCAATTGAATCCCGGTTCGGGACGTGCGAACGGAGTGATGGCTTACGTCATCTCGATTGACCTTCACCGGTGGCTGGAAGCCGGGCCATACTTCGAACGCGCCATCCGACTCAGTCCGCAAGACCCCGTGGTGCGGATGTGGTACGGTGCTTGGCTCGGCAAGCGCGGGCAGTGCGCAGCCGCTCTTTCCCAATTGAATGCAGGCCTGGAGCAGGAACCTGCTTCGTACCGGCTGCATCACCAGAAGGCGGTCGAACTTTTTCGGGGACAGCGTTTCCGCGAAATGTTGGCCGAGGCCCGCGAACTGGTCCGCCTGCAGCCGTACGATGCGGGCTCCCACCTAAGCCTGGCCCGAGCGCTGGAGTGGACCGGAGCATTCGACGAAGCGCTCAAGAGCTGTGACACTGCGGAGAAGTACGGCTACACTCCGGCGGCCCAATGCGCCCGGGCGGCGGTGGAGGCGGCGGCCGGCAACCTGCGCGCCGCCGAGCCGCTGGCTCAGCAGGTCTACGACTACTGGAAGTCGAATCCGTTCGAAACCCTGTCGGTCGCTCAACTGTTTTCCCGGTTGAGAGGACCGCAAGAGGTGCTCGCGATCCTCGAAACCGGCTACGGGCGGGACGACAGTACAGTTCTCGGCGCGCCAGCCAGCCCCTACCTGGAAAAATGGCGTCACGAGCCCGGATTCCAGGAGTTCCGGCGCAAGCTAGGGCTTCCCGCTTAACCATCGATCTCTGAGGCGAGCCGGCTCTTCAATCCTCTGTCCGAGCACCCCCGCGGCCCGGCACACAATACGGGACGTTTGATCGAAGTCCGCAACTTCGAACGCCGACATATCATTCAGAGTCTCCCAGGCCGCGACTGCGAGAACGTAAGGCCTGCCTTCGTCATTGAGTTTATCGGGGTCGGTGACCATGCGTGCGACCCCAATGGGCACATCTTCGGCGCCGACCACGTGCAGGGTAGCGTGTAAGCCGGCGATGGAAGAATCCAGCGTGTGCCAGGGATTAGGGTTTCCCAGACCCTTAGAAGCGCTGGCGAAGGCGGCTTTGTAAGCCGTTTCGCTGTTGGCATCCCTGGACACATAGATCTGATCGATCCAATACGGCGTGCCGCAGGAATCCTGTTGCCGCCGTGACGAGAACACGGGGCCCCAAAACTCCTGCACGCCGTTCTTGTTCTTGAAAACCAGCTTCGTATTGTGGTCTCCCACCCCACTCATCATTGAGAGACCCGCGCCCGCCGGCTTACCGCTGTTCTTTGACATTTCGATACTCCTTGTATGAGGGTGTACGATGCATAATGCGTAAGATGACCGCAAATGGAGCCAACGGACCGGACCAACCGCTAATTCTTGGCCGCTCGCCCCGATTCTCGGCGTCGATTGCGACAAACCGACTCCTTTTATCCGATGAAGCGGGAGCCCATATTCTCGAAGGACCTATCTATGTTGCCATAGCCTCGGCTCTCGCGCCAGAAGTTTCTTGGGACCAGTTGCGTGCGGATCTCTCGGCGCGGCATCCGCTGCACGAGATCCAGGCGGCGCTGACAGTTCTGGCGCAGATCGGCTATGCCCGCCGGTTGGACGGGACGAACGAACCTGGCCGTGAAGCATGGTGGGAGGCGCTCGGCCCCGAACCCGCGCCGCGGACGGTTTCGCTTGAACCGCTGTGCGCGACAGGCCTGGAATACATCGCAGAAGCGCTTCGGTCGTGCGATGTCACCATATCCCCCGGCGCCGGGCTGCTTCTTGTTCTGACGGACGACTATCTGCGGCCCGAACTTGGCGAAATCAACCGAAGGGGCGAGCCGTGGCTTCTGGCAAAGGTGGTTGGCTACAGAGTCTGGCTGGGCCCCCTATTTGTTCCCGGCCGGACCGCGTGCTGGGAATGCCTGGCCTGGTGGCTCCGCCCCCACCGCTGGAAACAGTGGGTCTTTCACGGCTGGCGCGACGGTCAATATCCTTCCCAACCTTCGGTTGCGCACCTCGGGGCGACGCTAGCGACCGCGGCCGGCATGATTGCCACCGTAATCGCCGCGGTACTCGCCGGAGGCGAGAGTCCGGAACTGGAAGACGCGATCCTTACCTTCGACACCAGGACGCTGCGGCAATCGCGGCATTGCGTGCGGCCGATTCCAGCCTGTCCGGTCTGCGGCGCAGGCGCCTCTGAGCCGCCGGCGGATCTCCGCTCCTTCGTCAGCGAGATTACAGGCATCGTGAGCGGCGTGGAACTGAGCGACCGGCCAGCCGCCGGCCTGTTCCACGCCAGAAGCTCCTTCGTTAACCCATTGCCGCGCGCCCGCGTGCCCGACATCCTTTTTCCGGGCGAGGCATTTGGGAAGGGCGTTGACGCGGAGGCAGCCGGGGACGCGTGCATCGCGGAGGCGCTGGAGCGCTATTCTTACGCCTGGCAAGGCAACGAGGCCGTTGTTTGCGCCAGACTCGCTGATCTCGACGCCATTTCCCCCAATGCGCTGGGCCAATACAGCGACGCGCAGTTTCGCGACCGCGCCGCCAACAACCGCGACTCGGGATCGATGTTCTGGATCCCGGTTCCGTTCGATCCCGAGACGCGAGTGGGTTGGCTCCAGTGCCGGCCCGTGCACTCCGGGGGACCACGCTTCGTCTTGGCGGCAGCGGCCTTCTTCGGATATCCTTTCGAAACCGAAGAGCGGTATTTCATCCCCGACTCGAACGGCTGCGCCGCCGCGCGCACCGTTGAAGAGGCCCTGGCAAGCGCATTGTTTGAGCTCATTGAGCGCGACGGGCTCGCCATCTGGTGGTACAACCGCGCCAGACGCCCCGCTCCGAGCGCCGCCGACCTCGATGACGAAAACATCTCTGCGATCGTCGAAGCGCTGGCGCGGGAGGACCGAAGTGTGGATGTTCTGGATGTGACGACGGACGTGAAGATACCGGTCTATGTCGCCGTATCGGCCAGGCTGGACGGCTCGGACGTGGTATTTGGCTCGGCCGCCCACGTCTGCCCACGGAAAGCCATTTACAAGGCTTTGTCGGAGGTCTCGCAAATCGTTTATTGGAAAGGCCGGCTCGAACCAAACCCGGAGCTGGCGCAATGGCTGAAAGGCGCGAACACGCTCGCGCCGGGATTTGAGTGGCTGACGTCGTGCCGAACCGTAGCTCCTCCACCCCCGCGCCGCCGCACAGCGGCCGAGATGGTAGCTGAGTGCGCCGCGAAGCTCCAGGACGTCGGGATCGAAGCCTATTGGACGGACCTGACGCGGCCTGAAACCGGTGTTCCAGTGGTACGTGCGATCGCGCCAGGACTCAGAAATCCATGGGCGCGCTTCGCGCCCGGCCGTCTGTACGATACTCCTGTACGGCTGGGTTGGCGTTCCGGTCCCATCTCAGAGGCGGATCTAAACCCGATCCGTTGCATGGTCTGATCCACGTACCGGTCCCTTCCGCTGTGTCCCAAACACGGTGATTGAGACAGCATACGGCATCGAAGCAGCGGATTGCAGTCATGGGATAGGAATCGCAGGACCCGCATATACTCTCCACTAATTCACGAGAAGAAAGGCTATCCCCTGAACCGCAGAGGATATCGCGCACCATCAAGAAGAACCTTTGAGTTATGGACCCAACGGTCCGCCACGTCCGGCACGGACCTGCAGCCTAGTTCTGTTAATAGGATTTACGGCTCAGGTTAGTTTAAATCTGCGAATACGTGCCGGAAATCAGGGTCTCGGCGCGTATCGACAGCGCTGCAGCGGTCTTGTCGCAACGAGAACCTGGACAGAGAAAGATGCGGCCGTGGAGGACCGCATTCCAAGCAGTTTGGTAGCAGGCTCTTTTTGCCCTATTCTCGCTTGGCTTGGAAATTATTGATTAAGAAGGAGTTTTGGTTGCGGGGAGAGGATTTGAACCTCCGACCTTTGGGTTATGAGTTTGATTTATGTTTCACCTGGTTTCATGCTGTTCCTTCTATTTCAATGACATAACTCATCCTGATGGCCCTTGGTTCATCCTGTTTCGGGCTGCATTTTCTAGGAAGTGGTAGCACGTTTGGTAGCACCTCTCCGCCACTCTCCGGAGGGGCGATTCTGCCCCTTTATCCGTCCTCATTCTTTGGGCAGCTAACCCAAAAGGCATCTCCTGGTCCCGCCGCGACACTCGCCTGGCCAAACCAAGGAATCACCGCGGACCCCAGTTTCGGATTGCCGGTTGCTGCCTTCCCGGCGTCCTCCGTCAGACCAACACCGAGATCTTGGCCCAGGAACTGCGTCGCGCGAAAAACCCAACAACCTCGCCCCTTTCCCTACTGGGGGTTCGGAGACGGAGTTTGAATTTCGAAGGAGGGGGACGACATTCTCGGAATTTCCAACGGAGGGGTTCGACCGCTGGCAGACCCGAGAGGCGTTCACCGACGGCGCTTGCTGGTCGATGGTTCCCGTCCGACTGGGAGGGGAAACATTCTCGGAATTTCCGGCGATGCTGCCCCGGCGAGCAGTATCCGATTTCCTACTACAATGAACTGTTCGTATGGAATCAGGCTTGCCAGAGACAACCGGCTCATTTCCACCTGATCGGCGCAGAGACGCAGATCGGCCGCAGGACGCCCTCCATCGTACAATCCAACAGGTGATGGTAAACCGGGGCGGCAGATGAGCGACACAGACCAGCGACGGGAGCAGGGCCAGCAGAGCCCAGCGCCAGCGCCGCGAGTTCTCGGCGAGTTGGCCGCTGACCTGCGTAGCTTGATCGAAACAACTCGGCTTCGTGTGGCGCGAACCGTCAACGCGGAACTCGTGAT
>OCZT010006774.1_pt1 | contig 11308 bp, 7 predicted proteins | sample 1539031 | NCBI WGS metagenome assembly OCZT01 (sample SAMEA3539308, study PRJEB22396) | soil metagenome | biome: tundra; feature: field; material: soil | place: USA | collected 2010-05 | depth 0.15 m
CGCGGTCGTACTTGAGCCGGTCATTGTCGAGGCGGTCCTTCTTCAGGCCGATGCAGAGCAGCACGTCGTGCGCATCGTGATCCTCTGCGCGCAGGAAGTGCGAGTCGTTCGTGGCGATGACGGGCAGGCCGAGCTTCTTGGCGAGCTTGAAGATCTCGGCGTTGAGCTTTTTCTGCTCGCCGGCGTCGTGCGCCTGCACCTCGAGATAGTAGCGATCCTTGAACACGTTCGCGTACCACTCGGCGGCCTCGCGGGCCTCGTCGACTCGATCCGCGAGGAGATGGCGCGCGACCTCGCCCGCCATGCACGCGGAGGACACGATGATCCCCTCGTTGTACTTCGCGAGCAGCTCGCGGTCCATGCGCGGCTTGCCGTAGAAGCCCTCGGTGTACGCGAGGGACGATAGCTTCATGAGGTTCTGGTAGCCCGTGCGGTCGCGGGCGAGGAGCACTAAATGGTAGTATGCCCGGTCGCCCGGTGTGGCCCGGGCGCGCGTGCGGCGGTCGCCGGGCGCGACGTACGCCTCCATACCGATGATCGGCTTGATGCCCTGCGCACGCGCCACTTCCTGGAACTCCCACGCGGCGTGGAGATTGCCGTGGTCGGTGATCGCGAGAGCGGGTTGTTCGAACTCGACGGCCCGGGCGACCAGGTCGCCGATCCGGTTCGCCCCATCGAGCAAGGAGTACTCGGAATGGCAGTGGAGGTGTACGAAGGACATCGCGCTGAAAGCTAGCCGTTGTTGCGCGGCTCTGTCAAAGCGAAATTCCGTCTCATCCTGACTGCTAAGAGATTGCAACGCAAAGAGTTAATGAGAAGATTCGCGATTGCGTCGTCTACAATGATCGTTCTCGCCGCGTGCCATCGCGACGGCATCGATTCGGCCGTGCCGTCGTGTCCGGCCGGCGTGGCTCTCGTCGCCCCGTACACGGCTGTCACCGTGCGCAGCGCACAGTTCGGGACATGCCTCACGCTCCCAGGGAATGGAGCGACGTATCTCGTGGTGGGGCAGTTCGCGAGCGTCGGAGATCCGCTGAACGTCGTGAACTGGGAGATCGGCACGGCGGTCGTGGGCGCCACCGCGGCGCCGGCATCGCGATTGCTGCCCGCGGCGATCGACAACCCGACCCGCCGGTCGTTCGAGGCGACGCTGCGGCGGATCGAGCGCACCATCGCGCCGCGAGCGCGCTCGGAGGCGCTCGCGCGTCTCGCCGCGGTGACGGAGAGCTTCGCGATCGCCCAGGCGCCGGCGCTCGGTACGACGCGCGACTTCAAGGTCGTCGCGGCGCTCGACGGATCGAGCTTCACCAGCGCCACCGCCCGGCTGGCATACGCCGGCGATCACGTGCTGCTCTACGTGGACACCATCGGGCCGGGATTTTCGGACGCGCAATACCAGTCGCTGGGAGCGCTCTTCGACCGCGACCTGTACGCCATCGACGTCAACGCGTTCGGCGGCGTGAGCGACGTGGACCAGAACGGCAGGATCATCGCGCTCTTCACGCCGAAGATCAACGCGCTCGTGGGCGTGCCGAATTGCGCATTCGCCGGATACGTCACCGGCTTCTTCTACGCCACCGACCTTCTGGTCAGCGATCAGAACTCCAACAAGGGCGAGATATTCTACTCGTACGTGCCCGATTCGACCAGCGCGTACGGCTGTCCGCATACGGCGGCCTCGGTGCTGCAAATCGTGCCCGGCACGTTCCTGCACGAGCTGCAGCACATGATTTCGTTCAACCAGCACGTGCTCGTGCGAGGAGGCGCCGAGGAGGATGTGTGGCTCAACGAGGGGCTGGGCCAGATCGCCGAGGAACTCGGATCGGAGTACTATGAGGCGAAATATCCTCCGCCATCCGGACGTTCGACTACCACACAGCTCTTCCCCGATTCGGCAGGCCCGTTCATTCAACAGCAGCTGCTCAACGCCTATTATTACCTGAACTCCACGCGGGCGCATTCGGTGACCTCGTACACTGGCGGCGGCTCGATCGAGGAGCGGGGAGCCACCTGGCTCTTCCTGCGCTGGCTGGCTTCGCAGAAGGGGGAGAACATCTTCGGGCGCCTCGTGCAGACGTCGAACACCGGCCTCGCGAACATCGAGGCACAGGCCCGGGAGCCGTTCGGCGCGCTGTTCGGCGACTTCAGCGCGGCGCTCGTCGTCGACTCCATACCGGGCATACCGCGGTCAAGCGTGCCCGCGCGCTTCCGTTTTGGCGCTCGCAACCTTCGGCTGCTCATGGCGCGCGAAGCGGTGGTCGAGGAAGTGACGAATCCGTGGCCGCTGCCGGTCTACACGCTCGGCATCGGCGGAGCGCTCTCGTCGAACATGATTCCGGGCACGATGGTGCACACGACCATCACGCCGCCGGCGGGCGGCGCGGGCGTCACCCTGACGTTCACAGGGGCGCAGGCGGTTCCGTTTCCGTCGGCGCTCGGTGCGCAGGTGACGATCTTCCGCATGCCGCCGTGAGAACAGTCGACCGAAGAGCGAAGACCGAAGATGGAAGACGGAGGCCGGAAGCCGTTGTCTGCGCCGGCGTGCGAGGCGCGATGTTGGCCGCCGTGGGACTCTCGTTACTTGCGCCTCCGTATGCCGCGCGGGCGCAAGGGCAGGCGTCGGCAGAGACCCGGGCGGCGGTATTGCTCACGCTGCCCTCGAGCGCGCGCGCCCTCGCGCTGGGCGAGGCGTGGGGCGCGATCGCGGACGACGAGAGCGCCCTCTTCTACAATCCGGCGCAGTTGGCTCGTGTGCGCGGGCTCGCCGTGGGCGGATCGCTGCAGAACTACATCGCGTCCACGACGCTCGGCGCGTTTGCCGTCGCCGTCCCGCTGGGGAAGGGGACCGTGGGATTCGGTCTGCAGTTGCTGGACTACGGCAGCGCGGACGAGATCGTGCCCGCGGACGGAAGCAACGGCCAGGTGGGGACGCCGACCGGCGGCACCGTCACCGCGCAGGACATGGCGTTCATGCTCGGCTACGGGATCGCGTTCGGCTCGCGGCGCGAGCTGCGCGTGGGCGCGGAGCTCGAGTACGCCCGGCAGGCGGTGGCCAGCTACTCGGGCGGCGCGATGGCCGGCGGCATCGGAGCCGCATATTCGCTGCCGAACGGATGGGACGTGAGCGCCGCGCTGCAGCATATGGGATCGAGCCTCACGCTCGCGGCGGTGAGCGCGCCGCTGCCGCTCACGTGGCGTGCGGCGGTCGCGGCGCCGATGCTGCGGACGGACGCATTCACGCTGCGGCCGATGGCCGAGGCGAGACAGGTGAGCGGAGCGGAAGTCACCGGCGTCCTCGGCGCGGAGGGCACCTGGCGTACGGGGACGAGCGGCACGACGCTCTCCGCGCGGGCGGGCTACGCCCTGCGCGGGTCCGCCGACGCGCGCGCGCCGCTCACGGTCGGCGCCGGAATCACGCTCGGGCGGCTGCAGGTGGACTACGCGTACGAAGGCTTCGACCTGGTCGGCGGCGCCACGAATCGCGTCGGGGTGCGGTTCGCCGCGCTGCCGCGCGGCCCGTGACGAGGCGCAGGCTCGTGCGCAAACGCTGGGGCGGCATACTGCTCGTTCTGCTCGGCCTGCTCGGCGGTGTCGCGCTGCTGACGGCGGCGACACCGATGGGACGTTACCTCGTGCGCGGCGCGCTCGCCGAAGCGAGGATCCTGGCGCGCCGGCAGTCGATAGCACGGTTGGCCGCGGACAGCACGACGCCGCCGGCGACGAGGGCAAAGCTGCAGCTCGTCCTCGACGCCCGGCGGTTCGCCGTGGATTCGCTCGGCCTTCCGGCGAAGGACGCGTTCACGCAATTCACCAAGCTCGAGCACGACACGCTCGTGCTGGTGCTGTCCGGGGCATATCGCGACGAACTCCGGCCGGTAACCTGGTGGTTCCCGGTCGTGGGCCGCGTGCCCTACAAAGGATTCTTCGATTTCGGGGAAGCCGCGCGGGCCGAGACCGAGCTGAAGAACGCGGGCTTCGACACGTACCTGCGGCCGTCGCCGGCGTTCAGCACGCTCGGATTCTTCAACGACCCGCTGCTCTCCACCACACTGGGCAGCGATTCACTGGAGATCGTGAACACCGTGATTCACGAGCTGACGCACAACAAGTTCTACGCGAAGGGCGAGGCCGTGTTCAACGAGAGCTTCGCGAGCTTCGTCGGCGCGCGCGGGGCGGAGCGGTTCTTCGCCGCTCGCGGCGACACCGCGAGCGCGCGCCGCACCGCGGCTCGGTGGCACGACGACCTGCTGCTGGCCGACGTGTGGGAGTGGACCTTCCACTCCCTCGATTCGGCGTATCGCGCGCATCCGGGCGATTCCGCGCGCGCGGCCAGGTATGTGGCGCGCGACACGGTATACGCCCGAGCGCGAGAACTTCTCGTGGATTCGGTGGGACCGCGGCTTGAGGCGATCGACCCGCGTTATGCCGCGCGCGTGCGACTCGACAACGCGGCGCTCCTGGCGAGGCGCATCTATGCGACCGGCCTGCGTGAGTTCGAGCGTGTGTACGAGAGCGACGGGCGAGACGTGCGGCGATCTCTCGAGCGCATCATCAGGGAGAAGCAGTAGGCCCGCCGGCTACGCCCCGAACCGCCCCCTGAGCATCGCGCGCAGATCCACGATCGGGTGCGTACCCTCCGCCGGGTCGCTCGGCGCCGACTCGGGACGGTCCACGACGACGCGCTGCATTCCCTCGCGCACTCCGCGATCAATGAAGCGCGAGAGCTGGTCCATCGAATAGTCGGCGCCGCGCCGCGTGTCGTAGACGTTGAGCGGATAGGTGACGAAGAGGTGATTGCGTGGTCGCGTCATCGCGACGTAGAGCAGGCGGCGCTCCTCCTCGACCTGTTCGTCGTCGCCGAGCGAGCGCGCCGAGGGGAACCAGCCGTCTACGGCCCAGATCACGAAGACCGCGTCCCACTCGCGGCCCTTCGCGCTGTGCGCTGTGCTGAGGATCAGGACGTCGTCCTCGCTATCCGCGCCGAAGCCGAGGTCCCGGGTGGCTTGCGGCGGTTCGAGCGCGAGCGCAGAGAGGAATGCCGCGCGGCTGGGGTAGCCGCCGGCGATGGTCTGCAGCTGGTCGAGATCGGAGAGACGGGGCTCGACACGATCGTAGCGCTCGCGCAGGATGTCGTCGTACAGGCGGCGCACGCGGGCGATCTCGACCGTTACCGCGCCCTCGACGTCGACGGGGCTGGCGCGCAGGGCGTCGAGCAATTGCGCGAGCGCGCCGTGCGCCGCCCGCGCACGCGGTGGCGGCTCGTATCGGCCGAACGCGTCCGGTTCCCAAGCGGCGAGCGCCATCGCCTCGATCGCGCGCCGCGCGGTGGTCTCGCCGATCCCCGGCATGAGCATGAGGAGGCGGTACCAGCTCACCTCGTCGCGCGGATTCTCGAGGATGCGGAGGAACGCGAGCACGTCCTTCACGTGCGCGGCCTCGAGGAACTTGATGCCGCCCCACTTCTCGAACGGGATGCCGCGCGCGGTGAGCTCGATCTCGAGGTCCGCGCTCATGTAGCCGGCGCGGAAGAGCACGGCCATCTCGTGCAGCGGGATGCCCTCCTCGTGCAGTTCCAGGATGCGGTCCACCACGAAGCGGGTCTGCGCCTGTTCGTCGTGCGCGGTGACGAGCCAGGGCTTCTCGCCGCCCGAGCGCCGGGTGAAGAGATTCTTCGTGTAGCGCTCTTCGGCGCGGGAGATCACCGTGTTGGTCACGTCGAGGATCGGCTGCGTGGAGCGGTAGTTCTCCTCGAGCGGCACGATGGCGGCGCCCTCGAACTGTGCGGGGAAGTCGAGGATGTTGCGGATCGTCGCGCCCCGGAACGAGTAGATGCTCTGCGCGTCGTCGCCGACGACGGTGATGTTGCGGTGCGCGCGGCACATGCCCCGCAGGATGCGCGCCTGCAGCTGGTTCGTGTCCTGGTATTCGTCCACCAGGATGTGGTCGTAGAGCGCCGCGATCCTGCCGGCGAGCGCGCTCTCCGATTCCACGAGCATCGCCCAGAAGAGCAGCAGGTCGTCGTAGTCGACGAGGTTGCGCGCGGCCTTCCGCGCCGTGTAGTCGGCGAAGATGCGCGCGAAGGCCTCTTCGTGCTCGCGAAACTGCGGATAGTCCTCGTTGAGAATCGCGGGAACGGGAATCTCGGTGTTCACGTGCCGCGAATAGACGCGGTGCAGCGTCTCCTTCTTCGGGAACCGCTTCTTCTTCTCGGCGAACCCGAGCGTCGCGCGCGAGAGCTGCATCAGGTCTTCGGCGTCGGACTGGTCCATGATGGTGAAGTCCGCGGCGAGCCCCGCGGCCTGTCCGAAGCGGCGCAGCAGCCGGTGCGCGGTCGCGTGGAAGGTCCCGCCGTGCACGGCGCGGCTCACGCTCCCCACGAGCCGCTCCGCGCGGCCAAGCATTTCCTGGGCGGAGCGCCGCGTGAACGTGAGCAACAGAATGCGTTCGGGCCGGACTCCCCGCTCGAGCAGATGCGCCACGCGATAGACGAGCGTGCGCGTCTTGCCCGTGCCCGCACCCGCGATGATCAGCAGCGGGCCGTCCGCGTGCGTAGCCGCCTTCACCTGCGCCGGATTCAGCTCGGCGGCGAAGTCCGTCCTGCGCTTCGGCTCGACTTCGCGAAGGCGGGACGGGTAGACGCGGGCGTCCTCGTGCATGAGATTCGAATATAGTGACCCCGCCACCCATCGACGCGCGACCGCCGGAGACCGCCGCCCTGTCATTTTCCCTCCGGGATTTTGACGCGCGCTCGGTGGTCATCGCCGTCCTCGCCGCGGGCGCGCTGCTGCGCTTCCTCCTGGCCGAATCCACGGGACTCGGCGTGGACGAATCGTACGCGGTGGCCGTCGCGCGGCAGTTCTCGCTCTCGTATTTCGACCATCCCCCGCTGCATTTCTGGCTGGCCGGCGCGATGGCGAAGTTCGCGCATAGCGAGAGCGGGGAAGTGGTGCGTCTCCCGTTCGTCTTGTGCTTCGCCGCGACGACCTGGCTCATGTACCGGATCGGCACGCGATTTTTCGGCGAGAAAGCCGGAGCGCTCGCGGCGCTGCTGCTGAACATCTCGGCAGTGTTCAGCGTGACGACGGGCGGGTGGGTGCTGCCGGACGGCCCGTTGATGCTGTTCATGCTCGCGTCGGTTGCCGTGATCGCGGACATCCTGTTTGACGGCGCGTCGGAATCCGCTCCGCGCCAGGTCGCGGCAGGGCCGGGGCCCGCGCAGATGGTGCGCGGATCGGACACGCTCAAGTGGGTCGTCGCGGGAATTTTCGCCGGCCTGGCGATGCTGTCGAAGTACCATGGCGTCTTCGTGCTCGCAGGCACGTTTCTCTTTCTTCTCTCGAGCGCGCCGCACCGCAAATGGCTCGCGCGCCCGGGACCGTACCTTGGCGCGCTCGTGGCGTTCGCGCTGTTCACGCCAGTCGTGGCGTGGAATCGCGAGCACGGGTGGGTGTCGTTCGCGTTCCAGGGCGGCCGTGCGGCGGGCGGCGGCGGGGTGCACGTCGGCGCGATGCTCGCCAACATCGCCGGCCAGGCCGGCTACGTCCTGCCGTGGATCTGGGTGCCGCTCGTGGTGGTGCTGTGGGGCGCACTCCGCACCGGACCGCGCGACGCGGCGCGGTGGTTCTTCGTTTGCCTCGGCATCGGGCCGATCGCGGCGTTCACATTGATCGCGCTGCGCGGCGGAGGGGGTCTCCCGCACTGGGAGGCGCCGGGATACCTGATGCTCTTCCCGATGCTCGGCTCGGCGGCCGCGAACCGGCTCGGGCGGGGCGACGCGCTCGTGCGGCGGTGGCTGCGGTGGAGCGCGTGGACCTTCGTCGTGCTCGTCGCGATCCTTGCCACGCAGACCGCGAACGGATGGATGCAACGCCTGGCGCCTTCGCTGTTCGCGAAGGGCGATCCGACGACGGACATGATCTCCTGGCGCGAACTGCGTCCGAGGCTCGATACCAGGGGCATGCTCTCGCACGGCGAGTTTCTCGCGGCGCCGAGTTGGATCCAGGCGGGAGAGGCCGCGCTCGGCACCGGCCCGGAGGTGCCGGTGCTCTGCCTCTGCGCCGACCCGCATCATTTCTACTACATGAACGACGACCGCGCCTTTCTCGGCCGCGACGCGGTGTTCGTGAAGAAGCTCAAGCCGGATGACGACGTGGTCGCCGCGTTCGCGCCGTACTTCGAATCGTTCGAGGTGGCGGATACGCTGGTGATCCACCGGGCTGGCGCGGAAGCGATGCGTGTGGGGATCTACCGCGCGCGAGGGTTCAGGAAGCTGTTTCCAACCACGCAGCCGCGCTGAGAGCGGCGCCGCCGCCGCGGAGCTACCGGCGATGTCTGATGAAGAACTGCCACATCACGACCGACGCCTTCAGCTCATTCATGGGCGGCTGAGATCCGGGATCGACCGGTCCGCCGGGCCAGCCATGCGTGCCTCCTTCGATCGTGTAGAACGCGACGTCCGCCGCAGTGCAGGGACTGAAGATCGTCCGCACCACGTCGGCCGAAGTGGTCGAGTCGGAGCCGCTCGTGCATCCGTTGAGCGCGGTCCAGTATTGCACCGAGGGTGGGAGACTGTCCGCCAGCGCAGGCACCGTGCCCGTGGGCGCCGGCGCGTCCAGGTCGTACGGAACCTCCGGGTCGCCGGTTCCGTGCACGGCGAAGAGCGGCACCGTGATCGCCGGCATACATCCGTTGTCGACCAGACTTCCCGAGATGACACCGATCGCCGCGATCGTGGGGGCGAGTTGACAGGCGACGTGGTACGCCATCCGCCCGCCGGCAGAGAAGCCGGCGACGTAGATGCGGCGCGCATCCACCGGGACGTGCGCCGACACTTCCTGGATGAGCGCCGTGATGAAGCCGAGGTCGTCGATGTTGTCCCGGTACGCCGCCCCGCAACAGTTTCCCGCGTTCCAATCGGACGGGTAGAGGCCGAATGAGCCCCCGGAGCCGTTCGGGTAGGCCACGAGAAACCGCGAGGCGTCCGCCACCGAGTCCATTCCCGATTGCTGTTCGATCGTCGCCCCATCTCCGGCGCTGCCGTGCAGCACGATCACGAGCGGCCATGGGATCGGCAGGGAGGAAGAGTTGAGGCGCTTCTTTGGCGGCACATGCACCAGGAACGTCCTGGTCAATGCACCGACCGCCGTCGCATGCGCGGCCGTACCGGCAGACCACACGCCGCTCTCGCCCGCTGCGGTGGGTCCGTTGATCGTACAGGCGACCGCGGACATCAACGCGATGACTGCGGCGACGCTCGCCGCGCGTTGCGGCGTCCGACGCGACGAAGGACGGGAATGCGGCCTCATGCTCCGTCCCGCGCGGTTTCGCTCACGGCTGGCTCCGCCCGCCGGTGCCGAGCTTCAACGAGAACGCTCCTCCGAACTGGGTTGGTGCACCGGCGATGAAGATTCGCTGCACGCCGAGATCTACCCCGATGCTCGACGTGACGGTCCACGCGATCGCGGCGCCGAGCATGGGAAGGAAGCCACTTTCGGACAGGTCGGAGCTCGCGGTGCGCCCATACCCGAACCCCGGGACGATCGAGACGCACAGCATCGAGGTCTTCTTGAACGGCAACGCGATGTCGATCGGCATGGCGATGGTGACCGAAGCCGCCGTCGACGCGGAGGTGCTGAGCTCGCTCCCGCCGCCGACGCTTACGCGCAATCCCACCCCAGTCGCGACGGGCCGGCCGCTCCAGGTCGCGACGGTGAGCGTCAACAGCGTGGATTGCAGGTCGATCCCTCCGATCACCAGCGTGGAACAGGAGGGGCACTCGACCAACCCGTACGCGCCCGTGAGCGTCACTTGCGTCCTCGCGAATCCGAGGCTGTGCGACCACGCGAGACCGATGTTGTCGTGCACGGCGTCTTCCACGTCATAGCGCCATCGGCCGGAGCGCAGCGACAGCACGTCGGCGCCGTGCGCGATCTCGCGCGGGTCGACAGCAACCGGTGCCAGCGCGCCGACCGGGGAAAGCATCAGTCCGAGCCATGCGCCGAGCTGGCTTGCGCTTTGGGCCGCGGACTCGCGAGGCCAAGCGGCAAGAGTCAGTGCGAGAGTCGCCGCGGCGAGGCGACTCTGAAAACGCATGATCATGACACGAAGATGGACCAGTTCATTTTCGCCGCGGATGGGAGAACGATACCCCGATGTGAGGACGGCTTCAATCGAACAAGCGTTAATGGCGCCGCTCATGGCGGACCGCCCCGCGCCCGTGGCGCCGGACGTGGAGAGCGTTGATACTTCATCCATGGGCGAGGAGGAAGCGATCACGGCGGTCCCGATGGCGGCCTCCGAGCTCGAAGCTCGGGTCCAGCGATGGACGCGATGGCTCGGCGTCGCGGTTGGCATAGTCATTTTCGCGGTCGCGCTCTACTCGCTCCGCCGGGAGTTCGGGACGTACACGGTTCGGCAGGTGCGTTTCGCGGTGCGGACGCTCGACCCGATCTTCATCGTGCGGGGGGCGCTGTTCGCGATCGGCGCGTACGCGGTGCTCATCGGGTACGACGTCCTCGCGCTGCGCTACATCAAGAGCGACCTGCCGACCCGCCGCATCGCGTTCATCTCGTTCATCGCGTTCTCGTTCTCCAACGCGCTCGGGTTCCCGCTGCTCCTCGGCGGCGGGTTGCGTTACCGGCTGTACAATGCGGCCGGCCTCTCGAGCGCCGACATCGCGGTCACCATCGCGTTCAATACGGTGACCTTCTGGCTGGGCGTGCTGTCGGCCACCGGCGTCTCGCTCCTCGTGGCGCCCGGCGGAACGGAGCTGCTCTTCGGCGTCCCGCTCTCGAGTCTGCGGCCGGTGGGCGCGCTTCTCCTGTTCACGGTCGCGGCCTACCCCTTCGCCTGCACCTGGTTCCGCCGTCCCATCCGGATATTCGGCTGGGAGTTCGCCCCGCCCTCTGGACGGATGGCGCTCTTGCAGGTGGCCGTCGCGTTCGTGGACTGGGTGCTGGTCGCGGCGGTCCTCTGGGCCGTGCTCCCGCTGCCGCCGGCGAACCTGACGTTCGGGGTCGTACTCTGCGCGTTCGTGCTCGCCCAGGTGGCGGGCCTGGTCAGCCACGTCCCCGGCGGGCTCGGAGTGTTCGAGTTCACGTTTGTCGCGCTCCTGAGCAGATACGTCGAGCCGACGAGGCTCCTCGGCGCGGTGATCGTATTCCGCATCATCTACTATCTCTTTCCGCTCGGGCTTGCCCTGGTGCTGCTGGCGGCCAACGAGGCCGCGCGCGGCCGATCGCGACTGGCGCGCGTAGATCGGAAGAGCACACGTCTGAACGCCAGTCACGCCAATATCTCGGATGCCGTC
>OCZT010006775.1_pt1 | contig 11307 bp, 11 predicted proteins | sample 1539031 | NCBI WGS metagenome assembly OCZT01 (sample SAMEA3539308, study PRJEB22396) | soil metagenome | biome: tundra; feature: field; material: soil | place: USA | collected 2010-05 | depth 0.15 m
TGGCACGGCGTGCCCCACACCTTCTCCGTATAGCTCTTGAAGAACGTCAGGTACAGCTCGCGCCCGAACCGGTTGATGAGAAAATCTTCGAGGCTCTTCTCCGGCTTGATCTGGCGCACGCGCGACACCGCGTAACTCGTCCCCACGCGCACCATGCGGACCACGCCCAGATTCTTCAGCGTGTTCGCCGTCAGCGTAATCGGATAGTCGAAAAACTTCCGTAGATAATAGATACGGCTGCGACGAGGCCGGATCAGCATCACCAGGTCGGGGTCCGCCGGCTCCGGCACCACCACCTTCTCGACAACATCGCCCTCGTCCGCATCCTCCTCCGGCTCGGCTTCCTCCTCGTCGTCCGCGTCTCCCAGCAGCGGGCCCAGGCCACGCAGCGGCGGCTCCTCCGAGGGATGCGCCGGCACCTCCACCACTCTCCGCTTGCCCTGGTAGCTGATCTCCAGCGGCTCGCCCTGCGCCTTGCTCTCCGCCGTCTGCGACTCCGACGCCGGCACGCCCGGCACCGACAGATCCGGCGGCATCAGTTCCATCCACCACTGCATCACGCGGTCGGACTTCGAGAAGAACCGGTGGCCCCCGATGTCCATCCGATTGCCCTTGTACCGGATCGTGCGCGAGATGCCGCCAATCTCGTCGCTCGCCTCAAGAATCACGGGGACGATATCCGAACGCCGGAGTAGCTCGAGTCCCGCCGTCAGGCCAGCCGGCCCCGCGCCTATGATGATCGCCCTCTTTGTCATTCCAATCCCTGTCTCTCTCGAGCTGCAGCCGCTCGCTCCAGCGAGACCGCCCTGCGCGCCGACGGCATCCGGGCGCATCCGTCGGGGCTTGTCCTCCACCCGACCCGCCTTTCGCCGCGATCACAAATCCACAATCCAACATAAGGCTAAATCAAATATCATCTCGCCGATTGCCGCCGCGTCACCGCGCGAACCACGGTGACTACCGCTAGCGGTCGGATGCGGCAACGCAACACACGGAGAATCGGAACGGAATGCATCGCTTTGACACCCGCCGAACTGCGCGATGCGCCTTGCGACGAACCGGAGGCTCTATTGACATGGCCCCTCTCGAGGCGCAGAATACGGCCACTCGGAGGTGTATCATGCGCCTCGTTTCGAACCACCTGCCTGCAATCGGAATTCGTTTTGCGCGCAAGGTCGCGCTCAGTCTGCTGTGCCTGTCCGTCGCCGTATGGCCTTCTCCGCGAATGACCGCGCAGGACCAGCCGACTACCACCGTCCGGCAGCGTTTGCGTGAGTCTGACCAATGGAGCCAAATCGCACCGCACCTGCCCAACCCAACCACTGCGACACCGCAAGCCCTCGAGCAGCAGGCCGACATCCTGCGCGCCAGGCGCTTCCCCGAAGACGCCATGGACTACTACAGGTTCGCCATGGACCGGGGCGGAAACCCGTCCTCGCTGTTGAACAAGCTGGGCCTGGCCGAACTGGAAATGCATAACATTCAACTCGCGCGCGTCTACTTCCAGCGCGTGGTGAAGATGGACCGCAAGAACGCCGAGGCATGGAACAACCTGGGCGCCGTGGAGTTTGTCGATGGCAGGCACTCCAACGCTCTCTCCGACTACAAGCGCGCCATCAAACTGAACAAACACCAGGCCGTCTTCCACGCCAACCTGGCCAACGCCTACTTCGAATCCAAGGACTATCGCGGAGCCCGGCGCGAGATTGCCGCCGCGCTCGAACTCGATCCCGAGGTCTTCGAACAGGAGGGCACCGGAGGCATCGCAGCCCACGTCCTCTCCTCCGAAGACCGCGCGCGGTTCTCCTTTGAGATGGCGAAGATGTACGCGCGCAGCGACATGGTGGAGCAGATGCTGCACTCGCTGGCCACAGCCGCCGAAGCGGGAATGGACGTCCAGCGCGAGATGGAGCACGACCCCGTCCTGGCCAAGTACGAGATGGACCCGCGCGTAGTCGTGATCGTGCACAACGCGCAACTGCTGCGAGCCACCCGCCCAGCCACCGTCAGCGCAACCGGCGCCAGCGGCGCAGCAGCGACGAAGCCGCTGTTGGAGTAGCGCTCCACTCCAACTCTCGCCTCGCTTTAGCGCATCACTTCAAAGGCCGCGGAGGATTCCTGTCTCGCCTTCATGGCACGATTGAAGCTTTTGGGATTAGCGTGGGGTTTCAACCCCACGAATAACGCCATAGAATCAGCGGGCTTTAGCCCCGGGCCTTCCATCCGGAGCGCCGAAGCTGACTTTTTCCGCATTCCCTATTGCTCTGCCCTTTTCGCCACCCCGCCCCGAAGATGAAAGAATCGGGGCATGGCTAATTTAACTCTGGTATACGGAATGCGGCTTCTGCCGGCGGATGAAGTGGTCTCGGTGGGCGAGGCGCCCGTAGCCTTGAAGAACGGCAACGAAGCCCACGTCACCATGCATGTGCTCGAGGGCAGCCGCGAACAGATCGAGGCGCAACTCCGCCTAAGCATCGACGCCTTCTTCGACTTCTACCCCGAAATCTGACCGGCACCGGCGACGACCAGGTCTGTCCCCTCCAGGGCCGAAGCCCGACCCATCTATCAGCCTGGCAGCACAGCCCCAGGCTCTAACCCGGCAGCCCATCCAGGGCCAAAGGCCCGACCTATACCACACCTAGGCCGCAGGCCTAGGTAGGTAAGCCCGAGGGAATCAGAGGGCTGAAGGCCCGACCTATCCTCGTCCGGGCCGCGCGTTACCGAGCCACCAGCCGCACCGGGCCCAGCAATCCCGAAGTCGCAGGCGTCGCCGCAACCGGCCGTCCTCCGCCCGTCGGAGCCGCTGGCGCACCAGCACCACCGGCCGCACCACCAGCACCAGCGGCCTGTCTCCGCCGCGCACCTGCCGCACCCGCCGGTGGAGCAGTGGCCAAGCCAACCGTCGGAGCCGCCGCCGCTGCAACAGGCGGCGCTCCGCCCGGTCCTCCGCGACCCGCAGGCGTCGCATCCACCTCAATCTGCAGATCATTCGCCCCCGCTTTCAGAGCGCCGGTCACGTCCCAGCGATACGGCCCCCACGCCCGCGCGCCCAACTCCTTCCCGTTCAGCGTCACCTTCGCGTAGTCATGCACATCGCCGACCTCGAGATACACATGCTTCCCCTTGGGCGCAGCAGCCGCGGTGAACTGCTTCTTGTACGTCGCCGGCCCCGCAAATCCCGCCGCCCCCAACTCCTCCCACGGCTTCAGCGCCGTCGTCGTATCCTTCCCATTTAGAGAAACCGACCAGTCGCCATCCAGCGTCGCCACCGTATCGCCCGCCGTCGCAAACGAAGGCTCAACTCCGGCAGCCTCCTTCGGCAGCGGTCCAGCCACCACCATCTTCGCCTCGTACGGACCCAGCACCAGCGGAATCTTCACGCCGTTGCCGACCGCCGTCGCGCCAGCCATCGCATGAATCTCGCCTGTCCCCAAATCCCACGACTGCGCCGTGCCATGTCCGGCAATCGTCGCTACGCGCGACTCCGGCTTGTTGCTTTCGTTGAAGAAGAAGTACATGTCGCCGTCGGCCCACTTGCGATGCGTGTACGTCAGCCGCGGGAACTCCGCGTCCAGCTTCACATCCGGCTTGGGCAGCGCCGCCAGCACCGCCGGCGTAATGTCGCCCGAAGCCTCAATCAGCGTAGCGAAGCTCAGGTCCGGCTTCTCCTTCGCATCCATAAATGTCTTGTCCAGGATCAAACTCGGCGTCTTGCCCACGAAGATCACCTTGCCGCCCTGCTTCGCAAACGCCTGCAGCCGCGCGAGCCCAGTCCGCGTAATCACCGTCATCGACGGCAGCACGATCGCCTTGTACACCTGCCCGCTCAGATTCTTGAAGCCGCCATTCTCCAGCGTCGCCACCGAACTCAGCGACTGCTCATCGAAGTAATCCCAATCCACCTGGTGTTCGAACAACTGCCAGCCCAGCTTGGTCGTGCTGCGGTCCGCCTCCGTAGCAGCGTCGCCGCCCATCCATATACTGTTGCCCGGATGGTAGAGCGCAACCTGCGCCGCGGGCCGCCCAATCGCCATCAGGTAGCCGCCGCGATTCGCGTACCACGCAATCATCGCGGCCTCCGGCGCAACTGGCGGAGGCGGAGCACTCGCGTCCGCAGCCGCCGGCCCAAAGTTCCCGCGCAACACCGGCACGCGGATCTCCAGCGCATTCACGCCGCGCACCAGTTGGAAATCCATCTGATACTTGCCGTCGATGCCCACGCCGCCTCCCTCTTCCGCCCACACCTTGGGCTTGCCGAACAGGTGCGCCGCCGACGAGGCCAGCTTGGGAAAATTGTTGTTGATGTTCCACGTGCCGTCCGGCGTATGCACCGCACTCGGAATCAACTGGCTCAGGTTGTCGATGCCCGGAACCTCCACATACCGCTCATCGCGGAAGAAGTCGCCCTCGCTGTGCTCCAGCGACAGCATCGTCTCTTCGTGGTTCAGGTGGACCAGGTACTCCACGTTATATTTCTTCGCCCAGTTCGCCTGCTCACCGAAGAACGAGTCCTTGAAGATACCGCTCCACACGTCGTAATAATCTGCGCGCGCCAGGTCCGACCCCGCGATCGGCTTGCGATCGAACCACGAAGGAATGTACGGCGTCAGGTCGTATCCCTTCTGCGCCTTGAAGTCTTCCAGCAGCTTCGGCGTCCACGGAATCCCGCTCGAGTAGTCCGGCTCATCGCCAAAAAATCCCAGCACAATCTTGCCGAACTGGTCGCCCACCGCCGCGCGATACGTCTCATGCACGGTCTGAAGAAACGCATCCGTCGCCTTCGGATCGAGGTAATCGATGATCGAGTAAGTCGCGTCCTTCGCCCGCGTCCCATCCTCGCGATTGAAGTTGCGCGTCGGCGAGCTCAGGTAGATGTGCCGCAGAAACTGCACCTGCCAGCTATGGCGCGGCTCATTCGGTGTGGTGCCCTCGTTCGGCGCCTGGTACTTCAACTGCATGTCCGCGGGCACGGGGATCGGAATCACCTTCTCGATCTGTCCCTGCGCATCCGACTCCGTCGCCCAGATCGCCAGAGTGTCCGGAGGTACCGGCATGGTCAGCGTCTGCCCCGGCGCCACATGCACCGTAATGTCCGAGACGATGTCCTGCATGCCAAGCTGCGGATAGCGCTCGGTAATGTAGCCGCCTGCAAACCCGCTCGGGTAGTCGGACTCGTCCTGAATCCACAGCCGCATGTTCCGCTTCGCCGCTTCCTGCACGGTGAACTTCACCTGATCCATGTGCTCCGGCGAGAGATACTTGCCCTCGCCCGGCGCCCTGCGTCCCGGCGAAAGATTCACGATGAAGATGCCGTTCGCCGACAGCCGGTCGAAGTCGCGCGCAATGTTCGCCCGCACCACGGCCGGGTCCGCGCCGTTCCAGCTGGCAAACGGCTGAATCGCCCCATACTCCCGCGGCGGCGCCTTGAAGTTCGCCGCCACCTCCTTGGTCGAAGGCACCGTCACCTGCTGCCATGGTCTCTGATCCGCCCGCGCGCCCGCAGCCTGATCCTGCGCCACCACCACCGAGCCAAACATCATCGGAACCAACAGCGAGACGAGGGCAGACTTCAACGCAAGCTTCATTTCAACCACTCCGGGTAAACGCTTATTTTGTTCGACACGGAGTATACGTCCGTGGTCTCAGACAAGTCGCACCCGCTCATCCACCGGAGGAATTAGCGAGCACCGGCAGAATAAGGATGTAAGCTTTCTGGGAGACGAAATCATGCGCCGAGCCGTCCGTCACCCTCTTCTCGTTTTCGCGATTGCCTGTTGCCTTCACGGCGTCGCCCTCGCCCAGAACCAGCGCCCCCCAACGACGCCGCCCGCCCCAGTCTCCCCTGCGCCACCCCAGGCCTCCGCTTCGCTGCCTCCGCTAAAAGACCCCGCAACGGTCGACCAGATTCGCGAATACCTTCGCCTCAGCGGCGATCTCGATTCTTACCGGACCCGCTGGATAGCCGCCGTCGACAAAAACCGTTCCATTGGCGCTCCTTATTGGCCGGAATCATTCTGGACGGACCTCAAAGCCGAGATGGGGAAAACGGATCTGATGCCTCTGTTTGTCACCCTCTACCAGCATGCCGTGTCCAGAGAGCTCATGCAGGAAGTCTTGGACACGTATCACCGGTGGGGCGCCGTTCTCTTCAAAATCTCGCCGGCCACCCTCAGGCTGGGTGCTGCACAGGCCGCGGTGAGCGACGATCAGAACAAACTGACCCTCGCCAACACGCTCGAAATAACGGAAAGGGTCTACACAATCCACAAACCCGAGATCATGGCGGCGCGTGCCCGCTATCCGGCTGAACACCCGGATCAGGTCGGCAAGTGAGCCCTCGCTACCGAAACAACCTCGGCACATCCCGCGCCCCATGCACTACACGCAGGACGCGCAGCGGTTCTGAATTCGCTTGGTACGCGATGGAATAGTGCTCATAGCCCTGCACCGCAAGAAACAAAACATCAGGGTTTGCGAACACCTCGTCTTCGGTGTCCCATACCAGAACATCCCGGCTGCCGAGCGGCAGGTGGCGAGAACCGCCTCCTCCAAAAGGTCGGCGTGGCGCAAGCTATCCTCACCAATGTACCGCCAGATTGACCTCAGATCGCGTCGCGCATTGACCGTGAGAATATATGAAGTCACGCTGCGGAATGAGTCTTCGCCCACTCGGCCTTCATCTGCCGCATCTCCTCGCGGACCTGCTCCTCATCCGCCACTTCATCCCGCTCCGCCTGGGCGATCGACTCCTCCAGCTTCGCATTGAACTCCTCAAGCGTCTCGCCATTCCACCCCTGCGCACGCTCATGCAGCAGTTCCACAGCCGCGGCAATATACTCTTCCACGCTGGCGAACCGCCCGGCGGCTACATCCTGTTCCACCACCGCCGCAAGCTCCGGACTAAGCCTGATCTCCATGCCGCAAGATTACCACTTCACTCTCGAAAATTTCTTCATCCAATTTCCCCGATGCCTCATCTATCCTTGCCTCGTACCTCGTACCGAGCCTTGCACCTAGGAGTCTTATGAATCTCACTGGAAACACCATCCTCATCACCGGCGGCGGCTCCGGCATCGGCCTTGCTCTCGCCCGCGAGTTCCACCAGCGCGGCAACACGGTGATCATCGCCGGCCGCCGCCAGTCCGCGCTCGACGCCGCCACCGCCGCCAATCCCGGCATGCACTCCCTCGTCCTCGACACGGCCGACCACGTCAGTATTGCCGCCGCGGCCACTGACCTCACCCTCGACTTCCCCGCGCTCAACGCTGTGCTTAACAACGCCGGCATCATGCGCCCCGAGGACCTCAAGAAAGGCGCGACCGCCGACGCCGACGCCATCATCGCCACCAACCTGCTCGGCCCCATCCGCCTCACCGCCGCGCTGCTGCCGCACTTCCTCAAGCAGCCCACAGCCACCATCCTCAACGTGTCGTCCGGCCTGGCGTTCGTCCCGCTTGCCACGACGCCCACCTACTGCGCCACCAGGGCCGCCATCCACTCCTACACGCAGTCGCTCCGCTACCAACTCAAGGACACGGCCATCAAAGTTCTCGAGATCGTCCCACCCTGGGTCGCCACCGAACTGATGGGCCCCACGCCCACCGACCCGCGCGCCATGCCCCTCGACGCCTTCATCGCCGAAACCATGCAGATCCTCGCCACCGACGCAGAAGAAATCTGCGTCCAGAACGTCCTCCGCCTGCGCAACGCACCGTCCAGCGGCCCCGAGGCCGCCGCCTTCTTCAACACCTTCAACGACGCCTTATCGCAGAATCGCCACTAAATCAAAACGCTTCTTCTTCCAGATCGTCGGCCCCAGCTTGCGCCAGCCACTGAGCTTTGGCTTCGCTGCGCCGTTTGCTGGCCGCGGCCATCATGATGCCCAGCACGCCAAAGCCGGTTCCGAGCAGAATCAGGCTGCCCGGCTCAGGCGCCGTGGGAACAGGCGAATCCATCAGGAAGATCTGCGGCTCACCGGCGGTCCAGGTGCCACTGCCATTCGGATCGGGAAGGAACGCAACGTCCTTCGCAAAGTAGCTCGCAGGCAGCGGGGTTTTGCTCGTCACCTCGGCGATAGCATCAGCGACCAATGTCTGGGCAGTTGCATCGAAGGCGTTGGGGCCGTTGTAATTAGGATTCGAAGCGTTGATGTCCCCTGGGTCCATGATGCTCCAGATCGCGAACTGAATCTCGGAATCGGTGCCGGCGGCGGTGCCGTACTGGTTGAACAGCCACGCATCCTCTAGCAGGCTCACGCCCGACTCGTGGTCGTAGGTCCCGGCGGGATTGATGGTCGACAGATTGAGAGGGTTGACCACCCAGGTCTCGCCGAACGTAATCTCGCGATTGAAGCTGATGCAAGACATAAAGACGTTCAGGTCGGTCCCGCTCGGGCTGCTGACGGTGAATTCGTACGGATAGATATCCACGCCGGCAGTGCTTCCCCCGATCGCGTTGGTCAGGGTAAGGGTGTCGGCGAAAGCCGAGCGAGGAACAAGGCAGATCAGCGAGAGGGACAAGGCAGCCAGGGATGATTTGAGGCGCATCAATGGAGTCTCCAAGGTGTTCCGACTCCCATGGTAGCGGTGATTGGTAGGCCTAACTATTGATTAGTCTGCAACTTGTGGGGTATTTGTTGTCCGGTCCAATCCTGCTACCGGGAACGCGCCTGAACTCGACGGATGACGGAACCGGCGACAACTTCACGGGTTGCGAACGATCTCAGGAACCGAACCAACTTCCGCATCACTCTACTTACCTCCTTCGGGCAGAGACGTTAGCGAAATGATCCACATCCGGAACCGTCAATGACTCACGGGCGTGCGAACGATCTCCACGGAGCACTTCGCATGGCGCGCGACGAACTCTGACACGCTGCCCAGCAGGAAGCGCTGGATGCCGCGCTGCCCATGCGAACCCACGATGATCAGGTCGGCGCCCCACTCCGCCGCGCAATCCAGGATGCCCTCCCGCGCGTCGCCTACCTCGACTCGGGTCTGGGCCTTGAATCCAGCGCGGCGCAACTCCTCCGCAATACGGTCGACCAGCGCGCGCGCGGCCACCTTCTCGCCTTCCAACTCAGGAGCAAAATTCCGATCCATCTGCGGGGGAGGCGGCGCAATCGGCTGCAGGATGTGGAGGACCATAACCTCTGTAGACTCAGGCCGGCCGCGCGTGACAATAGCCCGCAACCGGTCCTCCGCAAACTTGGAATCGTCCACCGCCATCAGGATTTTCATAACCCATCCTCATCATCCACACAATGGTGCCCCGCAGGTACGCCGCCCTGGGGGCATCACAAGTCATGCAACTTCCCGCAATGTTGTCTTTTCGGCCAGACAACCACGCTCCGCGAGGAAAGCCAAATCGAACAAATGGGCCTTATCCTGTTCTGCTGATTTGCCATGAACCTTCACGTGCGCAACGGCCGCGAAGTCTGTTCCGCGAGCCGGGTCGCACGACCTGACATTCTTTCGCTGATGCGGATCAAGAGTTTTCTTGTTTGTCATAGCGACCCCCTTGGTCGGCTACAGCCATGGGCAGAGGGGAAGTCCGTATCGGAGGTCTCCTCGCCCGGTTTAGCGCGTCGAGCCACCTCGCGCGTGGAAAACGTCAGGCAGCGGGCCGACGACGAACACGTAGGAGGAGGCTTTCTCCCCCGAGGGCATGGCTTGCGACCGCGGCGTAGGCGCCACGGCGCGAGAGACGAGACGGAGAAGGCCCTCGGGATGCGGTGGTAGCGGGCGGCCCCCACGCGGCCTCAGCGACACGCGGCCCATCGGGTCCAGACGCAAATCGAACCTGGACGCACAGGTAGAACAAAGCCAGAAGAACTCGGTGTCGGCCGATCGCTTCTCGTGGGCGTAGAGATCGCCCGCATTCAGAAGCTTAAACTCTTCACGGCAAGCCGGATTGACACACCGATTGACCATTAGAGATGCACCCCAGAACATAAATCTAGTGGATTTCCAATGCAAAAGCAGTGACCCAAGTCACATGACTATTGGAAAAGTTGCGGCATTCCAGCCGTCCCGGCGGCGACAGCACGGCCAACAACGCGTTCTATATAAGCTCAGGCAACGCCTTGGGTTACCAAGGACCACGGCCCACAAACAGTGCAAGCTAGTTCTCCGAAGACCGCTCGATATGGTCGATGACCAAAGTTTTCCACCGGCCCGTTTGCGGACTTCAGGTCCAGGCCAAGCTGCTCCTGAAGCGCATAGATGATCGACGAATCGGGGACGCCAGGCGCTGGTTGAGCGGAGTCGTGGTCGGGCACCAGTTTCAACCGGAAATCATACTTGCCGGCCAGCCCGGTCTTGTTCACAACCGGGCGGCTGACTCCAAGGTTTGGCAACGACGACGCAAGACGGTCCATGGACTCGGCTTGCCCGCTGAGAGCTGCTCGTCCTCCGACGAAGTTCTTGACCAGCTTGAGCGCAAGTACCAGGCCCTGGCGGATGCGGTAGGCGCGACAAAATAGTACCCTGCCATCGTGCTACACTTTGATTGACGTTGATTAACATCAATCAAGTTGAATAGCCTATGATCAATCGACTTCCCATCACCAAAGCCCGCATCAACCTTGGCCAGATCGCTCGCCGGGCTCACGTGAATCACGAATACTTCATCTTGGAGAAGGATGGCATTCCCGTCATCGGCATTTTGTCGGCGGACGAGCTCGAAGACTATCTTGAACTCAAGACTCCCAAAGTGAAGGCCGCCATCGCGGCGAGTCGAAAAGACTACGCTTCGGGAAAGTCCCGCCCGGCTGTAGCGTTGCTGGCCGAGATCAAGAAGGGCGCAGCCAGAAAGAGCGCTTGACCAGATCCGTCCTATGGCCCCTTCCTCGTATCGCGTTCAGACCTCCGCACACTTTGACCGACTGATCAAGAAACTGATCCCGAAGCATCCCGACCTCATTGGCCACTTTGAGGAGGCTCTCGCCCTCCTTTCCGTCGACCCGCTCAATAGCACGAACAAGTATCCCATCAAGAAGTTGGTGGGTGTTTCCGCAGGAGAGGGCCAGTACCGGCTCCGCTCCGGGAGGTTCCGCTTCCGCTATGACGTCACCGGAAAAGAAGTCTCTTTGCACTACTGCGGCCTGCGGCGGGAAGACACGTACTAGCTTGGCGCTCCGCAGTTTCATTCGGCCCCGAGGCCAGTGACCTGCCTCTACTCCGCTCCACTGGAACTTGGCCTCCCTACGCGGAATCTTCGCTTTTCCTTGCGCATCCAATACTCAGATTATTTCAGGCGTAGATTGGTACTGTTATGGCATTCAAGTGGGATAAATTGACCGTCAAA
>OCZT010006776.1_pt1 | contig 11305 bp, 10 predicted proteins | sample 1539031 | NCBI WGS metagenome assembly OCZT01 (sample SAMEA3539308, study PRJEB22396) | soil metagenome | biome: tundra; feature: field; material: soil | place: USA | collected 2010-05 | depth 0.15 m
GCCAGCAGCTTAGAAACGCCGCGCCCGTGAGCAGTTCAACAACGAAATAGCGCAATGAGATGGGCGCGCCGCAGTTTTTGCAGCGCCCGCGCAACGCCAGCCACGTCACCAGCGGAATGTTCAGATACCACGGAATGGAATACTTGCAGTGCGGGCAATGCGACTTCGGCGTGACGATGCTCATGCCCGACGGCAGCCGATGGATGCACACGTTCAAAAAACTGCCGACAATGCAGCCGAGGGCGAAGAAGACGAGCGACCAAAAATGGAATGGCACAAGCGACCAGTTGTGCGCGTTGAAAATCGCGTCAATGCCCATAAATACTTTGTTCCAAGGCGCGGCGCATCACATCGAGTGGCGCGGGTTGTCCAGTCCAGATTTCAAAAGCCTTTGCGCCCTGATGCAGCAACATGCCCAGGCCGTTGGACGCGTGGCAACCGGCGGCTTTGGCCGCTTTAAGCAGCGCCGTTTCCGCCGGGTTGTAAATCATGTCATAAACGGCGCGCGTTTGTTTCAACGAAAATTGTTTTTCGTCCAAAGGCAAAGCATCGCCTGTTTTCAAACCGAGTGACGTGGCATTGATAACGAGATCAACTTCGGTTTTTGGATAACCATTTCCGACATACACAGAAGGAAAGTTCTTTTTGATTTCCTGCTGAACCTCCAATACTTTTGAAAATGTCCGGTTCACAAGAAACAGTTCCGAGACATTTTCGGACACCAGCTTCAATGCCGCCGTGCGCCCTGCCCCGCCGATTCCGAGCAATAAAACTTTCTTGCCGCGCAATTCAATGCCCAAATCTTCGCGCAAGGAATTGACCAAACCCTCGGCGTCGGTGTTGAATCCTTGCGTGCGAATTTCAACCGGTGGTTCCTGGTTGAATTCGCGCAATGGAAGCCAGTCGCTTTTTGCGGTGCGCCCTTCGAAGCGGATGGTATTCACCGCGCCCCAAACTTTTGCTGAAACGTCGAGCGCGTCCACCATGTCGAGCGCGAGCAACTTGTGCGGCACGGTCAGATTCAGGCCGGCAAATTGCATCGCCTTGGCGCCGGCAATGGCGGCGCGCAAATCGTCGGGACGGACTTCAAACGCGAGGTAACGCCAGTTCAGGCCGAGCGCGGCGAACGCGGCGTTGTGCATCGCGGGCGACGCGGAATGGCGGATGGGAAAGCCATAGACCGCGCAGCAGCGCGTGGCGGCATTGATGGCGGGTTGTCCCGGTTGAGGCACACGGAATTTATATGCGGCAATGGCGCGAGTTCAAAGCGCAAAGTCCGCCCGCCAACGAATTTTCAAAACGCTTCAGCTTTGCGTTAAACCCGGTCGTCGTTCAATACACGAGGACCAGCACCGCCACCGATTGCGCCGACTTCACCACGTCATCAAATAATGGTAGGGCTGCGTTGCCGCGCAGCCCAAATATCAGGGTGGCGCGGCAGCGACCGCCCTACCAACTCTTCACCACGTAATCTTGAACCGTCACAATTGAAATTCCCCTTGCCCCTATCGTCCATCCCAAAATTGAAACTAGGGAGCGCAAACCGTCCCGGTCGCCCTGTCTGGCGTCGCGCCGGACAGTTTCCGCGCACGTTGTACCCAGCGAGGACGCCGGGCGACGCGGGCTGGCTCACGTTGCGCGGCGCTTGACAGGCGCAATAATGACATTAAAATGTCTTTATGAAAACACTTACCGTCACCGCGGCCCGGCAAAATCTGGGCGCGTGGCTCAAGCGAAGCTTGAAAGGGGAAGATGTCGGCGTAACGATTGACGGCGAGGTGGTCGCCTTTCGTCCCGTCAAAGTTTATTCCGAGGATTACGCCGAACACGAATATGGTGTGACGGGCGAGCAACTGGACCGGTTTGCCGAACGGATGAACCAGGAGTTGGACGCTGAACGCAAAGCGGGGCGGCTCAAGCCTTTCACCGGAAAACTCAAGCGTGGCTAAACCCGCCATTTTTCTGACCGCGCGCTTTCAGGCCGCGCTCGAAAGTTTGAGCGATGCGGATTTCGCGCGCGTTGAATCGGCGCTTCAGGCGATTCCCGATTGCTTCGGCCATCCGCACACTCACAGCGGGATTTCCATCCGGCGGTTGAGGAAAAATATTTTCGAGTGCCGCGCCGGGTTGAAGGTGCGCCTGCTGTTCCGGCACAACGCGGGGGCTTTGGAATTTTTCTTTGCCGGCAGCCATGACGAAGTGCGCCGCATCATTCAAGACCTTTGAGTGAAGTTCCCCCGCCCTCTTTCATTGATTAACTCCACCGCTCGAATAAAGTATGCGCGTGAAATTTAAAGGCACGGTTTATCTCGTCGGCGCGGGGCCGGGCGACGCGGGCCTGCTCACGTTGCGCGGCGCGGAATTGCTCCGGCGCGCGGACGTGGTGCTCTACGACGCGCTCGTGAATCCCGGCCTGCTCCGGCTGGCGCCGCCGTCCGCTGAACTCATTGCGCGTGGCAAAAACATGTCCATGCCGCAGGAGAAAATCACGGCCTTGCTCATCGCCCGGGCCCGCCAAGGCAAATGCGTCGTGCGGCTCAAGGGCGGTGATCCTTACATTTTTGGCCGGGGCGGCGAGGAAGCCGAGGCGCTCGCGGCGGCGAAAATTCATTTTGAAGTCGTGCCCGGCGTTTCGTCCATCGTGGCGGCGCCGAATTACGCGGGCATTCCCCTCACCCACCGCGACCATTGCTCCAGCTTCACCGTTTTCACCGGCCACGAAAACCCTGCCGACGCAAAAACGGATTTGCGCTACGATCAAATCGCCAAAATTCCCGGCACCAAAGTCGTGCTCATGGGCACCGACCGCCTGGGCAAATGGACGGCGTCGCTCATCCAGCACGGCATGTCGCCGGAGACGCCCGTGGCCATGATTCGCTGGGGCACGATGGGACGGCAACAGGCCGTTGCCGGCACGCTGGCCACCATTGCCGGTCTCGCCGCTGAGAAAAAACTGTTGCCACCGGTGCTGACAGTCATCGGCGACGTTGTGAAATTGCGAGGAAAGCTGAATTGGTTCGAGAATCGTCCGTTATTTGGCCTGCGCGTCGTCGTCACGCGGCGTTCGGAACAGGCGGGCAGTTTCGCGCAACGGCTGACGGAACTGGGGGCGGACGTGCTGGAGGTGCCGACCATCAAAATCACGCAACCGAAGGAGACCGACGCCATCGTGGATGCGCTGCTGGGATTGAATTCCTACGACTGGCTGGTGTTCACGAGCGTGAACGGGGTGACGGCATTTTTCGACATCTTTTTCCGGCGGTTCCAGGATTTGCGCGACATCGGCGGCACGCGCATCGCGGCGGTCGGCCCGGCAACGGCGGCGAAACTGCGCGAGCTGCATCTCCAGGTGGATTTGACGCCGGACGAATTTACCGGAAAGAAAATCGCCGCGGCGTTTGCGAAATTCCAGACCATCGAGAATCTGAAGATGTGTCTGCTGCGCGCCGAAGTGGCGAACCCCGATTTGCCGCGCGCGCTGGAGGAACTCGGCGCCATCGTGGATGACATCGCGGTTTACAAGACCGTGGCCGAAACCGAAGACCCGGCGGAGGCGGGCCGGACGTTGCTCAAAAACGGCACCGATTGGATTACCTTCACGAGCGGTTCGACGGTGGAACATTTCCACGCGCGATTTGATCTGCCAAAACTGCTGAAGAAATTCCCGCAAATGAAGCTCGCGTCCATCGGCCCGGAAACAAGCAAAGCCATCCGCACCCTGAGGTTGGAACCCGCGCTCGAAGCGAAGGAGCACACGACGGATGGCTTGATTGCCGCGCTGTTGAAGACGATTTGAAGCTGAACATTTTGCTCCCTGGAATGTCTACCTTTCTGAATTTCTTAAGTGGTTTCGAAAAAATGGAACGTCGGTTGAAGAACAATTTCCGGTCCGGTTTGGTCCTGGTTTTGGCCGCGTTGTGCCTTGGCGGTGTGCGACTTAACGCCGCCACGTTCACGGCGTCACTCGACCGCGACACCATTGCGCTGGGCGAAAGCGCCACCCTGTCGCTGACGTTTGAGGATGGGTCGCCACGGAATGTCCCCATGCCGTCAAATGTCGCCGGTTTGCAAATCGCCTACGTCGGACCGTCGAGCCAGTTCAGCTATATCAATGGTGAAACCAAGTCCACGTTCACGTACAATTTCACGCTGACACCGCGGCAGGCCGGCGATTTCGCCATCCCGCCGCTGGTCGCCGACGTTGGCGGACAGCAGTTAAGTTCACCGTCGCTGAGATTGAAGGTGCTGCCGCCGAATTCGCCGCCACCGGCAGCCGTCAACTCCGGTTCGGAAGTCGCGTTCATGAGACTTACGCTGCCGGAAAAGGAGGTTTGCCCCGGTGAAATGCTGGCTGCCCGGCTGGATGTGTATCTGCGTGACGACGTTCAGAATTTTGGCAATTTCCAGTTAACCGGCACACCCGCCAATGGGTTCACCGTTGGCAAAATGGCTCAAAGCCCCAAGCAACGGGTCCAAATCGGCAACCGGATTTATACGGATATTCCCCTTTCGCTGGCCTTGACCACGGTCAAGACCGGGCTGGTAAGCGTCGGGCCATTCACCGCCAGCGCGGTGGTGGTTTTGCCCTCAGCCAACCAGGCTCGCGATTCATTTCCATTTGGAATATTCGGCGGCGGCGAACAAAGACAAGTCTCGCTCGCCACGGATACACTGAACGTGGAATCGCTGCCGTTGCCCACCGAAGGCGCGCCGCCGAATTTCAACGGCGCGATTGGTGATTACACCATGACCGTCACCGCCGGCCCGACCAATGTTGCCGTCGGCGATCCCATCACTGTGCGCGTCCAAATTTCAGGCCGCGGCGCGCTCGACGCGCTCACACTGCCCGACCAGCCCGCCTGGCGTGATTTCAAAACTTATCCGCCCACGTCCAAAGTTGAAACCGGCGACCCGCTTGGCCTGCAAGGCACAAAAACGTTCGAGCAAATTGTCACGCCGCAAAGCACGGACGTTCATGAACTGCCGGTGTTTTCGTTCAGCTTTTTTAATCCGGACACAAAAACCTACCGGACGCTCAGGCAGCCGTCGGTGCAACTCGCCGTGCAGTCCAGCGTCGCGACGCCCGCGCCGATGATTGCTGCCACGAAAACGCCCAACCCGCAACCTCCGCCGCCGCAACAGGATATTCTTCCCATCAAAGAGCAACCCGGCGCACTCACACAAGCCGGCCCGCCGTTGTTGACGCGACCGGTGTTTCTCGCCATGCAAAGCCTGCCTGTGTTCGCATGGCTCGCAGCCTTTGTGTGGCGCAAGCGCACGGACAGTCTGGCGAACAATCCCCGTTTGCGACGGCAACGGCGCGTCGCCCAACTCGTTCGTAAGGGATTGAACGATTTGCATCGCCTCGCGGCGGAAAAAAACTCGGACGAATTCTTTGCCACACTGTTCCGGCTCTTGCAGGAACAGCTTGGCGAACGGCTGGATTGTTCCGCGTCGTCCATCACCGAAGCCGTGATTGATGAGCGTCTGGTTTTGCTGGGCGCGCCGGAAACAACACTGGCCGGCCTGCGCGAATTGTTTCAACTCTGCAACCAGGCGCGTTACGCGCCCATGCGAACGAGCGGGGAACTGGCCGCGGTGATTCCACAATTTGAAAACGCCGTTCGCGAACTGCAAAACGTGAAAGCATGAAAATGGATTTCTCAACGTTTTCAGTGGAATTACCGTTTATGCTCGCCCTCACCCCAGCCCTCGGACTGAAATCCCGATTCCGAATCGGGACCGGGGAGAGGGTGAGCAGCGTCACAACGCCGGATAATTTCCCGATCCTTGGCGCCGTCACCGATTTTGTGTCATCGGCAGTGAGAGGCACGACCACACGGCCTGTTGCACGGCTCAAAACGCGGCGAACGATTCTCCCTCTCCTGGGGGAGAGGGCCGGGGTGAGAGCGGACGTAACCACTGATTTCATGGTCGCACCCGAAGCGTCCTGTTTCACATCATGTCATCCACTGAAAATATCGAGGAACCTGAAAGTGTTTCCGCGCATTTTGCTGGCGGCGGCAGCCGCTGCCTGGATTTTCACCGGCAGCGCGCTGGCCGCCGACACTTCGACCGAATTTAACGCCGCGAACAAACTTTACGCCGAGGGCAAATTTGCCGAGGCCGCCACCACCTACGGAAAAATCCTCCAATCCGGCGCGGTTTCCCCGGCGCTTTATTTCAATTACGGCAATGCGGAATTCAAATCCGGCAATTTTGGCCGCGCGATTGCCGCGTACCGCCAGGCGGCGCAATTAACGCCGCGCGACGCGGAGGTGCGGGCCAATCTGGAATTCGCGCGCAACCAGGTGCAAGGCCCGACGCTCCGTGAAAGCCGCTGGTCCCGCAGTGCGGGATGGCTCGGCATGCTCACTTTGAATGAGTGGACGGAATTGGCCGTTGTCGCACTTTGGCTGACGTTTGCATTGCTGGCGGCGACGCAAATTCGTCCGGCGCTCAAAACGGCGTTGGGCGGTTTTACCCGGGGCGCGGTGGCGGTTGCCATTTTGTCGTGTGCGTGCCTCGGCGTGAACGCCGCAATCCATTTTTCAAAGCAAACCGCTGTGGTCGTCGCGCAGGATCCAACCGCGCGCAGCGGGCCGTTTGACGAGGCCCAGAGCGCGTTTACCGCACACGACGGCGCGGAACTTGCCGTGTTGGATCGCCGCGACAACTGGCTGCAAGTCACCGACGGTTCCGGAAGAATCGGCTGGCTCCAGCGCCGGCAGGTGGAAATTTTGCCCGGCAGTTGAAATCAAAACCGTCCCCCGTTTAACGATCGGCGAACCATCCGGTTCCGCGTTTTCCATCCGCCCTCGTCCCGCTTGTTCTTGCCCAATCAACATTTCGCTGCTAATGTATTAAACATCGTGATGCAGACCTTTAAAAAAGCTTCCACCCGTGTCTCCGGACGAAGTTTTTATCATTGGCTGGGGGTGGCAACCGTTTGCAGCTTGCTGGTTGCGGAGAGTAACGAGGCGCAGAGCATCCGGTTTCCGTGGAGCGGTTACGGGCATGAGTCCCAACATGACGCCATCGCGCCCGTGGCCTCCCAACCGCTCAATCACATATTGTGGCATACGCCGGTGGACTTGAATCCGCAGTATAGCGGAAGCGATCTGTTCATCCACTACGGCTCGCCCCTCGTCACGCGCTCCAACACGGTCATCGTGCCGGTGAAGACGGGCGCATCGGGCGGATTTGAGGTCGAAGCACTGGTCGGCGCCACCGGCACGACAAACTGGGTGCGCTCCACGGATTACATCCTGCCGCCCCACAATTGGACCCCGAGTTTTTCCCCCACGTTGACCCCCAAGAACCGGCTCTATTTTCCGGGCGGCGGCGGGACGGTTTACTATTGCGATACTCCGGACACGACGAATGCTTCCCCGGCCATCGGGCAGACCGCATTTTACGGGCTGACCAACTACACCGCCAATACCAACGCCTACCTGAACAACGTGTATATCAACACGCCCATCACTGCGGACCGGTATGGGAACATATTCTTCGGGTTTCAAGTGACCGGCTCCACGCCGTTGAACCTCCGGAGCGGCATTGCCCGCATTGATTACAATGGAACCGGCACCTGGGTTGCCGCCACCAACGCCGCCAGCGACGCCGGAATCAGCAAGGTCGTTATGAACTGCGCTCCGGCGTTGAACAACGATCACAAGACGCTGTATGTCGCCGTCAACAACGGCAGTTACGGTTATCTCGTCGCTGTGGACAGCCGGACACTCGCGCCCCTTGCCAGGGTTCGCCTCAAAGATGTAAAGAATCCCGCCAATGACTCCATTGTGCCCGACGACGGGACAGCCTCACCCACCGTCGGCCCCGATGGTGATGTTTATTTTGGTGTGTTGGAGAATCCGTTGTATTCAAATCATGATCGTGGCTGGCTGCTGCATTTCAACAGCACGCTCACACAGTCGAAGACTCCGGGCGCATTCGGTTGGGATGACACGGCTTCCATCGTGCCCGCCTCAATGGTTCCCTCCTACCACGGCAGTTCGCCATATTTGCTGATGACCAAGTATAACAATTACGCCGACCTTGGAATCGGGGGTGACGGTGTCAATAAAATCGCCATTCTTGATCCGCAGAACAGCATGACGGACCCCATCTCCGGAGCCACCAACGTGATGAAGGAGGTGCTCACCATCGCCGGACCCACACCTGATCTGAACAATCGCAACGCGCAGCATCCCAATGCCGTGCGCGAGTGGTGCATCAATTCGGCAGCGGTCGATCCGTTCACCAAATCCGTACTGGCCAACAATGAAGACGGCAAGCTCTACCGCTGGGATTTGACCTCCAACACGCTTTCGGAAACAAATACGCTGACCTCGGGCCTCGGCGAGGCCTACACCCCCACCATTGTCGGCGTGGACGGAATTGTTTATGCGATCAACAACGCCACGTTGTATGCGGTGGGCCATTGACGGACACGAACCATGCGCCTGAAATCATTCCTGCTTTTGTCCGGCCTGGCGCTGCTGCTGTCCATCGCACCGACACAGGCGGACCTGGCATTCGTCCTGACCCCCGCAGTACGGTCAGGTGTCGGGAGCAACGAATTCTTCTTCACCGGCACGCTGATCAACGCGAGCCTGACCGACAATCTGTTCCTGAACGACATCCAATTCGATTTCATCGATGAGGCGGCCAGCTATCTCGCGGCGGACACGAACGCGTTCTTTGCGAACGTTCCCGGCATTCTGTTGCCCTTTGAAACTTACAGCGACGTCGTCTTTGCCATCACGATCGACCCGGCGACCCCGCCCGGGCAATATTTCGGCTTCGTCACCATCCAGGGCGGCACGAACATTTTTGCGGCAACCGATCTGGCAAGCCCGATATTCGAGGTCTCCCTGCCCCCGGCGGCGTTGGGCATTGCGCCCTCCGGCACCAACGTGGTCCTTTCATGGGCGTCGCCTCCCGGAGGTTTTGAGTTGCAAAAAAATTCCAATTTGACCACGACCAACTGGCTGACCATAACGAACGCCCCGGTGGTCACGAACGGGCAGAATCAAGTAACGCTTTCGCAGTCCAACACCAGCCAGTTCTTCCGGCTCAAATATCCCTGACGAAGCAGAACCTGCCTTCCCGATTTTGGAGAATGTAAACCCAACGCATGACCCGCAAGCAACAAGCGATGAATCAAAAATGGCTCCAGAGGTAGGGCTCGAACCTACAACATCACGGTTAACAGCCGCGCGCTCTACCATTGAGCTACTCTGGAATCCAAAGGGCAATGACTTTACAAGCCGATGAACCGCGCGTCAAACCGATTCGTCACGCAGACTGGCAGCGCGGGCAATAAAACGTGCTCCGCCCGGCCTGCCGGATGCGCTTGATCAAGCCGCCGCAATTCGGACAAGGCCGCCCCGCGCGATCATAAACCCGCAACCGTTCCTCGTAATAATCCGGTGTGCCCGCCGCCCGGCCGAAATAAAACAGTCCGTCCGACCTGCTCCCGCCAAAATTCAACGGCACGGTGCTGCCGCATTCGATGGCTTCGGCCAACACCTTGCGAATCGCCCGCCACAGCCGCGCGACTTGTGACCCGGTCAGTCTTCGCGCCGGCAATCGCGGCGGGATGCGGGCGCGAAACAACGCTTCACTCGCGTAAATGTTGCCGATGCCGGCAACGAGTGTTTGATCCAGCAATTTGATTTTGACGGCTTGCCGCGACCGTTTCAGCGACTGCGCGAACGCCGATTTGTCAAAGTCACCGTCGAGCGGCTCCGGTCCCAGCCTTTTCACGGCGGAATTGTCCAGCGTCAACCGGCCAAAATAGCGCGTGTCCTCGTAAATCAAATTTTCTCCCCCCAAATTGAGCACGACCGCCGCATGCCGGGGCGGACGCTCGTTTTTCCGCGCGAGATAAATCCGGCCGGTCAGGCCCAGATGTCCCAGCAGCGTCACCGGTTCACCGCCGGTTTTCGCGCGAAGCTGAAACAGAAGATATTTGCCGCGACGCGACAGTCCGGTGAATCTCGCGCCGAGCAAAGTTTGGCGAAATTTGCGAAGCGAAGTCGGCGCCAGCACCTTTGCCCGCCGCACGTCCACGCCGCGGACGGTTTTGCCGCGAATCAGCGGGCGCAAATGGCGGACAAGCACTTCGACTTCCGGGAGTTCAGGCATAGATTTTCGTCACGGCCCCGGCTGGCCATGCACTGCCTGCCCCGGCAACAGTGCGAGCACCTCTTCATCGCCCGTCTCCAAAAAACTCTCGTAGTATTGGCCCACCGCCGCAAAGTCCGGGTCCGTGACCAAGGCCACGACAGCGTCAGCGACACGGGCCAGTCGTTCAACTGCGTTTGTCGAAGCCACCGGCGCCGCGACAATAACGCGACGCGCATGTTGTCGCCTGGCTGAGAGCACGGCGGCCTCGGCCGTTGCGCCCGTGGCGAGTCCGTCGTCCACGAGCAACACTGTTTTGCCCTCCAATACCAGTGCGCCGACAGGGTGAAATTTCAAACAGTAAGCGTGCAAACGCGCGGTTTCCTCCGCAATCACTTCATTCAACTGAAAACGAGCCATGGATTTTTCCCCCAAGGAAGCCTCGTTTAGAATGACCACGTCCGGTTCGGCCAGCGCGCCGACGGCAAATTCGCGATGCCAAGGGTGCCCGATTTTACGGACGATGAGCACATCAAGCGGCCGTTGCAGAATATGCGCCACTTCCGCAGCCACCACAACACCACCGCGCGGCAACCCCAGCACCAGATCGGCTTCCACACCTTGTTCGCGCAAATGCCGGCCCAGCCGGCGTCCCGCATCCTCGCGCGACACGAATCTCATGATGCACCATGCGCTCTTTTTGTGAATAAATCAACTCCCAGGCAAAGCAACAGCCGCAAGCGGGCACATCTTGACACACGCACCATTTTTTCTCCCTCTCCTCCCTGAAGGAGGAAAGGGCCGGAGTGAGGAGGCCAATGTTTACAAGCACGAACCCCTCACCCCAACCCTCTCCCGTTTGGACGGGGAGAGGGAGTTATTTCCATTCGGTGCGTGTGTCAAGATTCGCCCGCCGCAAGCAGAGCAAAGGGGGATTGAGGTGCTGGAGTAATTGCAGTCTTCTTATTACTCCATCACTCCGACACTCCAATCCGTCAGCCCGTCACCAGCGTGCCCACTCTTTCGCCCATGACCAGGCGACGAAGATTATGCGATTTGAAGAAATCAAAAACGATGATGGGCATTTTGTTGTCCATGCAGAGCGAGAACGCCGTCGAGTCCATCACCTTGAGCTGCCTTTGCAGCGCTTCGAGATACGTGATTTGCGCGAAGC
>OCZT010006777.1_pt1 | contig 11304 bp, 13 predicted proteins | sample 1539031 | NCBI WGS metagenome assembly OCZT01 (sample SAMEA3539308, study PRJEB22396) | soil metagenome | biome: tundra; feature: field; material: soil | place: USA | collected 2010-05 | depth 0.15 m
GACTCGTAGTTCACCCATGCAAGCCACTCATCACGAGCCACGCCCCGAACTTCCCTTCACCGGGCGATGACGGCTCCTGGCACGCGATAGCGCAAGCGAGCGATGGGCTGCGCTGCCGGAGAAAAGCACAAGCGGATCGAGCGTTGGCGCCCAGCCGATAACCGGCCGCGCCGGCGCCGAACGGTGCGCTCACAATTGGGCGATTGCGCAAGTCCGATGGCCACGCCGGCGAGCTGCGGCGGACTGCTGCTTCCAGCGCTTGTGCTTGCAGCCGTTACGGATCGCAGCTAGCGATCCGCGCCGCCCTGCTGCCCGCGCCAAGCAGGGCTCTGCCGGCGCCGGGGCAGATGCTCGCCGACGAACGAAAGCAGGGGCCGTCGCTGTGCTGCTGGATCCGGCTGCAAGGAGCAGCCTGCTGTGCGGGATTCGGGGCGGCCGAGAGTTCTGCGTGTTCGTGAACGCAGCAGTGTCAGTCGAGCGCGGCTGGTGCATCGCGCGGGTGCTCGAAGCAGGCCTTCGCCGCGCGAGATGACCGGCGTCGTTGCTGTAGGAGGGTGCGCCTTGGTTCAGCTACGCTCCCAGGCGACACCCTGGGCTAAGGCAGCCTGAAGAACGTCGGCCGCGTCCTCCCATGGGGCGGGCTGGCCGCCCAGTTGCCACCGACGGTGGACGAATTGGATGCCGGCCACTGCGGTCCACCACCGTGCGTCGGCGACGCTCGGGCGCCAACAGTCCTCCAGGGCCCCGAGATACCCGTCGATGACGGAACGCGCTCGAGATCGGTGATCGCGAGCCTGGAACCCGCTCGGCCCGGCTCCGAGCAGGGCGATGAATACCAAGCGCGCGAGATCGAGTCCTCGGGGAGCTACGTGGGCCTCCTCCCAGTCGATCAGCGTTCCGTCGCGGCCGTCGTCGAGGAAGTTGCCGGGGCCGGGGTCCCCATGGGTCAGGACGAGCGGGCTGGGCCGCGGGACCTCCGGGGACGCGAGAAGCTCCCAGTCCGGGATGGCTGCGGCGAGCAGGGCGAGCCGATCGCCCAGGTCGCTGAGACGCTGCGCGTGCTGTTGGCCGAACGCCGATCGAGGACGGGCAACTGGTTGTTCGGTGCGACCGGCCTGCCGACACGAGCGAGCGCCTGTCCCATTCGCCGCCACCCGTTCTCGGTTGTCGGCGGCTCGCCAGGGCGACGCTCGGTGGCAGGCGAGGCGCTCACCATCAACCACGGTCGCGCCGGCTGCCAGCAGCCGAGGCGCAGGACCGCCGTCCATGGCGAGCTGTCTCAGCGCTTGTTCCTCGCGCTCCAGCGCGCCTGGGATGCGCTCGAGCTTGACGGCCACTGGTTCCTCGGTCTCCCGCAGAGCTCCGAACAGGACCTCATGCCGGGTTCCCTGCGCCGGTCGGGTCTGAATGCGAACCGACGGGCCGTCGTCGATGAATATTTCTTCCTGCACGCGGGAGATGATCCACTCGCGCGACTTTCGACACAATCGAGAGGGTGAGCGAAGAGGCGATCAAAGCGGTCAGCCAGGACGGCTGGAGCGTCATCCGAGCCGCGGTGGACCTCGCCGAGAACCGGCTCGGAGACCGGTTGCTCTCCGCGTACGCAATCGGCAGCCTCGCCCACGGCGGGTTCGCCCCAGCCGTCAGCGACGTCGACCTCGCGCTACTCACCACAGATCATGAGTCCGACATGACGCAGATCGTCGCCGCGGTCACCGCCACGGTCGCAAAGACGCACAAGCTCGGAGACCGCCTCTCGGTCTTTCATGCCCCCTGGGCAGGGTTCGCAGACCCGCCGCCCGGTGCGCGCTTTCCACCAATCGACCGTTTCGATCTCATGCGCTACGGAGTCCTGGTCCATGGCACGGACCTGCGAGCCACTCACGCCACCCCGCCCACCGCCGCCGAGATCCGCGCGCACGCCGTCGACTCCGCCCTGCGCCGCGTCACCCCCGCGCAGCTCGCCGAGGACCTCGAACAGCTCAAGGCCGGCGGAGTCACCGTCCACGACGCCACCAAGCTCGTGCTCTGGCCCATCCGCCTGCAGCACGTCTGCGACGCCGGGCAGGCCACCGGAAACGCCGATGCCGTCGACCACTACCTCGGTCTCTCCAGCGCTGCCCACCGCTCCCTCACACAAGACGCGCTCAGCTGGCGAGACTTCGCCGCGGTCCCAGACCCCAACGGCGCGCTGCAGAGGATCACCAACGAGATCCATCTGCTCCACGCTGAGGTCTTCCAGCGCCTTGGCGAGCGACCCGACATTCCCCGACACCACGAGCTCGCCGAGCGCGCCCGGCAACTCGCCGCAAGAACATGAACCTGCCGCTCACCGGACGATGCAACTGCGGCGCAGTCGCCTTCGAGATCACCGAGCCGCTCATCAGCTCCACCTACTGTCACTGCACCCGCTGCCAACGCCGCACCGGCACCGGAGCCTCAGCCAACGCCCGAGTAGCGAGCGAGGGGTTCCACATCCTGCGGGGAGCCGACCGCCTGCGCTCCTGGGCACCCGCGGACGGCGCGGAGAAATTCTTCTGCGGCGACTGCGGCTCGGCAATGTTCAGCCGCGGCAACAACGCCTGGATCGGCGTCCGCCTCGGCGTCATCGACGGAGACCCCGGCATCCGGCCAACCGCTCACCAATATGTCGACTACGCAGCCGTATGGGAACCACTCCCCGACGACGGACTGCCCCGCCACCCCGAAAGCGCCCGAGCTCGTAACGCCTGATTGCCGTCGTTTACCAGAGCCCCGCTTTGGCGAAGGGACGCGGCGCGGTCTTGCTTTCAGCTTCGTCGCCCGTGCGGCCACCAGGCCGGCGCTGCCGCTTCGAGTCGCCGTTGGCCCGGAGCGGAAGCTCGAACCGGTCGCCTTCACGGCGACGGGGCGACTGCAGGTTCGTGAAAGCGGAAGTGATCGATGGGCCTGGGCACGCAGCTGCTCGTCCTCAGAAGCAGGCACCTGTCAGTGGCCGCTGCTCCAGGATCGAAGCGGCTGTCTGCGGATCCTCAGACCTATCGCGGACAAAAGCCCGAGCAGAGCACCCGCATCCAGCCTATGCGCCCGTCGCGCTCCGTGTGGTACGCCTGTTGCTCAACCACGAACGGTCCGTCCGGGTTGCGACCCTCAAGCCGGTAGGACACGCGCGCGCGATCGGTGAATGAACCGCTCTCGCTCGCACCAGGCGCTCGAGCTGTCTGACTCCCCAAACCAATTTTACAGAACGTCCTCAACCAGCGCGCGCGGGCCTGATGCCTCCCAAGCCCGTCCCGCTGTGAGCCCGCGAAAGTCCGATCTCGGGGTGCAGAATCTTGGTCAACTCAGCAAAGGCGAGCCAGAGCGTCGACGAATGGCCGCCCGAGCGGCGCCCTGGTATTGGCGTTTTGGTGGTGAGTTCTCAGTAGCTGAAGATTGATGCATCGTCATCCCCGATCCATTCGAGCATCGGTGTCGCACCGACGAGCGTCGCGTTCGAAATCAGCGCGCTCTCGTCGAGCTTGCGGGCGTTGAAGCAGATCGGACAGACCAGAAGCTGCCCCTTAGCCTCGGCGTACTGCTCAACCAACCGCGACAACGGCGGGCATCCATCGCACGCCACCGCTTCGGCGTGGCCGGGGATCGCTAGCCTCACCGCCTCCTTGGTTAGCCACATTGCCACGCTCTGACCCCGCTGAACAGCAGCTCCAGCGACCAGGAATGCCACGGTCACGCGCTCTGAATCCTCTAGTCCCGTCGCCAGGTTGATCAACACCTTGCGCGCCATCACTCCCCCTCAACTCGCTATATGGACCCGTCATGAGAACTATCGCCGCTCATGCAGCGCGACGCAAATGAGGAGTCTCCCAAGCCGCGCGGGGCCGGCTGGACGCGACCGCCGCGAATACCTCGCGATGCACCGCGGCGGCCAATAGGAGCAGTCGTCGCAGCTCTGACCAGCGGCTCAGGACTCCTGCAATCGAACGATCTGAGCAGTCTCGGTGAGCGCCTTCGACGCTCCTGCTTTGTCGCGCAGGCAGCCACCAGGTAGGCGCTGCCGCTTCGACTGGTCGCCGGCCCGAAGCAGAAGCTGAAATCAGTCGCCTTGGTGGTGTCGAGGCGGCTGCAGGTTCGTGAATGCGGAAGCGAGCGAACGCCTAGGCCGTTGCGGCTACGGACCCAACCCATCTGCGGTCTTGGGTCACGTTTTTGTCCTCAACAACGTGATCACGTCGCCAGCGACGGACCCGCTGATCTGGGCGGTCGGCGGCCTGGTCAGGTGACGGCGAGAGTCCGCAGCAGCTCGAGGCGCTGATCGGGAGTGCTCAGGTGCCCGCCATGTTCATCGACGAACACCTCAGCACCTGGGACGTGCGCTGCTAGCCATTTGCCGTGGGCGGCGGGAACGAGCACGTCCGTGGCGCCGTAGCGGATCTCCACCGGCACTCGTAGCTCCTGGAGGTCAAAACCCCAGGGCTGGACAAACGCGAGATCGTCGTCCACCCACCCCCAAGCACCGGTGGCGAACATCTCGTGAGTTGCGGCACGCAATGTCTCGCGGACGCCGGGATCTCTTAGGACCGTGCGATCGGACTCGGAGAGCTCGATGTCGGCGAGCAGCGCGGTTGGGTCCTCGTCAACACGGTCAAGAGATTCCTGCGCCTGGCGCTGCAGCTCGGGGGCAAGCACGCCCTCGCCGGTGAGAGCCCAGCCAAATTCCCTCACGTTGACGCGATCCATCCCGTCAAACCAGTCGAGATCTTCGGCGTCGTAGGGCGCAAATCCGACCACGCACGCCACCCGCGATACGCGCTCGGGCAGACGAGCGGCTATCGCCAGGGCGTGAGGGCCGCCGCCTGACCCGCCGCTCACCGCGAAGCGCTGGATATCGAGGGCGTCAGCGATCGTCGCGACATCGCTGACACAGTCGACCACGCGGCGTCCAGGCTGGCGGGTAGAGCGCCCGTAGCCTGGCCGGTCATAAGTGACCAGACGCAGGCCCGCGGTGCTTACGCGAGACAAGTCCGGGTGGCGGCCGCTCAGGCGACAACCGGGGGTGCCGTGGATCACAAAGACCGGCGCGCCCGCCGGATCACCGACCTCCTCAAAGGCCAACGTGCGTCCATCGCCCACCTCGACAGTCCCCGCGCTCACCCAGCCCCACAGTGCACAGTTCTCACTCGTCCAGACTACCCGGGCCGACGGCACCGCCGAAACCACGTTGAGTCACGTTTCGGCCATTTTCGTGATCCACGGCCACCGGATCAGTGGGTGCCTAGCGCAAACGTGCCTCGGCTGGCTTTGAGAGGACCGGATCCGCGAAGCTCCCGCTTAGTCGCCATTCCGGCACTCTTGATCAGGCTACCGCTCACAGCGAATTCCAGAACCACGAGCGAGGCTCGCGTCGCGGAGAAAGCAGGGCCGCCGGGACACAACGACGACTTCCCTGCTCCTCGCCAGGAGCAGGACAAGCTCCCTTCGGCGATATGGCTATCAGGAGCAGCGGGTTCAAGGGATGATCGGGAGAGCACGTAGTCGGATGCGCCCCGGCTCCACCACGACCACGCTGCCGTGCTCGAGCCCTGGCTCGATGGCGCCGAGATTGGCTAGAAGAAGTTCGGCCTGACGCTCCGGCCTGCGCTCGGTGCCGTGGCGGAAGAGGACGACCGACGGCGTCTTGCCATGGCGCGCCGCGAGCAACGTCCCGAAGTCGGTGTCGGCGGAGACGACACGCCGTTCGTCGCCGGCACGATCGAGGATCTCCGCGTCGCCGGCGGCCTGCAGGTCAGAGTCGCGGACGTGTACCGCGTCGTGGCCAGCGATGCGTAGCCGCTCGGCGACCAGCGGCGAGAGCGCGTTATCGATCAGGAACTTCAACCGGCGGCGAGAGGCAGCTCGCGCTCTCTGACGGCCTCTGCCGCGTACTGCAGCGCCTCGCGGATGTCCTCGGCCTCGAGGTCGGGATACGCGTCGAGGATCTCCTGGTGGCTCATCCCGTCGGCCACCATGCCCACCACCGTGGCGACGGGTATGCGAAGGCCCCGGATGCACGGAACCCCGTCCATCTGATCCGGCCGCACGGTGATCCGGGTGAATGTCATTAACTTCAGGCTACTCGCCAATCACGACGATGCGAAGCCGATGAGCAGCGAAGAGCGTGTCCCAAACCGTGTCCCAACCTCCGCAAATATGACCCCGTCCAGCCTCACCTAAGCTGACCAAATCCCCAATAACCACGGGGAATCGCGGCCCCGGGCGCGGCCTTCAAGACTGGTAGGGCCGGGCAGCCCCTGGCTTGGAAGGTTCGATTCCTTCGCCGCGTCGTGGCTGGGAATGGATGGTTTTCGGGCGCTATGACTTGGGCGCTGCCGTAGCGGAACTCGGTGCGGGTGCCGGCGGGCTCGATGGTCGTTGCGTCTTGAAGGGTCGATCAATTGGGGGCGAGCTCGCCGAAGAAGTAGGAGGCGGTGACACCGCCGTCCATGAGGAAGTCGCTGCCGGTGATAAACGCGCCGTCTTGGCCCATGAGAAGCGCGCCGACGTCGCCGACCTCGTCTGGAGTGCCGGCGCGTCCGGCCGGAGACAACTCGATCATGCGTCGGTATCCCTCGCCGCGGGGACCGGTCAGCTCGTCCCTCGCGAGTGGGGTCATGATGATGCCGGGGCTGATCGTGTTGATTCGCGCCCCGCGCTTGCCCCACCGTACGGCCTCGGCCATTACGCGCAGCGAGTTCGCACGCTTGGCCAGCTGGTATGCGTGCAGCGGGTCTGTCACCTGATCGGGCTGAAGCATCGGCAGCGCCAGTAGCTCGTCGGCTGGCGTCGTTGCGAGAGCGGCGTCTTGCTCGGCGGTCAGAGTCCCCAGACGATGCCCGGACTGCGACGCGATGACCACCCCGGCGCCGCCGCGTGCGATGACGCGCCCGAACTCCTCGAGCAGCACCGCAGTTCCGTAGAGGTCGACACGGAGAATCATCTCCGGCGACGCTTGGCTTGGCGAGACCCCCGCGGCGTGGATGACACCGGTGATGTCACCGAACGTCGTTGAGGTCTCGACGAGCACGTGGATCGACTCGCGCGAGGACACGTCGACGGTCGCTGTGCTCACTTCGAAGCCCGCGTCGGCCATCACTCCGGCCGCCGCGTCGGCGTTGCTTTGGCGCAGGTCAGCCAGCACGACGCGTTTACCGGCGCTGACCCGCCGGGCGATGGCCTGGCCGATGGAGCCGGCTCCAATGACGACAACGACTTGGTTCATGACCATCTCCTACTCCTGTGTGCTCGGCTGAATACGGACCGGGTTCCTGCGAAGCAGCGGTCTTGGGTGTTGACGGGGTGTCATCTCCGGGGCGTCAGCCGGAGCGTGGTTGCGCGGTGATCGGTATCGGTGATGCTGTCGACGATGCTCGCGTACCGGCGGCCGTACTTCTCGAGGTAGGCGGTATCGACCGCGTCGAGCACGCCGACGTCGGCGTCCTCCACCGTCACGTCCTTCTGGACACCGCCGGCCGAGATCCGAGCCTGGCCGCTTGCCCGCGCGATGCGATGCCAGCCGCTCCCCGCGCCGTATGCGGCGCGTACGTAGAGGTCATCGCCGGCATGCACGACCCAGATCGGGCGCGGGGCGCGCCTCGTGCCGTCGCGACGCCGCGGCGCGATCTCGAGTTCCTCGGCGCCGCCGATGCGGCGCAGCTCGTCCCCGGTCCAGGCGGCCATTACAGGCTCCCTACGCGGACGAGGGACTTGATCGCGCGGCGCTCGTCCATCGCGGCGTAGGCGTCGGCGATGCCGTCGAGGCCGGTTTCGTAGTCCAGGACACGGCCCGGGTTGATGCGCTCAGCGAGAACGTCGTCGAGCAGCTCGGGGAGGTAGACGCGCACGGGGGCTCCTCCGCCGCGCACGCCGACGGTGCGGGAGAACATCTGTCCGATCGGGAGCTCGACGCCATGCGGGACGCCGACAAACCCGACCATCGACCCGGCACGGGCGATGTCGATCGCGGTCTGCATCGCCTGGTCTGTCCCCACGCACTCCAGAGTGGCGTCGACGCCCACGCCGTCGGTCAGTTCCTTGATCGCGGCGACGGCCTCCTCGCCTCGCTCGGCGACGATGTCCGTGGCGCCGAACTCCTGAGCAAGGGCCTGACGATCCGGATGGCGGGAGAGGGCGATGATCCGCTCGGCGCCGAGCCGCTTGGCAGCGAGCACGCCGGAGAGCCCGACGGCGCCGTCGCCAACGACGGCGACAGTCTGCCCGGGCTTGACCCTGGCGCAGACGGCGGCGTGGTGGCCTGTGGCGAACACGTCGGAGAGGGTGAGCAGCGAGCGCATCATCTCGTCGGAGTGGCCGGAGCCGGGGACGATGAGAAGTGTGGTGTCGGCCAGCGGGACTCGGACGGCCTCGCCTTGGCCGCCGTCGCCGTTCATTGGGAAGAAGCCGCCGTTCATGCATGCGGTCGTGATGCCGTTCTGGCAGTTGGGGCAGGTGCCGTCGCTGAAGGCGAACGGCGAGATCACCAGATCGCCCTTTCGCAGCGTCGTCACGTCGGCACCGACGTCCTCGACGACGCCGATGAACTCGTGGCCGATCGGGCCGGGCTCGAAGGGCGAGTCGCCGCGGTAGTACCAGAGATCCGACCCGCACACGCAGGCGAGTACGACGCGCACGACCGCGTCGGAGGGCTCCCGGATCGCCGCGTCGGGCCGGTCGCCTGCGGTGATGTTGCGGGGTTCGTGAAAGATCGCAGCACGCACAGCCACGCCTCCTCAGTTGTTTTTCGGTTCGGTCACGTCCTCACCTTGACACGCCTATCGCGAAACTGAGAGGCCCTGTCAAAGGGGTACTGACGGGGCACCCTTGACCCGCTTCGAGCGGGGTATGTTGATGTCCGTGGACGCCACCAACGACATCGCCGAGTTCCTCACCAGCCGCCGCGCCCGGGTCACGCCCGAGCAGGTCGGGTTGCCGACCTGGGGCCCGCGCCGTGTCAAGGGTCTGCGCCGCGAGGAGGTCGCCTCGCTGGCCGGGGTCAGCGTCGAGTACTACAAGCGCCTGGAGCGCGGCAATGCCAGCGGCGTCTCAGACGGCGTGCTTGAGGCGCTCGCGCGAGCGCTGCAGCTCGACGATGCCGAGCGCGCGCACCTGTTCGATCTCGCCCGCGCCGCCAGCCCAATCGCCCCGAAGCGCCGACGCCCGGCACAGCAGCGGGTCCGGCCGGTGGTGCTGCGGATCCTCGAATCGATTAGCGCCCCGGCGATCGTGCGCAACAGCCGCGTCGACTACCTCGCCGCGAACCCGCTCGGCCGCGCACTCTACGCACCACTGTTCGACAGCCGTGAGCAGCCTGCCAACAGCGCCCGCTTCACCTTCCTTGACCCGGCCGCACAGAACTTCTACGTCGACTGGGATCGCACCGCAAGAGACCTCGTCGCTCACCTGCGCTCCGAGGCCGGCCGCAACCCCTACGACCGGGGGCTGTCGGACCTCGTCGGCGAGCTCTCGACCCGCAGCCCCGAGTTCCGCACCTGGTGGGCCGCGCACAACGTCCGCTACCACCGCACCCGGCACCAAGCGCCTGTGCCACCCGGTCGTCGTCGAGCTCGAGCTCGACTACGAGGTCATGGACGTCTCCGCCGACGATGGGCTGACGATCAGCGTCTTCAGCGCCGAGCCGGGCAGCCGCTCTGCTCAGGCCCTTGACCTGCTGGCGAGCTGGACCGCCACCCCGGAGCACGCGAGCACCCCGCCGACGAACAGGACCTGACATGCAGATCACCCGCAGCTCTGTCGACACCGCCAAAGGCCCGGCTGATTGGTTCACCGGCGACGTTTACATCGACCCCGTCGCCGCGCCCGCAGGCAGCTCGACGTTCGCCGCTGCCAACGTCCATTTCACCCCCGGCGCTCGCACTGCGTGGCACACCCATCCGCACGGTCAGACGATCTACGTCACGGAGGGCGTCGGCCTCTACCAGCGCGAGGACGGCCCGGTCGAGGTGATCCGCCCCGGCGACCGCGTCTTCTTCGAACCGGGCGAGAACCACTCGCACGGCGCCACACCGAACCGCTTCATGGTCCACATCGCCATGCAGCAGAACGACGACTCCGGCAGCCCAGTGACCTGGGGCCGCCACGTCACCGACGAGGAATACGCCGCCGGCCCGACTGCGGAGAACTGATCTTCGCTGCCGACGCACCCGCAGCTCTCGACAACCCAAAGGAGCACGATGGAACCCCTGACCCTCAACAACGGCGTCGAGATGCCCGCGCTCGGACTCGGCGTCTTCCAGACGGCCCCCGACGAGACCCGCGACGCAGTCCGCTCCGCACTCGCCGCTGGCTACCGGCACATCGACACCGCCGCGGCCTACGGCAACGAGCGCCAAGTCGGCGAGGCGGTCCAAACCTCCGACCTGGACCGCTCAGAGGTCTTCCTGGAGACCAAGATCTGGATCAGCGACTACGGATACGACGAGACGCTGCACGGCTTCGAGAAGAGCGCCGGGAAGCTCGGCGTCGACCAGATCGACCTGCTGATCCTGCACCAACCGCTGCCGTCGGCGTTTGACCGGACCCTAGAGGCCTACCGTGCCCTGGAGACGCTGCTGGCTGACGGCAAGGTCCGCGCGATCGGGGTCAGCAACTTCATGGTCGAGCACCTCACCAACCTTCTGGAGCACGCCACGGTGGTGCCGGCGGTCAACCAAATCGAGTGCCACCCCTACTTCCAGCAGCGAGAGGTGCAGAACCTCAACGCGGAGCACGGAATCCTCACGCAGGCCTGGTCACCAATCGGAGGCATCACCTTCTACCGCGACGGTAGCCACGGCAGCACCCTCGACGACCCAGTGATCGGGGAAATCGCCAGGGTCCACGGCAAGACTCCAGCCCAGGTGATGCTGCGTTGGGGTCTGCAGCACGGCCGCTCGGTCATTCCGAAGTCCACCAAGCCCAGCCGCATCGCAGAGAACATCAACGTGTTCGACTTCGAGCTCTCAGCCAACGAGATGGCCGCGATCGACGGCCTGGACACCGTCCGTCGCGGCGGCCCCGAGCCGGACGCAATCACCTTGGACGCCTTCGGCCGCGAGATCCCCGAGGCCTGAGAGCCGCCGCTCGCCCATGACGACGATGCGAAGCCGGTGAGCAGCGAAAAGCGTGTCCCGAACCGTGTCCCAAGCTCCGCAGATATGACCCCAACCAGCCCGACCTAGCCTGACCGAATCCCCAATAGCCGGGGGGAATCGCGGCTCATGGGACGGCCTTCAAAACTGGCAGGGCCGGGCAGCCCCCGGCTTGGAAGGTTCGATTCCTTCGCCGCGTCGT
>OCZT010006778.1_pt1 | contig 11304 bp, 9 predicted proteins | sample 1539031 | NCBI WGS metagenome assembly OCZT01 (sample SAMEA3539308, study PRJEB22396) | soil metagenome | biome: tundra; feature: field; material: soil | place: USA | collected 2010-05 | depth 0.15 m
GAGGGAGACGCGCGAGGGCGCGCCACGACGAAAGGTCCGTGGGAGCGGCCGTGTCCGGCGCGAAGACGACGGTCCTCCTGTCGGGCGGCGGCACCTGGTCGCGGAGCGCGACGTTGACCGCGAGCAGCGGATCCCGGAGGTGGAAGATCGGGAGCTCCGTCGAAAGAGAGCGGTTGCTTTCGACGGACATCCTCAGAAGCGTCGCGAGATCGCGGCGCTCGTCCTCATCGAACGTCCCGGCCGCGATCTCGGCGAGCGAGGCCCGCACGGTCCGGCTTCCGAGGTCGTCGACGAAGAACTCGAGGGTCCCACCCGGCGCACGGACGCGCTCGCGCATCCCGTCGCAGGGCCCGGCGTCGGCCGCGTTCGCGGAAGGCGGGTCGGCCCCCGACATCCACGCCTCGAAAGCGGTCCGCGCGGATGCGACCCGCTGCCAGGGCCGTTCTTCCTCGAGATGGCTCTCGTCCACGAAGCCGAACGACGACTCGAGGACGTATCGCGCCCCGGAGGGCATCGCGACGAGGAGGATGTTGCGGTAGGGCCACCAGCGCCGCTCGCTCTCGGCAAACCCTGCGTAGCGGAGAACAACCCAGCGCGCCCGGAAGAGGGGCGGCGAGTCCGACTGCGCCGACACCTCGCGGGCGACGAAGCGCGCATCGCCCTGCAGAAACGCTCGGCCCCGGAACGCGTCGAACCAATCCGGGTCCTCCGCCCGGAGCACGGCCGAGGCCATGCAAAGCGCGAGGACTGCCGCCCGCGCCTTCATAGATCCTTCTCTTCGACTCCCGTGTCCCGCATGACGTCGAGGAGCGCCGCGTGAACGCCGGGCGTCGCCGCCAGGACGTTGCCGCGCGTGCGCCAGGTCGCCTCCCCGTCGAAGTCCGTGACGAGGCCGCCCGCTTCCGTGACGAGGAGCGCGCCCGCGGCCGTGTCCCACGGGGAGAGGCCGAACTCGAAAAAACCGTCGAAGATGCCGCCCGCCACGTAGGCAAGGTCCAGCGCGGCGCTGCCCGCGCGCCGGATCGAGCGCGACTTCATGAAGAGAGCGCGGAAAATCGAGAGATAGCGGTCGATCTTGTGCTGCTGCCGGAACGGGAAACCGGTCGCGAGGGCGGCACCGTCGAGCCCGGGGCGCGGCGGCACGCGCAGCCGCTGGCCGTTCCGGAACGCGCCGGCACCCCGTTCGGCGGTGAAGAGATCCTTCTTGACGGGATCCCACACGACACCCGCCTCGAACGTGCCGAGGAGGCCGCCGCGCGTGCGCGCGATCGAGACGGCCCAGTGCGGGAAGCCGCGCACGAAGTTCGCCGTGCCGTCGAGCGGGTCCACGATCCACGAGGGCGCGGCCTCGTCCGCGCCCGACAGCCCCGTCTCCTCGCCGAGGAAACGGTCCGACGGGAACGCGCCGAGGACGACACGGCGGATGACGGTCTCGCTCTCGCGATCCGCGATCGAGACGACGTCGTTGAGGGCCTTCTCCTCAACAAGAGCCGGGTCCAGCCGGCCGAAGTGCCCGACGAGGACCTCTCCAGCCTCGCGCGCCGCGGCGACGGCGACATCGAGCGCGCAAGGGCCGCTCAATGGAACACGGGCGGCTCGTCCTCTTCCGCCATCTTCTCGGACGCGGCCTGGGCCTGCGTGGATTCCGGGAACCTTTCGACGATCTCCGCCCACACCTCGCGGGCGAGCCCGCGGACCCCCAGCTCTTCCGCGAGCTCGGCGCGGGAAAGGAGATTCTCCGGCTCATCCGGGCGCAGCGCGGAAAGAAACGTCACCGCGCGGAACCGGCCCGCCTCGTCCCCGGTCCGCCCGCGGCAGCCCGAGAGGTTTCTGAGGACGCGCTCGAGAAGCGCCGGAGTCTCCATCTGCCGGAGGTAGTCCGCGCGCCAGGGGACGCGCCCGCCCGCGAGAGCCTTCACCTTCCGCCGGCAGTCGTCGACCGTGAGCGGCACGCCTCCCGCGAAGGGATCCGCGAAAGTCCCGGGCGGCGGCCCGACGCGCACGATGAAGTGACCGGGGAGGCCGATGCCCGCGACCGGGATCCCCGCGCGCCGGCCCACCTCCATCCAGAGGACCGAGAGGAGGATCGGCATCCCCTTGTGCCGCTCGAGCAGCGGACCGAGGAGGACGTTGCGTGGGTCGTAGTAGTCGTCCTCGTCGCCGGCGAAACCCAGCTCTTCGGCGAGGACGCGCGCGAGGAGCCGCGCCTTCTGAAACGAGGACCGCGTCCCGGCCGCGCGCTCCCGCACGACGGCCGCGGCCTCGTCGAGAACGCCCTCGGCCAGCCGCCGCGCGACCGGCGGCGTGCCCTCGATCGCGAACAACGCGCCGACGAGATCGTCCCGGCGGACGGCATCGAGGAACTCCGTGAGATCCCGTTCGTCCTCGCGTGACCAGAGCTCTCTCACCGGACGTGGCGCGTCCTAGTGCCGCTTCACGATCGAGTCGAGGATCATGAGAAAGGCGTTTTGCTGGTTGGGCTCTGTCTTGTTGAGGACCGCGAGGCAGGAGCCGTCCGGGAACAGCTGGTGCAGCTCCTCGGCAGGCCGGCTCGAGAGGATGACGATCCGCCGGTTCGTCACGCCGAGCTCCTTCGCGAACTCGAACAGCTTTCGGCCGCCGAAGAGCGGCAGCTCGAGATCGAGTAGGAGCAGGCTCACGTCCGGGCCCAACGCTTCGAGCGCCTCGCGCGGGTCGCGGTGGAACTCGAAGGAGACGGCCGGCCCATAGCGGCACGCGAGGACGGCGCGCCAGGACTCCGCGTAGAGCGGAGACTCGTCCACGAAGACGACGCGTTTCGGCCGTCCCGCGACCACCGGCATTTCCGTGGAGACCGGCCGGAGGTAGCTCCCCCTCAACGGGCACCACCGGCCGGGCCCGCGCCACGAGCGAACACCTCACGCCCGCCCACGAAGGTCCTCTCCACGCGCCCGCGCAGCGTGCGCGCGGTCCACGGGGAGTTCTTCGAACGGCTCACGAAGCCGTCTGGTGTGACGTGTGTCGATTTCGTCGTCGAGAACACCACGACGTCCGCGGGCGCCCCCTCGGCGAGGGTGCCGCCCGGAAGAGAGAAGACGCGCGCGGGCGCCGTCGACAGCACCTCGACGAGACGCTGGAGCGTGATCGCGCGCGGGACGAGGAGCGCGTCCACGAGAACCGGCAAGGCCGTTTCGAGCCCCGTCACCCCGAACGGTGCATCCTCGAACGCGAGAACCTTTTCGTCCTCGTGGTGCGGCGCGTGATCGGTGGCGACGGCGTCGATCGTCCCTTCGACAAGCGCGGCCACGAGGGCCGCTCGGTCGGCTTCCGAACGGAGCGGTGGGTTCATTTTGAAGCGCGTGTCGTAGCCGGAGCGCGCGACTTCTTCGTCGGTCAGCGTCAAGTGATGCGGCGTCACCTCGCACGTGACCGCGATTCCGGCCCGGCGCGCGACGCGAATCATTTCGAGGCTCTCGCGGGTGGAGACGTGCGCGACGTGGAGGCGCGCCTTCGTGAGCGCCGCGAGCTGCACGTCGCGCGCGACCATCGCGGACTCGCCCACGTTCGGCCAGCCCGGCAGGCCGAGGCGCGTGGAGGTCCACCCCTCGTTCATGACGCCGCCGCCCACGAGGGAAGGGTCCTCTTCGTGCACGACCACGGGCAGACCGAACATCGTCGCGTACTCGAGAGCACGCCGCATGAGCATGCCGTTCGCGACCGGTTTTCCGTCGTCCGAGACCGCCACGATGCCTTCGGCCTTCATGAGGCCGATCTCGGCCAGTTCCAGGCCCTCGAGCCCCTTCGAGACGGCGCCGATCGGGTAAACGCGCACGAGGGCCGTTTCCCGGATGCGGCGCACGAGGAAGGCCACCGCCGGCGCATCGTCGAGGACGGGCATCGTGTTCGCCATCGCGCAGACGGAGGTGAAGCCTCCCGCCGCGGCGGCGCGCGTGCCGGTCTCGACCGTTTCCTTGTGCTCGAACCCCGGCTCGCGGAGGTGCGCATGGAGATCCACGAAGCCCGGCGCGACGACGAGGCCCGCGGCGTCCACGACGTCGACCCCCTTGGCCGCGATTTTCTCGTCCACCTTCGCTATGACGCCATCGCGCAGGAGAACGTCGAGCGTCTGGTCGAGGTTGCGGGACGGATCGACGACGCGCCCGCCCCTGAGAAGGACGGCTTCACTCATCGCCGCTCGCTCCGATCAGGAGATACAGCACCGCCATCCGTATGGCGACGCCATTTTCCACCTGGTCGAGGATCACCGAGTCCGGCCCGTCCGCCACGGCGGAGTCGATTTCGACGCCGCGGTTCATGGGGCCCGGGTGCATCACGATCGCGTCCTTCCTGGCGAGGCGCCGGCGCGCGGGCGTCAGGCCGAAGACCTCGAAGTACTCGCGGTCCGACGGGAATCCGAGCCCGCCGCCGCGCTCTTTCTGAACGCGCAGCATCATGATGACATCCGCCCCGTCGACGGCCTCCTCGATGCGCGTCACGATGCGCGCGCCGGTCCTTTCGATCTCGGCGGGCAGGAGCGTCGCCGGCCCCGCGAGCGTGACGCCCGCCCCCATCTTCGTCAGGAGCGAAACGTTCGACCGCGCGACCCGGCTGTGCGAGACGTCGCCGCAGATGGCGACCCTCAGACCCGCGAGCGTGCCTTTCGCCCGCCGGATCGTGAAGGCATCGAGCAGTGCCTGCGTGGGATGCGCGTGCGTGCCGTCTCCGGCATTCACGACCGCGCACGGCAGGCTGCGCGCGAGGAGGTGCGGCGCACCAGAGCGCGGGTGGCGGATCACGATGGCATCCGGCGCCATCGCCATGAGGTTGCGCCCCGTGTCGAGGAGGGTCTCGCCTTTCGCAACCGATGTGCCCGTCGCGGAGAGGGCGATCGAATCCGCCGACAGCCGGCGTTCGGCGATCTCGAACGAGAAGCGGGTCCGGGTGGAGTTCTCGAAGAACAGATTCGCGACGAGCTTGCCGCGAAGTGTCGGGACCTTCTTGATCGCGCGCTGGTTGATCTCCCGCATCGACTCGGCGGTGTCGAGGACGAGGCGGATGTCGTCCTCGGTGATCCCCTCGATGTCGAGGAGATCCTTCTTCGAAAGCGCACGGCGGGGAGCGGCGGAGTCGGGGGAATCGGGACGCTTCGTCACGCCGCCTGTGCTCCCTACTTCTTCCGCGATCGGCGGCGCGGCGCCGGGACCTTCTCGCGCGCGGGCTTTGGCGCGACCTTCGGCGCCGCCTTGGCGGCCTCGCGGTCGAGCAGCCACACATCGTCCTCGCGATCGGTCTCCCGGAAGGTCACGGAGACGATCTCGGTCGCGGACGTGGCGATCTTCTTGCCGATGTACTCGGCCTCGATCGGCAGCTCGCGGCGGCCACGGTCGACGAGCACGGCGAGGAGGATCTTCCTTGGGCGGCCGAAATCGAGGATCGCGTCCATCGCGGCGCGGACCGTGCGCCCCGTGAAGAGCACGTCGTCGCAAAGGATCACGTTGCGGCCCTCGACCGGGAACGGGATCTCCGTCTTCTTGAGGACCGGCGAGGACGCGACGGTCGTGAGGTCGTCGCGGTAGAGCGTGATGTCGAGGAGCCCAACGGGCACCTGGACGCCCTCCGTCCGCGCGATCTCGGCCGCGAGGCGCTGCGCGAGCGGGACGCCACGCGTGCGGATCCCGATGAGGGCGAAGCCGTCGGTGCCGCCCTCGGCTTCGACGACTTCACGGGCCATGCGCGAGATCGCGCGAGTCATGCCGGCCGCGTCGAGCAGCCGGACTTTCCGGAAGGTTCCAGGAGCCTCTCCCATGGGCGCGCGGACACTACACAACGCTATCGGTGGCGTCAAACGAACCTCTAACATAGTCAGGCTCATGTCCCGCCTCAGTCGCAATCGCCTCGCGGGCTTCGCCGCTCTCCTCGTGCTCGGTCTCGGTCTGGGATACCGGCTTCGCATGCACGAAGGGCTCGTCCTGTCGAACGACGTGAAGTCGCGCTTCTGGCCGTGGGCGCCGGCTCTCGGCGTGCGGAGACTCGACGCGCCGGCGCTCTCAGATCCCGTCTGGCAGTTCGTGCCCTGGCTCCAGCTCGCACGCCGGGAGATCGCGGCGGGTCGGCTCCCACTCTGGAACCCTTACCAGGATGGAGGAGTTCCACTGCTCGGCAATTCTCAGTCCGCGCTGGGTTCCCCGCTCATCTGGCCGGCGCTCGCGTTCGGAATCCGACCAGGATGGAACCTCTCTCTTCTGCTCCGGGCGCTCCTCGCGGCGGCCGCAGCGTTTCTGTGGCTCCGGGATCGCGGGCGGTCGAGCCCGGCAGCCGGTCTCGGCGCGATTGCCTTCGCGCTTTCCGGGCCTTTCATCGCGTGGCTCGAACACCCTCAGACACTCTCGGCGGCGGCGGTTCCCCTCCTGCTGCTCTTCGGAGGGCGCCTCGCGGAGCGGCCCACGCGACGCGATTTCAAGGGCCTCGTCGTCGCGACATTCATCGTTCTCTCGGGGGGTCATCCGGAGACCGCGCTCATGGCGGCTCTCCTCGCCGCGGCGTACGCGGCGTTTCGCGGAGGGACGCTCGCCGCGCTCCGATGGCCGGCCGCCGCCGGTCTTTTCGGGGGCGCTCTCGCGGCTCCGCTGCTACTGCCCTTTTTCGAGTACTACGCCTCCAGCGCCGCGAGGCTCGGGGAAGGACGCCATCCTTTCGTCCTGTCGCTCGTCGCCCTCCGCCGTTTCGTCCTGCCCGACGACCCGCACTCGCATCCGATCGAGGCGGCCGCGGCCGTGTCCCTCGCGGTTCTATTTCTCGTGCCGTTCGGCCTGCGCGGCCTGAGACGCGACTCCGAACGCCGGTTCTGGGCGGGGTCGGCCCTGACTCTTCTCGCGATCGCCTACGGAGGCCCTTTCGCACGAGCTCTCGCGCATGGCACGAACCTGTACCTGTCCCGCGTTCTTCTCTTCCTGCCGCTCGCCTTCGGCTTTCTCGCGGCGGCGGGTCTCGACGACCTGATCTCCCGGGCGGAGGACGCCGGGCGGGGAGCGGCGGCTCGCGCGGGCGCCTGCGCGCTCGCGGGACTCGCGGCGCTCGAGCTGCTCGTCTTCGCCGGCCACGTCCACGCCGTCACGCAGGCGCCCGTCCTGACGCCTGTCACGCCGCTCCTCGCGCGGCTCCGGGAGGAGACCGGGGCCTATCGTGTTCTCCCGCTCCACACGTTTCTTCCGGCGAACACGGCGACCGACCTCCAGCTCGAGGATCTGCGCGGCTACGACGCGCTCTCTCCGAGCGCCTGGCGCGCCCGGCGGGAGGACATCGGCCGCTTCCGCGACCTGCCGAACACGCAAGACGTCGTCGAGCCCTGGGATCTCGCGCCGGGAGGCGCGGCGCTCGACGCCTGGAGCGTGAAGTATCTGCTCCTGCATCCGCAGTTCGCCTTCGGCGCCCCGGAGCTGAACGCACGCCTCGGTCTGGACCTCGTGGAGGTCTATTCCGGGCCGGACGGAAAAATCCTCGTCAACCGCCGCGCCAAGCCGCGCGTGAGGCTGGAAGGGGCGCCTGGAAACGCGCTCCTCGTCGCGCGCACGGCGACTCGTTGGACGATGCGGACGAAGTCTGGCGCCCCGTCCCGACTCGTCGTCGCGAATCCGATGTTTCCCGGCTGGCGGGCGAAAGTCGACGGGGCTCCTTCGAGCATCGAGTCGAAGGCCGGCGAGCTCACGCAGATCTCCGTTCCCGCGGGCACCCATGACGTCGTCCTGGAGTACAGGCCGACATCTTTCCGGCTCGGGCTCCTCATGGCGGCCCTTGGCGCCGTCCTCGCCTGCGCCGCGATGCGCCACCTGCGCTCAGCGTGACGCCTCGCCGAACGGCCAGGAAGTCGGGGGCAGCGCAAGCTCCCGCTCCCGCCGGGCGAGGAGGCGCGGCTGCGGGACGCCGGTCCGGGCGATCTCCTCTTCAAGCGTGCCTCGCTGTTCGAAGTAGACGTCGGCGATATATGCGCGCTGGAGGAGAAGAGAAGGAGAAAGAAAAGCAATCTGCTTGGAAAGTAAGAATCCGAAGAGTGCGTAGGCCATCACGCCGCAGAAAAAGGCGAGCCCCGTCCGCCGCTTCCCATCCCTCTTCCCTTCCAAGAAGAAATACACCGCGAGACACACGATCGCCGGCAACACGAAGCGCGCGACCGAGGGCGCAACGAGCTGAAGCGTATTCGGCGACGTCAAACCCCTTTCGAAGAAAAAGCCCGAAAAGGTCGCCCAGGGAAACGCGAAGCCCGGAGGAACGAATGGGAACGCGAGCGTCGTCGCGCAAACGGCGACCATCGACGCCCCAACGAACAGTGCCTCGAGCCGGCCTCCCCAAAGGCCCGGGTCCCGAAACGCGAAGGGAAAGACCAGGAAGGGCAGCGCGGCGACGAGATAGCGCGGCCCCACCGTGAAGCCGCCGTGCCAGTTCGGATAACCCGCGTACAGAAGAAGCAGCGACAGCGGCGCCAGTGCGAGCGCGAGGCGGGCCTGCCGCGGCAGCGATGCGCGCGACGCGCGAAACGCGGCGGGCCACAGGAGGAGGAACGGCGAGAAGACGAAGAGGCCCTTCGACGGGTCCGCGAGGAGGCGCAGGAACACCTCCGGAGACGGGACACCAATGCCGAAGACGCCCGCAGAGGCGAGCGACCGGAATCCCGCCGCGAGCTCGTGCGCGGAAGACAACTCGAACGCGCCGCCGAAGCAAATGGAGTCGTATACGAAGAGCGCGACCGCGAACGGTGCGCCGCCTGCCACCACGGCCAGCGCGCGCCGCGGCGCGGGAATCGCCGCACAGAGAAAGAGGACGGCTGCGGGCACTGCCGCCGGGTATTCCGAAAAGACCGCGAGGCCGAGAAGCGCACCGGCGGCGACGTCGCGTCGAAACGCCCGGGACGAGTCCCGCGGGAGAAAAAGTGCCGCCCACGCCCCGAAGAGGCACGCCGCCACGAGCGCGTGGGAAAACAGGAGCAGGCCGTACGCGAAGAGGGGCGTTGCGAACAGCAGCGCGAACATCGAGAACCGGGCGCGCGCCGGCGGCGCGCCGAAGAGCACGGCCGACCGGAAAAGAAGCAGCGCGAGGAGAGCCGCGGGCAGCGTCGCACCGAAGAGCCGCATCGCCCACAGAACGGGACGCATCGAGGCCGCGGACGGTGGCCCCGCGAACGGCCGCGCGAGGAGGTAGCCAGGCAGTGACACGAGCGCCGCACCGGGCGCTTTGTTCGAATAAACCCGGCCGTCCTTCCCGGCGACGTCCTCGAAAGAGGGTCCGAGGAGCGGCAGGACGCGCGAAATCTCGGGTGTGCCGTTTTCGACGAGCGATGCGGCGAACGCCCAGCGCGTGAATTCGTTGGGCGAGAGGAAATGCGGAAAGACCGGCACCGAAAGAAGCGCCAGGAGGACGTAGAGCCCCAGGACCGTCCTCTCCCGCGCGCGCATGGACCGGAAGTCTAGCTGAGCCTCTGCGGGCAGAATGCGGCCGATGAACGTCTCCGACTTCGCCTTCGACCTTCCCCCCGGGTCCATCGCCCAGCGCCCAGCGCCGCGCGGCACGGCCCGCCTCATGACGCTGGATCGCGCGACGGGTGCGGTCGGCCACGGCTTTGTCGCCGACCTTTCCACCCTTCTTCGTCCCGGGGATGTTCTCGTCGTGAACGACACGAAAGTCATCCCGGCGCGGATCTTCGGGACCGATGAGCGCGGACGGCGGACGGAATTCCTGCTCGTCGAAAGGGTGCGGGGAGAGGAATCGGATTCTTCGAATGGTCCCGAGCTTTGGCGCTGCCTCGCGAAGCCGGGAAGACGGGTGAAGGCCGGAAGAAGATTCTTCTTCGAAGGTGGATGGACGGCGAAGCCGGACGCATATTCGCCTTCTAAGAAATACAATGATTCGCCGAGCGCGGAGGCTGGCCTCTATGTTCTGCGGTTCGAAAAACACGGGAGCAAAGAAGATCTCCTTGACGCCCTCTCCTCCCTCGGCTCCGCCCCCCTCCCTCCCTACATTCACCGCCCAGGCGGCGTGGCGGACGAGCAGGACCGCGCGGACTACCAGACCGTTTTCGCGCGCGAGCCCGGCGCGATCGCGGCGCCGACGGCGGGCCTCCACTTCACCCGGGAAATGCTCGCCGCCCTGGCCGCGCGTGGGGTCGAGATCGCGCGGGTGACGTTGCACGTCGGGCTCGGGACCTTCAAGCCCGTGAAAGTCGATCGCGTCGAAGAGCACCGGATGGATCTCGAGCGGGCGGAGATCCCCGCGGAGACCGCCGAACGCGTGAACCGGGCGAAACGCGAAGGGCGTCGCGTCGTCGCGGTCGGCACGACGTCCGTGCGCACGCTCGAAGCGTCGGCCCGCGCGCACGGCGGCGCGGTCGCCGCCGGTGCCTTCGAAACGGATCTCTTCCTCGTGCCGGGAGCCGCATTCCACGTCGTGAACGGGCTCCTCACGAACTTCCACCTTCCGCGTTCGACGCTCCTTATGCTCGTTTCGGCGTTCGCGGGCCGCGAGAACGTCCTCGCCGCATACCGCGAGGCCGTCCACGCGGGCTACCGCTTTTTCAGCTACGGCGACGCGATGTTCATTTCGTGACGGCGTGAAGCCGCGGGCATGCAGGCGCGGCACGGCGGCACTACATTTAGAAGGAGGCTCTGAACCGACCGACGGCCGGTCGGCCAAAGGGGGAGGTTGTCATGACTTCGACGCTTCCCGGAGTGGCACTTGCGGACCGCCAAGGTCGCTTCGAGGAAATGCGCCGTCGAGCGAGCGAAGACTGGCCGGCGAGGCCGGCGCAGGCCGAAGGACCCTGGATCGCGCTGTCGCGCGAGCTCGGATCCGGAGGCGGCGAGCTCGCGGTCCTCCTCGGCGCCGCCCTCGGCTGGCGCATCTACGATCGCGAGATCCTCCAGGCCGTGGCGGCCGAAACACGGCGCGACGCGTCGGCCTTCGAACGTTTCGACGAAAAAGGCGTTCGCACGTTCGTCGAGTACCTCGCGCCGTTCGTCCTTCCGACCGACCCGGGACAGTCCCGCTACCTCGTCGATCTGACGCGCGTCGTCCGGCGGCTGGGACGCGAAGGCCGCGCGGTGCTCGTAGGACGCGGCGCGAACTTCATCCTGGATCCCGCACACGGGCTTCGCGTCCGGGCCGTGGCCCAGGCCGCTGACCGGGCCGAGGCGCTCGCGCATGACCTGGGCCTCAAGCTTGATGAAGCGCGCCGCCGCATCGCGGCGAGCGACACGGAGCAGCGAGAGTTCGTGTGGCAGGCCTTCCAGAGGGAGATCGAGGATCCGGCGGGTTATGACCTCGTCGTCCACCCTCGCG
>OCZT010006779.1_pt1 | contig 11304 bp, 8 predicted proteins | sample 1539031 | NCBI WGS metagenome assembly OCZT01 (sample SAMEA3539308, study PRJEB22396) | soil metagenome | biome: tundra; feature: field; material: soil | place: USA | collected 2010-05 | depth 0.15 m
AGCAAGCCAAGCCCGACGCCCAGGCTCCCGCCACGGCTCCGGCGGCGGCTCCCGGTGGCGCCCCCGCTGCAGAGGCACCGCTCGATCCGCAGGCGATCTTCTCTGCGCTCGGCGGCGGCGGACGGGGATCGGCGCTCGCGCTGATCTTCGGGGGTGGCGGCGGCCGGGGTGGCCCACCGCCGGTCGTGGGAACGGGTGACTACCTCGTCTCGATCACCATCAACGGCCAGACGCAGAAGCAGGTGCTGCACGTCGAGCGTGCGAGCGGAACGGGCGGCGGTGGCGGCGGATTCGACGAGGTGCTGCGGAAGATCAAGAAATAGAAGTCAGCCGTGCACGGCCATGCGCGCCTCGGCGAGTTCGCTGATCGCCGAGGCGCGCATCGTGTCGTCGAACTCCTGTTCGCTGCGCGAGATCACCAGCGTCGCGACGCCGTTGCCGATGAGGTTCGTGATCGCGCGCGCCTCGCTCATGAAGCGGTCCACGCCGAGGAGCAGCGCGATGCCCTCGATGGGAACGACCTTCATCGCCGTGAGCGTGCTCGCCAGCACGATGAACCCCGAACCCGTGACGCCGGCGGCGCCCTTCGACGTGATCATCAGCACCGTGAGGATCCCGATCTCCTGCCCGATCGACAGCGGCACACCGTAGACTTGCGCGAGGAAGACCGTCGCCATCGAGAGATAGATGCTCGTGCCGTCCAGGTTGAACGAGTAGCCCGTCGGCACCACGAGCCCGACCACCGGCCGCGCGCACCCGTAGCGCTCGAGCTTGGCCATCATGCCCGGGAGCGCGGCCTCCGACGAGCTCGTCCCCAGCACGATCAGGATTTCCTCGCGAATGTACTTCAGGTACGCCCACAGACTGAATCCGTACCATCGCAGGATCAGGTTCAGCACGACGAAGATGAACAGGAACATCGTCAGGTAGACGTCCAGCATGAGCCGCCCCAGCGGAACGAGCGTCTGCAGCCCGAACGTCCCGACGGTGAACGCCATCGCACCGAATGCGCCCAACGGCGCGACTTTCATGATGAGCGCGACGATCCGGAAGAAGACGTCGAGCGTCGTCTCGAGGACGCTCGTCAGCGGCGCGGCGCCCTTGCCGAGCGTCACGACGGCGAATCCGAACAGCACCGCGAAGAACACGATCTGCAGGATGTCGCCCTGCGCGAAGGCGTCCACGGGACTCGAGGGCACGATGTGCGTCACAAAATCCGTGAACTTCATTCCCTGCGCCTGCACCGCATACGCCGACACGTCGCCCTTCGGCATCTTGCTCACGTCGAGCCCGGCGCCGGGCTTCGTGATGTTTACGATGGTGAGCCCGATCGCAAGCGCGAACGTCGTCACGATCTCGAAATAGACGAAAGCCTTTCCGCCCACACGACCGATCTTCTTCACGTCGGCGATGCGCGCGACGCCGAGCACGATCGTGAGGAAGATGATCGGCCCGATCACCATCTTCACCAGCTTCACGAACGTGTCGCCGAGCGGGCGCATCTGCTTCGCGAGCGACGGGTCGAGCACGCCGAGCGCGACGCCGCAGGCGACGGCGAACAGCACTTGGGCGGTGAGGTTTCGCGCGAGGCGTTTCACGAGGGAAGAAGAAAGACGCCGTTCAGGGCAGGCGCAATGCCGACGCGGCGCTCGTCTTCCCCACGCGATCTACCGCGGTCACCGCGATCAGGTCGGGACGGGACGATGAATCGTGCCCGCCGGGAATGCCGAACTCCCTCACCGCGCCGTCGATCACCAGCGTCTCCCAGGTGCCGGCCGTGCGAAGCTGGATCACCCACCACCGCGCGACCGATCCGGGGCCGGGCTTGATGAGGAGCGAATCGCCCGCGACGCTCCGTTTGAACACGGCCACCGGGTCCGCGGGCGTTCCGTCCATCATCCAGGGCGACTCCGGCACGAGTGCCGGCTGCGAGTAGACCGTTCGTCGGAGCACGGTCCCCACGCTGTCGCGGTCGGAGAGGAACGATTCCATCGAGAAGTGCACTTCGCCGTCCGCCCCGGGCTGGTCGCGCGTGGCGAGCACCTGCGCGACGATCTCGCCGCGCCGCCATTCATTGGCCGTTCCCGTCCGCACTCCCGAGGTGTACAGCCCCGGCCACAGGTGCCGCTGGTGCGCGTTCTGTGCGGCCCACCAGCGTATGAGGAGGCCGTAGCTGCGCTCCTCATCCACGCGCCGGTAGAGCTGCGGCGAGAGGTAGTCCACCCATCCGTTCGCGAACCACTTTCGCGAATCGGCGTACAACGTGGCGTACGCATCGAGCCCGGTCGTGACCGACTCCGGATATCCCGGCCGCCAGAGCTGAAATGGCGAGATTCCGAACTTGACCCACGGTTTCAGCTTCGCGATCTGCGCGTGCAGCGTCTCGACGAGACCATCGACGTTGGCCCGCCGCCAGTCGTCGCGCGCGAGCTTGCCGCCGTGTTTCCTGTATGCCTTCCAGCTCCGGTCGTCCGGAAAATCCGTGGATCCATTCGGACGTCGTTCCGGATACGGATAGAAGTAGTCGTCGAGATGAACGCCGTCGATGTCGTAGCGCTTCACCACGTCGAGCACCACGCGAAGCGTCTGCGCGCGCACGGCCGGCTCGCCCGGATCCATCCAGAGCTGCGTGCCGTATTTCTTCACGAGTTCCGGGTGCCGGCGTGCGAGGTGCGTCGGCGCGAGCGGCCCCTTGGCCGACGGCTCCTTGGCGCGGAACGGATTGAACCATGCGTGCAGTTCCAGTCCGCGCGCGTGCGCCTGTTCCACGGCGAACCGGAGCGGATCCCAGAGTGGCACCGGCGGCATCCCCTGTCTGCCGGTGAGATACTCCGACCACGGTTCGATCTTCGACGAGTACAGCGCGTCGCCAGCCGGCCTCACTTGCAGCAGCACCGCGTTGAGCCCGAGCGCCGCCGCGCGATCCAGCAGCGCGATGAGCTCGGCCTTCGCGAGCGAGGGCGGCAGCCCCGGTCTCGATGGCCAGTCGAGATTGCGCACGCTCGCGACCCAGACGCCGCGAAACTCCCGCGCGACACGCGGCGGTACACAGGCCGTATCCACTTGTGGGCAGGGGATCGCGGCCACCAGCGGGGCGGCCGCTTGAGCGCTGCGTTGCGAAGGCAGCGCGTTGGGCACTGCGGCAAAGCACACGGCCACCGCGAGCACGGACCGGCGCGAGATGACGCGTCCGCCGGCCGAATCGCCGGCCACGAGGATGCGGACGAGTTGCGCAGGCGTCATCATAAGGCCAAATGTAACGCGGCAATCCCCAGCTCCGGAGCGCGCATGACGGCGAATCGCTTTTCACTCGATGGCAACGTGGCGCTCGTGACGGGCGGAACGCGCGGAATCGGCAAGGCCATCGCGTTCGCGTTCGCCGAAGCCGGCGCACGCGTGGTGGTGGCGAGCCGCAAGCCGGAGGCGGTCGAATCCACGGTGAACGAACTGCGGGCCACTGGCGCGACCGCTCTCGGCATCACCGCGAACGTCGGGAAGCCCGGTGAAGCGAAACGACTCGTGGATGAAACGGTCGCCGCGTTCGGCGGCATCGGCGTGCTCGTGAACAACGCGGCGGTGAACCCCGTGTTCGGCCCGGTCGAGAACACCGGCACCGACGCGTTCGACAAGATCATGGCCATCAACGTTCGCGCGCCGTTCGATCTCGCGAAGGAGGCGAGAGCGCACTTCGTTGCGCGCGGCGGCGGCGTGGTGCTGAACCTCTCGAGCATCGCCGCCGTATCGCCCGACGCGGGACTCGGCATCTACAGCGTGAGCAAGGCCGCGCTGGTCTCGCTCACGCAAGTGCTCGCGAGAGAATGGGGCAAGGACAACATCCGCGCGAACGTGATCTGTCCCGGCCTGATCCGCACCGATTTCAGCACGGCGCTCTGGCAAGACGAGCGAATCCTCGCGCACATGATGAGCCGCCAGGCAATCGCCACGCTGGGCGAGCCCAACGACATCGCGGGCCTCGCGCTATTCTTGTGCAGCGAGGCAGGACGATTCTGCACCGGCGGAGTCTACATGGCCGACGGAGGGTACACCGCATGACCGCCCAGTGGCGGCGCGCGACGCTGATGTCAGTGATCGTCGTGGCCGCGTGTTCCGGTGCGACCCGATCCGCGGCGAACAACGGCCTGCCGCCGGCGGACGCGGGCGGTCCCGCACGCTGGCAACGCCAGTCCGTCGCATCCACCGCGAGTTGCCGAAGCGTTTCGGCCGTCAGCGCGCTCGTCGCCTGGGCCGGCTGCAGCTCGGGCCGCGTGTTCCGCACCGTGGACGGCGGCGCCACGTGGACCGCCGACACCGTGCCGGGAGCGGCGCGTCTCGACTTCCGCGGCATCAAGGCGTTCGACGCGAACACAGCCGTGATCACGAGCGCCGGCCCCGCCGAACAGGGGCAGGCGCGCGTCTATCGCACCATCGACGGAGGCAGGCGCTGGTCGCTCGTGTGGAGCGATACCACCAAGGGGATCTTCCTGGACGGACTGGCGTTTTGGGATTCCCGCCATGGCTTCACCTTCAGCGATCCGGTGGACGGACGGCTCGTGATCCTCACGACCGATGACGGCGGCGCGAGCTGGCGGCGCGTTCCTCCGGAAGGCATCCCGCCGGTATTGCCGCGTGAAGCGGCGTTCGCCGCGAGCAATACGCAACTCGCCGTCCAGGGAACATCCAATGCATGGATCGCGACGGGCGGCGGCGCCGAAGCGAGGGTGTTTCGTTCGACCGACCGCGGCCGGACGTGGCGTGTGTCGTCGACGGGTGTCGCGGCGGGCGCGAGCGCGGGCCTCTTCGGCATCGCGTTCTCGGACGCGAAACACGGCCTCGCCGTCGGCGGCGATTACACCGTCACGCGCGGTCCGACCGACTTCGCGCTCAGAACGGACGACGGCGGCGCGACCTGGACGAGCGCGAGCCTCGCGCACCCCGACGGCGTCACGCAGGGCCTCGCACTGATCCCTGCGAGTTCGCCTCCGGTATTCGTCGCCGTCGGTGCGCACGGCACGGCATTCACCCGTGACTTCGGCGCCACATGGATCTTCGGCGACACCATCACGTCGTGGGGAGTCGGATTCACCGGGCCCGGCGCGGGCTGGGTCAGTGGCCCGCGCGGCCGCATCGCGAAGTTCACCGGAGACCCGAGATGACGTACGACCTCCGTTCCCTCAAACTCCCGCGCCTCGGCACGGGCGCGTTGCGACTGGTCGCGACGCTGCTCGAATCGCCGCTCACGGGCCCGTTGCTGCTCGAGCGGCTGAAGAGCGACGCCGGGCTCTCCCGCATTCGCACCGACGTCGTCGACGAGCCGCCGACGTTCTTCCCCGAACTTCCTCCGGACGAGCGGGCGGTGCCGCCGCTCGCACGCGCATCCGCGACGACGGCTTCACCAGGGTTCCGGTTCCCGGGAGTTGATGATTTCACTCGTGCGTACCGGGAGGGGAGCAGCACGCCGGAAGGGGTTGCCGAACGGTTCCTCGCGCAGCGCGAGCGGAGCGAACGCGAGGCGCCGGCACTCAAGGCGTTCATCGCCGTGGACCGCGACGACCTGATCGCGCAGGCGCGTGCGTCCACCGCGCGCTGGCGCGCGGGCGCTGCCTTGGGGCCTTTCGACGGCGTTCCCGTCGCGATCAAGGACGAGATGGACCAAGCCGGATATCCCACGACGGTCGGCACGAGCTTTCTCGGGCACTTGCGGGCCGAGCACGACGCCAGCGTCGTCGCGCGGCTGCGCGCCGCCGGTGCACTACTGGTCGGCAAGACCAACATGCACGAGCTCGGCATCAACGTGACCGGCCTCAATCCGCACCACGGCACGACGCGCAATCCGTACGACGACCGTTTCCATACCGGCGGCTCGTCGAGCGGGCCGGCGACCGTCGTCGCGTCCGGGCTGGCGCCGATCGCGATCGGGGCGGACGGCGGCGGGTCGATCCGCATGCCGGCCGCGCTCTGCTCGGTGGTGGGCCTCAAGGCCACGTTCGGCCGGGTCAGCGAGCACGGCGCGTTCCCGCTCTGCTGGAGCGTCGCGCACATTGGGCCCATCACGACGTCGGTGCGCGACTGCGCACGAACGTACGAGCTGATCGCCGGCCCGGATCCGCTCGACCCTCTCAGCCTCGCGCACCCGGCCGTCGAGATCGACGACGCACCGGCGGCCGATCTTCGCGGCGTGACGCTCGGCGTCTACTGGCCGTGGTTCCGCCATGCGTCACCCGAGGTCGTGCAGCGCTGCGAGTCGCTCGTGCGCGCGCTGGTCGAGCGCGGCGCCGCGTTGCGCGAGGTGGAGATCCCCGAGCTCGACATGGCGCGTGTGGCGCACGTCGTGACCATCACCGGCGAAATGGCGGCCGCCATGATGCCCCACGACCGCGATCACCGTCACGACTTCGGACTGGACGCGCGCGTGAACCTCGCGACCGCCCGGAGTTCGACGGCCGCGGAGTACGTGAGCGCGCAGCGCATCCGTACGCGCGCCATCGCCGTGTTTCAGCGCGCGCTCGCGGACGTGGATGCGATCGTCACGCCCGCCACCGGAATCGTCGCGCCACGCATCAACCCCTCTTCGCAACCGTACGGCGAGTCGGACCTCTCGATGACGACCGAGATGATGCGCTTCGCGTTCCCGTCGAACTTCACGGGACATCCGGCCATCAGCTTCCCGGCGGGATACGACGCCGGCGGACTCCCTGTCGGCTTGCAGGCGATCGGCCGCCCATGGGGCGAGCGCATGCTGCTTCGTATCGCGGCCGTCGCGGAGCAGATCGTCGAGCGGAAGGCGCCGCGCCGCTGGTATCCCCTGCTCGACCCGTGAGATGATCGCCGCCGGGCTTGCCCTCGCCTTCGTCATCGGGCTCACGCTCGGCCTGTTCGGCGGAGGCGGGTCGATTCTCACGGTGCCTGTGTTCGTGTACGTCCTCGGATTCGATCCCAAGCTCGCGATCACGATGAGCTTTCCGGTCGTGGGCGCCACGAGCCTCGTGGGTGCGATCGGGCATTGGCGGGCGGGCAATGTGCGGCTGGCGAACGCGCTGCTGTTCGGGCTGGTCGCCATGGCGGGCTCGTACGGCGCCGCTCGCGCGTCCGGCCTTCTCGATGGGCGCGTGCAGTTGCTGATCCTCGGCGTCGCCATGGCCGCGGCCGCGGTGATGATGTTGCGTTCGGCGAGCCGCGACGCCGCGCACGTCCCCGTCGAGCGCGCGCCGTCCGGCGCCCTGTACATTGTCGCGCTTTCCGTCGGAGTGCTCACGGGCATGATCGGCATCGGCGGCGGTTTTCTCATCGTCCCCGCCCTCGTGGTGTTCGGGCAGGTCCCGATGCGCGAAGCCGTCGGCACGTCGCTGCTGGTGATCGCGATGAACTGCGTCTCGGGATTCGCGGGCCAGCGCGCCGTGCACGCGGTGCCATGGCTCTACGTGAGTACCTTCACTGCGGTCGCCATCACGGGCATCGTCGCCGGCACCCGATTCGCCCGGTTTGTGCCTCAACGCACGTTGAAGCAGGGATTCGCCGTGCTGCTCCTGGTGATCGCGGCACTCGTGCTCTGGCAGAATCATTCACGGCTCTAGTCGCCGGGGAGATCACAGCGAATGTTCTTCAGACGGTTCTACGACGACGGCCTCGCGCAGGCGAGCTACCTGATCGGCTGCGACGCGAGCGGCGAGGCGGTCGTCGTCGACGCAAACCGTGACGTCGGGCAATACCTGTCCGCAGCGAAAGCGGAAGGGCTACGCATCACGCACGTCACGGAAACGCATATTCACGCCGACTTCGTGTCGGGCAGCCGGGAGCTCGCCAAGCGCGCCGGCGCGACGCTGCTCCTCTCGGCGGAGGGCGGACGCGACTGGCAGTACACCTTCGCCGCGGGCGACGGCGCCACGCTGCTGCACGACGGCGACGCATTCCATGCCGGCCGCGTGCGTTTCGACGTACTGCACACGCCGGGACACACGCCTGAACATCTGATGTTCCTCGTGACGGATCTCGCAGCGTCCGAACGTCCGGTCGGCCTGCTGTCGGGTGATTGCATTTTCGTCGGCGACGTCGGACGCCCCGACCTCCTCGAGCGCGCGGCGAAGATCGCCAACACGATGGAGGAGGCGGCACATACGCTCTTCCGTTCGCTGCGGCGCATCCGCGATCTCCCCGATTTCGTGCAACTCTGGCCGGGTCACGGCGCCGGCTCCGCGTGCGGCAAGGCGCTCGGCGCGCTGCCGCAGTCCACGATCGGCTATGAGCGCATTGCCAACTGGGGACTGACCACCCTCGACGAGGGCGCGTTCGTGAGCGAAGTGCTCGCGGGACAACCGGAGCCGCCGGTGTATTTCACGGAAATGAAGCGAATCAACCGCGACGGCCCCCCGTTCCTTGGTGAATGGCCGCAGCCGGCCCTGCTCGAGGAGCGCCGCCTTGGCGCGGTGCTCGCGGATGGCGGAACCGTCGTCGACACGCGGTCCGCCGGTGCGTTCGCCGCCGGACATGCCCCCGGTACGCTCAGCGTTCCACTTTGCAAGTCGTTCTCGACCTGGACCGGCTGGCTGCTGCCGTACGGTCGCGACGCGTACCTGATCGCGGCCACGCAGGGCGACGCGACGTGCGCCGCGCGCGAGATGGCGAAGATCGGACTCGATCGCGTCGCCGGATGGTTCCCCGTCGAGGCACTCGCCATCCGGACGCATGAGGACCGTGCTGCGCTCGAGAGAGTCGCGCAGGCGACCGCGGCCGAAATCGCCGCGCGAGTGACGAGTGGCGCGGTGACCGTCATCGACGTGCGGAACGCATCGGAATGGGCGCACGGCCACATTCCCGGTGCCTTGCACATTCCAGTCGGCCACCTCTCGCAGCGCCTCTCGGAGATTCCCCGCGATCGGCCGGTGGTGGTACAGTGCCAGGGTGGAACGCGCTCCGCGATCGCGGCGAGCGTCCTGCTCAGCCGCGGTGTGCGCGATGTCATCAACCTGCGCGGCGGCTACGACGAGTGGACCCGCGAGGCGCTCCCGGTCGTACACGACTGAGCGTTACCGCTGCTGGCGGGGTGCACGCGCTCAGGGCGCCTTTCTGCCGCCGGTCCAGATCGCGATCAGCCCGCACGAGGCGTCCGCCGTCGCGGGCAGCGAAGGCGGGAGCGTTGCACCCCGCGGATACACCTCGATCGCGGCGACTTCGTTTACCCCCAACAGGTCGTCGAGCAGGACGAATTGCTCATCGCGCGGCGGCGGGCGAGGCACCACCGTGCGGCCGCGCCGCGGGGTGCCGCTTGGCGGAGGCGGGGACGAAGACGAAGAGGCGGAGGATCCGATATCGCATCCGCTGGGCGGACAGGCGCGATGTCCGTCGATCAGCACCGTCATCTGGCACGAGCCGCTGGAACTCATCGCGACGATCTTGCCGGTCGCGGTTCGCTGCAACGCCACGCCGTTGAGTCCCTGCAGCAACGCGCTCGTCCGGTTCGCGTTGCGCCTGTCCACCTCTTCGGGTGTGAGGTAGAGACCGTTGCCGATGCCGCGTTGGCGCGCGAGCATGCGTTCGTAGAATCCGCGCAGGTACGCCGGCACTCCGTACGAGCTGTCGGTGACCGTCACTGTGAACATCCGGCGGGAAATGCGGTGAAGCGTCACCTGAGGTGTCGCCGTCGTGTCGCCCATCGCGAGCGTTCCGTACCAGGGTTCGTACCCGAGGCGCCGCACGTCCACCGTCAGCGAGTCACGCCCGGCGCTCGCGCCGATGCCAACCGGCACTTCGCCCTTCTCGTTGGTGATCCTCGGCCGTTCGCCGGCGAACGTGACGTTGGCGAAGGCGACCGGCTGGCCGTCGTCGCCCATGACGCGAATGACGCGCTGCTGCGCGAGTGCGTCGCCCGACGGCAGCAGTTCCGCGCCCAGCAGCGCGGCAACTACGAATGCGTCACGCAGGCAGTGCGGCACCATTCGCCCCCCTCGCGTCGATGCGGCCGAACGCAGAAGGCCGGAAACCTTTGCGAGTTTCCGGCCTCCTGTCCTGCCGTCGTCCCGGTGCGCCCGGACGCGTCTCCAGGCCGACGACAATACGGTACAACCACTTGCCATCTGGATGCAACACTTTTCTTCACGAGGCGCCGGTCGGAATCGAACCGACGAATGGGAGATTTGCAGTCTCCTGCCTTACCACTTGGCTACGGCGCCGCTCGGTGCGTCGAGAGGAACCTACTCCCCGTGCGAGTCGTACTCAAGTCGAATTGTGCATTCTGAATTCTTCCGAATCGCGAATTCGTCTTCCGCACCCCTACCGGATCGAAGTCCGCATTCCGCATTCCGGTGAGCGCCATATATTCGGCGCGAATGTCCACACGCTCTCGCTGGCTCGCCGTCGTCGGATCCGCGCTCGTCGTGCTCGTGCTTCCGGTGCCATCTGGAATCTCGGCCGAGTCATGGCGGCTGCTCGCGATCTTCGCGGCGACGATTGTCGGCTCGATCCTGCGGCCCGTTCCAGCCGGCGCGGTCGTCTTCCTTGGCGTCTCGACGATCGCGATCACGAACACGCTTCCGGCGGGCAAGGCGCTCAGCGGGTACGCCGACCCTATCGTCTGGCTCGTGCTCTGCGCCCTCTTCATGGCGCGCGGCGTGCTCAAGACGGGCCTCGGACGGCGCATCGCGTTCCTGTTCGTCCGCGCGCTCGGGCGCAGTTCGCTCGGGCTCGCCTACGCGCTGGTGTTGACGGACACGCTCCTCGCGGCGTTCCTGCCCAGCAACAGCGCGCGGGCGGGCGGCGTGGTGTTCCCCATCGCGCGAAGCCTGGCCGAGGCCTACGACTCGCAGCCCGGGCCGTCGGCGAGGCGGCTCGGCGCCTACCTGCTCTTCACGATCTACCAGTGCGATGTCGTCGCGTGCGCCGCCTTCCTCACCGGCCAGGTGTCGAACGTGCTGATCGCGAAGTTCGCGAAGGATACGGCCGCCATCGACCTCACCTACGCGAAGTGGCTGCTCGGTGCATCGGTGCCGGCCCTGATTTCGTTCGTGTTCATTCCGTGGCTGCTCTTCAGGATCTACCCGCCCGGTGTCACGCACACGCCGGACGCATCGCGGCGCGCGCGCGAGGAACTCGCGCGCATCGGCCCGATGGGTCGCCAGGAGAGGACCATGCTCTTCGTCTTCGCGCTGGTCGCCGGACTCTGGATGACGACGGCGCTGCACCACATCAACTATGCGGTCGTGGCGCTGCTGGGCATCTGCGTGCTCTTCCTGAGTGGCGTGCTCTCGTGGGACGAAATTACGGGCGAGCGCTCCGCGTGGGACGTCTTCCTGTGGTACGGCGGCCTCGTCGGGA
>OCZT010006780.1_pt1 | contig 11303 bp, 7 predicted proteins | sample 1539031 | NCBI WGS metagenome assembly OCZT01 (sample SAMEA3539308, study PRJEB22396) | soil metagenome | biome: tundra; feature: field; material: soil | place: USA | collected 2010-05 | depth 0.15 m
GTGTGCTCTTCCGATCTGCTTTAGAGATGTTCGGGGCCTTGATTGAAAGAGAGGGAGAAAATCTCATAATTCATGGAGTCAATGGAAAACCCAATGTTCCAGAAGATGTAATTGATGCCGCAAATTCAGGGACAACACTCCGCTTCATGACAGCAGTTGCAGGCCTTACTGATGGAATCACAGTGCTCACTGGAGATAACTCCCTGCGCACCCGACCGAATGGGCCTCTTCTGGATGTTCTCAACAAATTGGGTGTCAGCGCCTGCTCCACTCGAGAAAACGAGAGAGCGCCGCTTGTACTCAAAGGTAGATTTAAAGGGACGGAAGTGAACATTAACGGTTCTATCAGTTCTCAATTTATCTCCGCCATTCTTATAGCCTGCCCGCTTGCAGAAAATAGCACCACTCTTTCGATTATAGGGAAATTGAAGTCAAAACCCTATGTGGACATAACAATTGAGATGCTTGAAATAGCAGGAGCCAAAATTTTAAAGGACGATAACAATGGAACTAGGTTCACTATCCCCGGGAAACAGAAATATGATCTCAAAGATTATACAATTCCCGGTGACTTTTCTTCCGCTTCCTATCTTCTTGCAGCCGCAGCTCTGACAGACAAGTCGAAAGTTACAGTCAAAAATTTATATCCCTCTAAACAAGGGGATAAGCTGATTATTGAAACTCTAAAACAAATGGGAGCAGATATAACATGGGATAAAGAAGCTGGCACTGTAACTGTCATAGGAGGTAAAAATTTAAAAGCAATTACCTTTGATGCCGGGGCAACTCCTGATCTTGTCCCCACGGTCGCTGTTCTGGCTGCAGTTGCTAAAGGGATCAGCAGGATCGAAAACGCAGAACATGTTAGATATAAGGAAACTGATCGACTTTGTGCCCTTGCAACCGAACTTCCAAAGCTTGGAATCACCCTTAAAGAAGAGAAGGACAGTCTGACCATCACCGGAGGTAAACTTAAGGGAGCGGTAGTTCACGGCTGGCACGACCACAGAATTGTGATGGCCCTTGCGATAGCAGGGATGGTAGCAGGGAATACTACAATTGACACAACTGAATCTGTGTCCATCTCTTATCCCGACTTCTTCAAAGATTTGGCCAATCTGGGAGTAAAAATCAAGCAGCTCTCGGGATAATGAGTGGCATCAATAATTGAAACCTTCAAACTCTCACATTGAAATATTCACCAAATTTTGAATTGGCTAATCAGAAAAAAAATATGAGCCATTATATTATTTTATAGGACAGCCAAAATTTATCATTCATACTACTAACAATTGAATATAAGAACTTTCGATAAACCTCCGATTTTCACGAGTTATTTATAGACCATTTATAAGAACATGACTAAATTTAGGGATTTATCGAAATTCTCTGTAATAAATAACTAACCAAGCAAAAAATATCTCAAAAAAGAAGTTTCAAATCTTTTATTTAGTCCACCTATTAATCTGCTTTTCAGTTTTTATTAGTTTCTTTAATTTTAAGCTTTCCAGGATATGAACTTTAGTTATAGTAGTGTGAGTAAAATAAGGAAACTATTCATCTCATAAATAATCTACCTCAGTTATTCTACATATTATGAGTTGATAATGAGAGGTGCATAAATATTATGACAGTGTTGTTCCTAGCGCATATGTACTAAATTTTAGATATATCACGCAATATGGAAAGAGAATATGATATTTCAGAAGCAAAGTGATTTTGGCAGCCCTAACTAGCAACCAGTATTGAGTTTAGTAGACTCAATACTCATTAATATAAATGAAGACCAGATTACAGGAAACAAGTAGGTTAATTAATCCACGTGTTCCATGGGCTCCATTGGTAATAGATCAGCAATGTTTTCTTATTCTGGATAGAACCTAGAAAATTCAGAGCTTTTGATACCAAAGACAACATGTACATGAAGGTACTGTGCTGGCCTGCTATAACAGGAATTATGTTATTGATTACATTCTTGAATTTTTATTGATAGTATTTGATATCTTAATTTTATTAATTTTAATGCAAAAATACACTTTTTTAGACGTGTGGATTCGTTCGTTAACTTACCTACATTTATTTTTTTATTAATCTAATAATATTAATATATAATGAATACATTATTAATGATTGCCGCTTAGTAACAAAGATCTTGTCTTCTTACTAGCAGGCCAGTTAAGTTTGGTTTCACTATTGGTCGATAGAGCAATGATTCAAAATAATACTCAAAATATAATAAAAGGAGTGAAAGAAATGTTAAAACAATTTAGAATGAAAAAGGTACTTGCCATTTTACTGGCAGTTCTATTTGTAACATCTTTGACAGCAGTTGCAGTTAGTGCACGCGGCGGCGGTCATGGCGGCTGGGGCGGCGGTCATGGCGGCTGGGGCGGCGGTCATGGCGGCTATGGCAACGGCTATGGTGGCTATGGCGGCTGGGGCGGCGGTGGCTGGGGCGGCTATGGCGGTTATGGCGGCTGGGGCGGCTATGGCGGCTATGGCGGTTGGGGATACGGATTTGGATATCCCTGGTATGGCAGCTACGGTTACGGCATCGGATACGGTGGATGCGGCAGCTATATAATTTGAATATAAAAATGTGCCACATGGTAAACCCAGATAGTTCCCTGGACATTACATCCAACACGATGAACCTTCTAGAAAAGAATCAAATTGGCTATCCACACCCAATGGAAATTTTTATGTGAGATCTAAAATGTATCACCAGGTCCAAGGTATTAAATGGAACTTACCAAATTCCACAAGTGCATAAAGTAATGTAGGCAAAAAACAAAGGGGAACTAGAATAACCCCCCTTTTAATTATTGAGCTCATTTAAAGCTCTATTAAACCTCATTTTAACATTTTCTTCGTTATTTTATACATACAAAAGGGGTTTATATATGTAAAATCTAAAATGAGCTATTCTCAGGCGCTGTGATCCATTTTTTACAAAAGTAATGGCATTCCAAAAGACTCTTAATAAAAGTCTTTAATGAGCCCATGATATTTCCTCTTCTCGACAAACTAAATCCCCATAATTTTACTACCATAGCACCGTAAGTACCTTCAAGATTTTATCAGAATATATAGATTACTTTAAAATGATATAAATTTATTAATTTAGCGGCTGGCGTGGAAAGGCTTCAGGCTATAGGTATTCCCCCTGCGTTCACAAAAATCAACTTTTTTGACATTTTAGATCAACCTGGTAACCTAAGCTCATTAAATAAAGTAGAAAAAATCTATTATGGAACTATTTAAGGCATTTTCTTGATAAATTAGGATTATCCTACATTGAATAAATTATAGACCTATCTATGTTATAAGTATTCTATAGCCACCATATTTTTGCAATTAGAAGATATTTTAAAAAGTCTCTAAATTAAGAAATTCTAAATAACCAAAGCAGCACTTTTAAATTAAATGTGAGTATAATTGCATATACTCATATACTGAGATTAATACCTATGGATAGTGTTTATGTGCTTAAGGCGCTGGCTGATGAAAATAGAATAAGAATACTGAATCTTTTAAGAAGTGGTGAATTATGTGGTTATGATATTGAATTAGTGCTTGGTGTTAAACAGTCCAATGCCTCTGGACACTTAAATAAACTGAGAATGGCAGGAATCAGCGTTTGTAAAGAAGATTTAGAATTACTAAAAAAGATCAAAACAAGTGGTAAAATGTGCGATTGACTGAAAAATCATCAACTTTATCAAAAAGCATATAGGTGTTCGTTGTAGAAAAATTTGTTGTATCAAAATTATCTTTTCTAAATCGCTATTTAACCCTGTGGATATTTTTATCTATGTTTATTGGTGTGGGTTTAAACTTCATCTATCCAGGCTTTGCAAGCTTTTAAAAAAATTTATCCATAGGCACTACATCGACCCCCATTGCTATTGATTTAATAGTTATGATGTATCCCCCCCTTGCAAGGGTCAAATACGAGAAAGTAGGAAAGGTGTTCCAAAATCACAAAGTATTAGGATTATCCTTACCAGAAAATTGGATCATTGATCCAATTTTAATGTTCATCTTGGCGATTATATTTCTTAGAGCATATACTGAATACATGGTAGATGTCATTCTAATTAGTTTGGCTAGGTGCATCGCCATGGTGATCGTTTGGAATACTCTAGCAGATGGGGACAATGAGTTTACTGCTGCTCTGGTTGCTTTTAATTCGATATTTCAGTTGGTCTTCTACTCGATTTTTGTTTATTTTTTTATAACCGTGCTGCCTGAATGGTTGGGACTTAGTGGTATGGAAATAAATGTCTCCATGAGAGCTGTAGCCCAAAGTGTCGGTATTTACTTAAGAATTCCTTTTGCTTCTGGATCTTTAACCCGCTACTTTTTAAGTCCTTCGAAAGGAGCTGAATGGTATGATAACAAATTTATTTCTAGAATAGATCCAATTTCGCTTTATGCTCTATTATTTATTATTATTGTAATGTTCTCTTTAAAAGGTGAGTATATTGTTACCCTGCCGCTAGATGTTGTAAGAATCGCAATTCCGCTCTTAATTTATTTTGTAATTATGTCCGGAATCTCTTTCTTCATCCCCAAAAAAATGGGGATTAACTACGCACAAATAACATCTCTTGCTTTTACAGCAGCAAGTAACAACTTCAAGCTGGAGATTGCAGTCGCAGTAGCAGTCTTTGGCATTAATTCAGGGCAAACATTTGCAGCGGTAGTAGGCCCTTTGATTGAAGTGCCAGTTATGATAGGACTTGTGAATGTAGCACTCTACTGGAGAAGGAAATATTTTATGCATGGTCATAAGGCTGCCGAAAGAAAAGTAAAAAAATAAGAACATCTGACATTATGAAATCTATCAAAAAGGATCCGGAATAATGCACTTGCTTCATTCACCGAATATCTGAATATCTGAGATATCCACTCTTTGATTTCATCTCCGAAGTACAGGAAGACCATTAGTTTCTCTTATTCCGATCCTAATGATGCTGATGCAATAGCAATATAAAGATTACTATAACAAATATGGAACCAGGAACAAATTTTATTATCCAATGTGAAGAATAAATTTCGTTAAATCATTATTTTATTCCGTCTCCCTTCAAAAATCACCTTTCTAGCCTCTCTTCTTCTAGAAGTTTTAGAATATAATCCCTTAAACTATTTGCTTCGGGACCAGTCCGACGTCGTGGCCTGGGGAGATCTATATCTACAATCTCCTTTACCCTTCCTGGCCTTGATGTCATAGCTACCACCCTGTCTGAAAGAAAAACAGCCTCGTCAACGCTATGGGTCACGAAAATGAAGGTCACATGTTTTTGCTCCCATATCTTAAGGAGCTCATCCTGGAGGATATTTCTAGTTTGAGCATCGAGGGCTCCAAAAGGCTCATCCATCAGGAGCACTTCTGGCTCATTCGCAAGAGCTCGAGCAATGGCTGCCCGCTGCTGCATCCCTCCAGATAGTTCATATGGGTAGCTATTTTTGAATTGCTCCAAGCCTACAAGCCCTATATACTTCTCCACCTGTATCCTGGCTTCAATCTTTTTAATCCCTTGCATTTCGAGTCCGAAGGTGATATTATCCATAACGGTTCTCCAGGGAAAAAGGGAATATTGCTGAAAAACCATACCCCTTTTAGGATCTGGGCCTGTTATAGGAATCCTGTTCAGAGTAATTTCTCCTGAGGTAAGGGTTTCAAGTCCCGCAATGATTCTAAGCAGTGTCGTCTTGCCACAGCCAGAAGGTCCCAGGAGGCAAACAAACTCTCCATCCTCTACATCAAAGCCAACATTTTTTAAAGCCTCGGTCTCAGAATTATTCTCTTTTTTTGTAAATGTTCGTGAAACGTTTATTACGCTTACTCGACCCATCTCACACCACAGTTCCTGCCGTCCATTTCAGCAATTTTGCATCCACGTAATATCTGAAAAAGTGGTCGATAAAAAGCCCCAAGAATCCCAGTAGGAGCATATACACTACCACAAAATTCATCCTATGAAGGTAATAATTAAACCAGAGCTGATACCCAAGTCCCCTGTCACTGGCTCCGAACATTTCTGCAGCAACAAGGCACATCCAGCCTACTCCCATGGCAATTCTGATACCCGCAGCGATTGAAGGCATAGCTGAAGGGATAGCAATAAAACGTATGAGTTTTACATTTTGGGTGCATCCAAGAACCTTTGCTGCCTCAACATTAACTTTCGGTACGTTTTTGAAACCTGTGTAAGTATTGATAACAATTGGAAATACCATTCCCACAAACACAACAAAACCGGCAGCCTGATGTGTAAGTCCAAACCATACAATTGCAAATGGGATCCAGGCAAGCGGAGGAATCGGCCGTAATATTTCGATTAAAGGATCAACTGCTCTGTTTACTTTTTTGAACCATCCCATTGATATTCCTAAGGGAATTCCGATAATAAGCGCTGCAGTAATTCCGTATGAAAAGTGAAGTAAACTTATGAATATATCCATAAAAACTAGCCCATTTTTAACAAGGGCAAAGAAAGAAGTTATTACATCATAAAAACTTGGGAGAAGAAAGTTATTCTGTACAATCCTATCAGCTACAAGCTGCCAGATCAGGACTACAATTATGAGAGACAATACTTCAATACTGTTTTCTTTTATTATTTTGATGAAACTACTTTTCATATCTAATCAAAAGAAGTCTTACTTTTTTATCTTTCCGGCAGACTTCACTTTTTATAAAAAAATCAAATCGCTCCTTACGAAATCAGTAGCATTTGATCACCATATTTTATCCTTATTTACTAATTTTTCGGTATCGTAGCACGATGATAGCTTTCACATAGAAACTCCTATCAGATATATCTTTTTTTGTCAGAGGTTTCTGGTTTTAATTAAGCTCATAAAGAACATCTTAGGAACACGCAATTAAGTTTTCAATCAGTACCTGATCTGTAATCCATTTCTATACCTTTCTTTAAGAAACATCCCCACAGTTTCGAAATTATCTGAAATTTCATTTAAAAAAACTTGAATACCTCAGAAACGTGCACTTTGGTACATAAATTGCATTAATATAGATCTTCACAATCTACTCCACAATATTCAGATTATCGCCCACAAGTTTTCCGCTCACCAAAGGCCACATCAGATGTGCTCTACACTCATATGCCTAGATTGTACGATGATGCGCCATTACCTTTCTTTACCATACTTTTTCTGAAAATAAGACGGTAGGGGGAAGAATGTCTCGAAATTGTTGGCTGAAATAACGTTGCGTGATCTCAGGCTCCAGCCATTCCAAATATTGACATATCCATCGCAGAGGAGTCAGTTTTCCTTGAGCTATTTTCTCAACAGGGTATCCTAATTAGTCCTGTATAATAGGCAACGGTTTCAAGTTCAATTAAAACGCAATCACCTTTATAACTTAGTACCTGTGAACTTCTATTAGTGCCTTAGAAAAAGAATTAAGAGAATTTTGATAGACCGCAATTTTTGGCTGGTTGCTTATAGAGCCCATATAAGTAATTTTCTGAGATAAAGGATTTATCGAAATTCTCTATAAATAATGACAATATTCATAACTTATAACCTCTCCTAGCCTAACAATATTTTCTTAAACTGTCTAAACAATACCCTCTGAATCAGAATTTTCTCAAAAAAATATATTTGCTCTTACTTCCACCCTTTGTCACTTGTTCATATAGTCTTTCTACTAATCCATTTAATTATTTAACAAAAAATTAAGTGCGAATCAAACATTTGGTGACTCAACAAGATTGGAGCGACGTGATATATCCGCAGTAAAGCACAAGATATTAAAGGAATAAATTCGTAATCAAAACTCTAACTTGCTTATATTTATTTAGTGACTTGTGTCCCTAATACTTAACATAGTTTTTTATTACACTGAAGCACTACCATCATCCACGGTTCCAATGAAATCTCAATTACTCTATAATTTCCACACTAAAACTTTTTTCGAAATTTCGCTAATTATTTAAAATTCATATATCATGATACTTTTAAAATTTGGCATCACTTTTAAAGATGGAAACTTAGATCCAACAACAAAAAATGTACCTGAAAACTGTTATTACAGATTGTATCAACTCAAAAGAAAATCTTCTACTAATTTAAAAGTATAGATATTTTAAATAGTTAATAACGTCATTTTCTAAGCTAAATTTTTTGATACTTTATACAAAAAACATGTGATAGCTTATATTTATAAATACAAGGCTTTGAATGACGCACTTCTATTTTATAGTTCAAAGCGAATTTGAAATAGATGTAAGTTAGTTAAATAACTGTTTTCTGGAGAGTTTACACCCCCTCAGCAAGCTAATGATATTAGACCGGAATAAAATTTAAGCCTTAAAGCTAGTCCACCTATATTTGACATTTTACAAATTAATGCATATGTAAAATTTGCTTGCTTATTCGTTCACTATTATTTTACGATAGGTAACTATTCACATTACCTAAAATCAATTGGTAGCTATTTTTTGACGCAACATACACTTCTTATTACTAAATTGATGGTAAAAAATGACCAATAATTGGCAAATATAAAGATAAAGACACCGAAATTAGCGAATTTAATTTCAGTAAATGTAGCTATTGGCATTGTTTTCCCAAGAGGAACAATTAAAGTATATATTATTCAATTGATGCCACATATATAATAATCTTGCAACTGAAAAAAATTGGAAAATTTCACTATATACCAAATTTATCAATACATCTGGATATAATTTCATCTGGTCCAAAAACTCTTTAGGTGCACAATATTTATACCTATTGAAAGTCTTTACAGGATTTCAGAGGTTAAATTTCATGAATGCTGCAGATAAAGTTATCAAATCAGCTTTCGAATCTGATGATGTATTTCAAAAAACATTTTCGATTGTAATTAAGGAGGACCTTAACCTAACTGCCGTAGATTTTGCCAAAAAAGCAAATATCCCCCCAAGTACCCTCTATAAAATTATATCAGGCAACCGAGATCCAAATATCAAAACTCTCCGCCAGATAGTGAAAACAATTCGCGATATCACAGAATTGGATAGTGGAGATTTTATAGCAGTAATTGCAGCTCGCTCGGTACTTGATAATATCGTAGAAACTAAGAAAAAAATATCTGGCAGACTGGTCACAATAAGAGAATATTCAGCAACCTCAATGGAAGAAGCAATAATAGCAGCTGTCAATGCTGAAAGGGATGGAGCAAAGGCCCTGGTATGTGCTCCTATAGTAAGCCCAACTATTGAAAAAATTATTAACATCCCTGTTACAACCATCATCCCAAAAGACAGCCTTATAGATGCCATCGAACTCGCGCTTAAAAAAATCGAATGAGACTTAGAAAATAAAAACATAAATAAAGCCACCGTCTCTGGGAATAAATCAACTAAATTATAATTTTACAAAAAATCTTGAAATATTTTACGAATATCTCGAACAGCGCTAATTCAAATAATGTCAATCAAGTGAAAAATTAATACTTCGAAAAAATAGAAAAAAAGTGGATTTAGAGTAGCATATCTCTATTTACTACTAAGGAGAATTTCAAAAATATATTTGCGTTTAAGCATTAGAGAATTAAAATACTTAACAATAATTTTTCCATGCAAAAACTTTTGCTGATTTTGCTTTTACAGATCTAATACAAACGTCCCAAGTTAGTAGGAGACATAATGATTGAAACTTATTCCTTAATTGATTAGAATCTCTTCGTATCATTTTTGAATCAACATATTTTAGCAAAACCGTTCCCAGAGAAAGACCTAAAACTGAAATAATCATTATTTTTAAAATTATTGATTATAGCAACAGAATGGTCTTTCTGACTTTGTACTTGCGAAACAAAGTATTGATCGAATTTATTTTAGGAAAATTTTTGTTTCTGCTGAGTACATACCGGACATTATCACAATTTGATCATTATAAAAAAATTATTAATAACTTCAAAGAACAAGAAATTGGGGACAGTTCAAAGCCAATTAATTGCCTTGGTTTTGAACATAAAAAAGATTTTGAACGCCACTTTATACATTAATATCCTGCCATGCAGAATCGGATAAATATCAAGAAAACGATGAAAAACAAAGATAAAGTCTGGAAAAAAAGTGAACAGTCACACTTTGCGCATAAATTGACAGTGAAGTTTACAGGAATTATGAGCCGGCTGAAGATTTAAAAAATAACCACATCATTTCATGATTTATATATAGATTTATCTTAAAAAAATTAAGTTGTTTATAAAACATGAGATACTTTGGAGCAAATCAAAAAGTCTTGATAAAACGATGAAAAAATCAGTAAAAAACATTTTCTGGTAATGAGTGACAAATTGAGAAACAAACAAATTTTCTCAAAAAGGCTCCAAGGAAATGAGTTTAGCAGTAACTCAAAAGTTACTCAAAGCAGCAAAAATTCATGTTGCAAATATTCAAATCGTAAATTTGAAGATGTTTTGGCCAGCTTTTTAGTACAATCCCTATATTTTGACGAGATTGGGAATAAAAAGAGTATTCTAAGGATAGCGGAAGCTATCTCTAAAATCAAAGAATAATGAATCAGAAAAAAATCAAGTCAAATACAGGAATCAGCAAAAAATTAAGGTAGTACTTCTACGGAAAAAAAACGATGTGAAACAGAATCCTCTATCAACAAAACGATTTTGCAGCAGTAATTCCATTTTATGACACTAATTTAGCTTAGTAACCCATATTTGACTTAAAAAATTAGTAGACATAAAGAGCTTCATGCTCCCATGGTCCTCATAAGATTAAAAATAATATTTCATGATCTTTTTTATAAGATATATTACATTTTGTCCGAAATACCTTTTTTGGAAAGCACGTTTTTCAGGACAAAATGTTCTAGAAATATATAATAAATCTAAATCGGCTCATCAGTAAAAACTCTCCGAAAAATTACCATCATCAAAACAAGCTGCTAGGTAATCGAGCAAAACAAAAAAACCCCAAATACATTAAAGCTTAAGTATATAACGATACCAATTTCTAAATAATGCATATTCACAAATAAAATATCGCATCATTAAAGTACAATAATAAGTACATCACAAATAAAACTTATAAATAGAAAAAAGTAGTAAAAATAGTAAAGCAATATCTTAACTGTAATTAAGAAATAACTGATTAATTAGAGTAAAACTCACATACTTACTTCCATAAGTACAAAATAATTAATTTACCACTATAGAACTTTAATACCAAAAGATATATCATAAACGCATTCTAAATTTTTATAATAAAGAGTGAATATGGCAACTATCCAGAGTTCCCGAAGGCTCGCGCACT
>OCZT010006781.1_pt1 | contig 11302 bp, 12 predicted proteins | sample 1539031 | NCBI WGS metagenome assembly OCZT01 (sample SAMEA3539308, study PRJEB22396) | soil metagenome | biome: tundra; feature: field; material: soil | place: USA | collected 2010-05 | depth 0.15 m
GCAGCTTCCTGCGTAGGTCATTCGAATATGGACTTGCCACATTATGGCGCCGAAAGAATCGCCAGAGCAGTCTATATTATATACGAAAATGATCTAGCCAAGCGCCTATCGGCAGGAGCATCGCAAGGCCGGTAGCGACCGCGACGGTGCGCACGTCGATGCCACGGTCAACCACGCGGCCGGCCGCGAAGCTCGAAATCGACAGCGTCAGCATGCTGAACGCGAATTCCGCCGAGAATACGCGTCCGCGGAACCGGTCCTCGGTCTGCCTCTGCATCAAGGTGGTCGACGCGGTCCAGCAAGCCGATCCGCCAGCGTGTGCCACCACCAGCGTCAGCACCGCCATGAGCAAGGATCCAGCCACGCCCAGCGCCACGTAGCCTGCGCCGATCATTCCGAAACCCGCCAGAATCGTCCATCGCAGGCGCGCGCGATTTGTTCCCGCGACATTTCCGCCCAGAAACGATCCCAAAATCGCGCCGATTCCGCGCGAGGCGAACAGCGTACTCATTCCCAGCGCCCCTGCCTGCGTGGCGCTCAATCCTTGCCAGTGCACGCGGAACACGCGCTCGCCCAATACCGGCAGAATCACCCAGTTCGCTCCGGCAAGTCCGACGCCGCCCTTCACGAAAATGGTCGCCAGCAGTTTGGGGTCGCGGCGCACGTAGCGGATTCCTTCGGCGATGGGCGAAAAGTCCATCAGATCGCGGGCGCGCAGAGGCGGCAGATCGTCGGCATGAGGCTCGGCGAATTTCATCGCGCGAATCAGCAGCGCCGACGCGACGAAGGAGAGCGAATCGACGATGAACACCGTCTCGCGTCCGAATGTCACCAGCACGAGTCCGCCGAGCCCGGCGCCGAGCGCGAAGTTGAAGGACCACGTCGCCGACGAGAGTGCGTTGGCGATAGGAATCTCGTCCTCCTCGGTGATGTTCGGGATCACGGCGCGGCTGCCCGGTTCGAACAGCGACCAGCAGACCGATTCGAGCAGCAGCAGAAGATAGAGCAACGGCAGCATCCCGCGTGTGCGAACCAGGAGCATCGACAAGACAATACCCGCCCGAGCGCAATCGGCAAAAATCATGACTTTGCGCCGGCTGATGCGGTCGTTGATCACGCCCGCGGTGGGCGCCATGAAGACCTGCGGCAGCACCTGCATCAGGAACGCGAGCGCCACCATCTGCGCGCTGCCTGTCAGTTCCAGAAGAAAGCTGAAGATGGCGACTGAATAGAACCAGTCGCCCATTTCGCTAACAACCTGCGCGGTCCACAGCAGGCGAAGATTCCGGTTGCGGCGCAGCAGATGCCAGTAGGACGCAACGGTCACACGGTGTACAGGCCCATGGCGCGTTTCACCTTGTGAACGGTGTCATTCGCGATCGGCCTGACCTTCTCCGCGCCGTCTTCGAGCACTCGCGCGATGTAGCCCGTCTCCGCGACGATATCGCGATAGCGCTTCTGAATCGGTTCGAGCGAGGCGATCACCGCCTCCGCCACCGTCTTCTTCAAATCGCCATAGCGCATGCCGCCGAACTGCGCGCGCAGCGCATCGTCCGTGCATTCGGTGAAAGCTTGAAAGATCGACAGCAGGTTCCGAACGCCCGGGCCCGCCGTCTCAAAATCCACCGCCGGATTCGAATCCGTCGTCGCGCGCAAAATCTTCTTGCGAATGACCTCCGGAGGATCCAGCAGACTCACCGCGTGTCCGCTGCCGACCGCGGATTTGCTCATCTTCTTTTCCGGATCGTCGAGCCCCATGATGCGCGCGCCCACCGTCGGCAGATGCGTCTCGGGAACCACGAACGTCTCGCCGTAAAGCGAGTTAAACCGCTGGGCGATGTCGCGCGTCAATTCCAGATGCTGCGACTGATCGTCGCCGACGGGGACAATCGCGGCCTGATAAATCAAAATGTCCGCGGCCATCAGCACGGGATACTGCAGCAGGCCGTCGCCGATGGTTTCCTGCGCCGCCGCCTTAGCCTTAAATTGCGTCATCCGCTCCAGCCAGCCGATGGGCGTGACGCAGGTCAGCATCCAGGCCAGTTCGGCGTGCGCAGCCACCGACGATTGCACGATCAGCGCCGAATGCGTCGGGTCGATCCCGATCGCCAACAGCATGCCCGCCAGCTCTTCGATCTTCGCGCGCAGCTCGGCCGGCTCCTGATAAACCGTCACCGCGTGCAGGTCGACGATGCAGTAGATGCTATCGTAGTCGTACTGGATCTTGGCCCAGTTCTTCAGCGCGCCAAGGTAATTTCCGATGTGCGGGCTGCCGGTTGGCTGAATGCCTGATAATACGCGTGGTCTCATTATATTTTGGGGGAAACTTCCATCCTAAACGAAGTCGCGGTTGAAGTGACGATAGACAAGTGGGTTTACGGCGGCGCCGCCATGGCTCGCATCGAAGGCCGCGTGGTCTTCGTGCCGTTCGTCCTGCCCGGCGAAAGGGCAAAGATCGCACTGAAAGATGCGGAGATGCACGCCGGACTGGTGGAGATCGTCACGCCGGCACCGGAGCGAGTTGCCGCGCCATGCCCTCTGTTCACGCGCTGCGGCGGCTGCCACTATCAGCACGCGCCCTACGAATTTCAGCTCGCCCGCAAAGTCGAAATCTTGCGCGAACAGTTGCGCCGCGTGGGAAAAATCAAGTGGGAGGGCGAAATCTCGACCGTCAGCGGGCCGGCGCTCGGTTACCGCAATCGCGCCCAGTTTCACGTGGCAAACGGAAAAATCGGCTACCTTGCGCCCGGATCGCACGATTTGATTCCGGTCGACGGCGAGTGTCCCATTTCCTCGCCGCGATTGAATCAGGCGCTGGCCGAGATGCGCGGTCGCATGTCCGACCGCCGCTTCCCCAATTTCGTCCATTCGCTCGAACTGTTCACCGACGAGACGAACGTGCAGGTGAACATTCTCGAAACGGACCGCCCGGTGGCGAAATCCTTTTACGACTGGTGCCAGTCGACGGTCGCGCTCGAATATGCGACGCCGTTCGGAAAATTCCGCGTCAGCCCTCGATCCTTCTTCCAGGTCAATCGATTTTTGATCGAGCAACTGGTCGAAGCCGCCATCGGCGATGCCACCGGCCAAACCGCGGTCGACCTTTACGCCGGCGTCGGACTCTTCGCGCTACCTCTGGCTCGAAAATTCGCGAAAGTGGCCGCCGTGGAAGCCGGCGTTACCGCGGCTCGCGACCTGGAAGTCAACGTGCAGAACGCGGGCCTGGTCATCCAGCACCTCCAAGGCCGCGTCGAGGATCATCTCGCCCGAATGACCGCGACCCCCGATTTTGTCGTCGCCGATCCGCCGCGCGCTGGACTGGGCAAAACCGTCGTGTCGCATCTGGAGCGCCTGAAGCCGCCCAAGCTGACCATCGTCTCCTGCGATCCCGCGACGCTCGCCAGGGACGTTGCCGCACTCCCCAGTTATGCGATCGACAAGCTCACCCTGGTAGACCTGTTTCCGCAGACGTACCATCTCGAAACGGTTGTGCAACTTTCAAGAAGGTAGCGGTAAACTGGGAGCGGCCATGCTTACCAGCACAACATTAGAGGCGGACCTTAGCGCACTCCCCACCAGGCTCGGGCGCGACCAACGGATCTACGCTTTTCGCCTCATGTATCTCTCCCGCCGTCTCGACGACCGGGAGATTCTTCTCAAACGCCAGAACAAGATTTATTTCCAGATCAGCGGCGCGGGTCACGAAGCCATCGGCGCTGCCGCCGGACTCGCACTGCGCCCCGGGCACGACTGGTTCTACACCTATTATCGCGACCGCGCGTTGAGCCTCGCTCTCGGAGTCACCTCTGAGGACATGTTGCAGCAATCCGTCGGCGCCGGAGCGGACCCGGCCTCGGGCGGACGCCAGATGCCCTCGCACTGGGGCTCGCCGCGTCTCAACATCGTCACCGGATCGTCGCCCACCGGCACGCAGTTCGTGCAGTCGGTGGGATGCGCGCACGCCAGCCGTCTTCTCGATCCGCAATCGGACGCCATCACGCTGGTCACCACCGGCGACGGAGCCACCAGCGAAGGCGAATTCTGGGAGGCGATGAACATCGCGTGCATCGAAAAACTGGCCATCGTTTTTCTGGAGGAGGATAACGGCTACGCCATTTCCACACCGGTGGAGAGGCAGACCCCCGGCGGCGACCTCTCGAAGGTGGTCAGCGGATTTCCGCATCTGAAAATTTTCAACTGCGACGGCACCGATTTCGACGCCACCTACGCGACGATGGTTGAGGCCGTCGAGTACTGCCGCCGCGAACAATCGCCGGTATTCGTTCGCGCCACCTGCATCCGGCCCTATTCACACTCCCTCTCCGACGACGAAAAACTCTATAAAACGCCGGCCGAGCGCGCCGATGAGGCGAAGCGCGATCCTATCGTGACGTTTCCGGAGCGGCTGATCGCCGAAGGCGTGCTCGATCGCCACGGCCTGGAACTGTTGACGCACGAAGTGGATCTGGAAATTCAGGAGGTCACCGAGCGTGTGCTCAAAGCCGCGTCGCCTCCCAAGGGTTCCGCGCTGCGCTATCTCTATTCCGAGCGCGTCGATCCCACGTCGGAGGAATTCAACGCCACGCCGACACTGTCCGGCGAACCGCGCACCATGGTCGACGAGATCAATCGCACGCTGCACGAAGAGATGCGGCGCAACGCGCGAATGATCGTGTTTGGCGAGGACGTCGCCGATTGCAGCCGCGAGCTGAATCTGGCCGAGGTGAAGGGCAAGGGCGGCGTTTTCAAGGCCACGCAAGGTTTGCAAATCGCCTTCGGTTCGGCGCGCTGCTTCAATACGCCGATCGCCGAAGCGGGCATCGTCGGACGCGCCATCGGCATGGCCACGCGCGGGATGAAACCTGTAGTCGAGATTCAGTTCTTCGACTATATCTGGCCCGCGATGATGCAGATTCGCGACGAGCTCGCCACGCTGCGGTGGCGCTCCAATAATGCCTTTTCCGCGCCCGTCGTCATTCGCGTGGCCACCGGCGGATATTTGAACGGCGGCGCGATTTATCACAGCCAGTCGGGCGAATCGATCTTCACGCACATCCCCGGCCTGCGCGTGGTGTTCCCGTCGAACGCGCTGGACGCCTGCGGCCTGCTGCGCACCGCGATTCGCTGCGACGACCCGGTGCTGTTTCTCGAACATAAACGCCTCTATCGCGAGCCCTACAACCGCTCGCCTCATCCCGGTGCCGATTACACGATTCCCTTTGGGAAAGCGAAGATCGCCAAAACCGGCGCAAATCTGACGATTGTCACGTACGGTGCGCTGGTTCAAAAATCGATGCAAGCCGCGGTGCAGGTGGAGGAGCGCAACCCCGGCACGACGATTGAAGTGATCGATCTCCGCTCGCTCGCTCCCTACGATTGGGAATCGATCCGGGCGTCGGTCGAGAAGACGAGCCGAGTGATGATCGTGCATGAAGACTGCCTGTCGTTTGGATACGGCGCCGAAATCTCCGCCCGCATCGCGAGCGAATTGTTCAGTTCTTTGGACGCGCCCATCGGTCGAGTGGCCGCGCTCGATACCTGGGTCGGTTATCACCCGCAGTTGGAAAACGAGATTCTGCCGCAGGTGGAGAATATCGTGGAGGAAGCGGATCGGATTTTGGGGTATTAGCTTTATGGCGACGCCGAAACTATTTGTCAAGAACAAGCACGGGAACACCGTCCTGAACTGGCATCGGGCACCAGGGGAGGAGTTTGATCTCTACGGCGAGGCCTTCTGGAAGGCCGCGAAGATCCTACTTCAAAATGGGACGCTTGACAGATTGCCCATCGCTTCATTTGACGCATGCGTGATCGTTTATCTGTACCGTCACGCACTCGAACTGTTCCTGAAAGGCGTTCTGATCGGTAGAGGGGCAGAACTCGTCGATCCGCGCCCATCTCCCCAAACGGTCGTTAACGCCAAGCACTCGCTGACGAAATTGCTTCCCGACGTCCGCCGCATTTTCGTTGAGTGTGGGTGGGACAAGACGTTCGGGTCGCAGGCGGGCACTACTTTCGACGACTTCACGGCGATCGTGCAAGAGTTTGAGAGAACCGATCCCTCGTCATTTAGCTTCCGCTACCCGGTCAAGAAGGATCTTACGGGCGCCCTGGATGGCCACTTCACATTTAGTGTTCGCAAGTTCGCATTGATTATGGACGAGGTTCTCAGCATTCTTTATGACGCGTGCTACTCTCTACCAGAAATCGCGAACAATCGCGCGGAAGCGGCTCATGGAGCTTGGTGCGAAGCCATGCAAGACCGCGAGGTTTCGTACGATGAGCTCGATGGCTAATGCTTTATCGACGGCACCGCATCTTCTCACGTCAGGCCGAGTTCGTTCTTAGCCTACTCCCAAGGAACGAGCGGCTTGCCGTCGTTCCGACCGATTGCGGCATCGATCTCCTTCGCATCTTCCAGATCCCCAACGCGCTCCCGCAGACGCACGATTTCGGCGGCAACCTGCCTAACTGGGTGCTTAGGATTTCGTTCTTTGCGCTCACTCATCTTTAACTCGCTACCTGATCTGCAAGAATTCTTCAACCGTCAATGCGATATCCTTCGCAATCTGGCGCAGCAGGCTTGGAGAGACATCCCTTCCTGGGTGTATGGGAACCTTCGTCCCGCGTCCGTCCGGGTGCCGAAACTGCCTGTGCGAGCCACGCTGCCGAACCTCCGCAAACCCTAACCGCTCCAATATTGCGATGACCTCACGCGGCTTGAGAACGGGAAGACGCCCCATCTTTTCACGAGACGATGACGGTGTGTCCCGACGAACTCAGCGTTCAATTTGGGCTCGCCGTCTTCGAGAAGCATCGCGACTACTTCTCGCAGATTCTTGTTCAACTCGTCCAGTGTCGCGGCCTGGCTGTGCGCTCCAGGGAACCCCGGAACGTAACCGACATAGAGCCCCGTATCGGCGCAATGCTCAACCACGGCCGTATATGTTTTCATTTCAGCCCCTAACCAACTACACTAACAAAATGGAGCAAGATAACCGCCGTAATTTTCTGAAGACTACGGGAGCCGCTCTCGCCGCCGGTTTCCCCGCCCTGGTTCGTGGACAGGCCAGCAACGCGATCAAGGTCGGCCTGGTCGGATGTGGCGGGCGCGGAACGGGCGCGGCTTCCCAGGCCATGAAGGCGGACGATTACGCCGAGTTGACCGCCGTCGCCGACGTGTCTCAGGAACGGGTCGACGCCAGCCTGGAGCAACTGACGAAGATCAACGGCGCCAAGGTGAAAGTCGAACCGAAGAACGTGTTTCTGGGCCTCGACGCTTATCAGAAGGTGATCGACAGCGGAGTGGACGTGGTTATTCTCACCACGCCTCCCGGATTCCGCCCCATGCATCTGCGGGCTTGCATCGACGCAGGAAAACACGTGTTCTGCGAAAAACCCATCGCGGTCGACGCCTTCGGCGTACGCGACGTGCTCGAAACCGCGAAGCTCGCCAAGCAGAAGAACCTGGCGCTCGTCTCCGGCTTCTGCTGGCGCTATAGCAATTACATCGTCGCGACCTTCGACCAGATCCAGTCGGGCGCCATCGGCGACATCGTGGCTTATTACGCGACGTATTACACCGGCCCGGTGAAGCCGATGCCTCCCGAGAGCGCTCGTCCGGCGGGCATGAGCGATGTCGAATGGCAAATCAAGAACTGGTACAACTTCCAGTGGCTCTGCGGCGACAGTTTAGTGGAGCAGGCGGTGCACAGCGTCGATAAGATCGCATGGTCGCAGAACGACAAGCCGCCGGTTAGCTGCGTGGCGGTGGGCGGACGCCAGATTCCGGCCGAAGGCGGCAACATCTTCGATCACTTCGAAGTGAATTACCTTTATCCGAATGGTGTGCGCGCTATTGTCGGGTCGCGCCAGATCGAGAATTGCTGGAACGAGAACGCCGATTACATTCTGGGCACCAAGGGTTCCTGCACCATCGGGCGTTCGCCGATGCCGAAAATCACCGGCGCCAAGGATTGGACGTTCGAAGGCCAGAAGTACGATATGTATCAGTACGAGCACGACATGATGTTCCAATCGATCCGCAAGGGCCAGCCGATCAATAACGGCGAACGTATGGCCACCAGCACTTTGCTCGCGATGATGGGCCGCATGTCCGCATATACGGGCCGCGAGGTGACGTGGGAACAGGCGCTGAATTCGCAGGAGCGGATTTTCCCCGAGAAACTCGATTGGAACGGCTCGATGCCGGTGCCTCCCCTGCCGCGCCCTGGCGTCAATAAACTGCTCTAATGATCCTCCCGTTTTTGTTTTTGATGGCGGGGGTGAGTTTCGAGGACAAGATTGCGCCGGTCCTGATCGAGCGCTGTCTGCCGTGCCATAGCGGCGCAAAAGCGATGGGCGCGGTGCGTTTGACGACGAACGTTTCTGTCTCCCGGGTAGTCGTGCCGGGCGCGCCGGGAAAAAGTCCTCTTTATCTGACGGTCGAATCCGGATCCATGCCTCCTGGAGGACCGCAACTTCCCAAGCATCAGCGCGATGCCATTCGCGACTGGATTCGCGAGGGCGCGAAATGGCCCTACGGAATCACTCTCGAAGGAATGCGCCTCCCCGCCGTTGAACGCGCATTTGTGAATCGTTTGCGCGAAAACATTGTCGCCAACAAGGCGCCGGCGGCGAGCAACATGGTTGCGATTCCCGAAGGCGACTTCCTCATGGGCTCGACGAATCATAAAGATGAAGCTCCGCCGCACAGGGTCCATATCGATCCGTTCTGGATGGACAAATACGAAGTGACGTGGGACCAGTATCGCCAGTTCATGTTTGCAAAAGATGAAGGCGTGGACGCGGTGAGCCGTCCGACTCGGCCTTATGTCGAGATGTCGTTCGGCATGGGGATTGAAGGTTATCCGGCCATCAGCATGACGCAGCACGCGGCGAATAAATACGCGGAATGGCTCAGCCAGAAGACCGGGCAGTTTTATCGCTTGCCGACCGAAGCCGAATGGGAATACGCGTGCCGGGCCGGTACGACGACTGCCTATTCGTTCGGAGACGACGTGAAGCAGCTCGTCAATTACGCTTATTTCGCGCTAAATAGCGGTGGAAAGTATCAGAAGGTTGGCATCAAACTCCCTAATCCGTGGGGTCTGTACGATATGCACGGAAACGTGATGGAATGGACGCTGGATCAATATTCCACCGATTTTTACGCCCACTCCCCTAAGTCGAATCCCTGGAATCAGGCGACGAAACCGTATCCGCACGCAGTGCGCGGAGGCTCGTGGCAGGACCGGGCGGAACAGCTGACTTGCAGTGCACGCGTGGCTTCCGATCCGAGCTGGAAGGAGCAGGACCCGCAACTGCCGAAGAGCATCTGGTATGAAACCGACGCGCAGGGGTTGGGTTTTAGGCTGGTGCGTCCAGTGAAGATTCCGAGTGCCGAAGAGATGTACAAGTATTGGAACAGCGGCGTTGAGAAGGATAACTAGCGCGTTCCTATTTGCTTGCGTGTTGCAAGCGGAGCGGTTTGAAGGTGTGGAACCGCACATGGGCACGCTGGTCCGCATCACCATTTATTCCAAAGACGCATCGCCGATGCGCGCGGCGTTCGATCGCATCGCCGAGTTGGACGAAAAGCTTTCGGACTATAAGCCGGATAGCGAACTGAACCGGCTCTGCCGGACCCACGATCAAGCGGTGCAAGTGAGCGAGGATCTGTTTCGCGTGCTCGAGGCTTCGCTGAAACTTTCCAGGCTCACCGATGGAGCTTTCGATGTGACCATCGGACCGGTGACGCATTTGTGGAGACTCGGAAAAACGCCGGATGCGGAGACGATGGGCCGGGTCGGTTGGCGGAACCTCGTGCTTGACAAGAAGCGTCGAACGGTGGAGTTGAAGCTCGCGGGGATGCAACTCGATCTCGGCGCGATCGCGAAGGGCTATGCGGCGGACGAAGCGTTGAAGACGCTGCGAGGGCTTGGAGTGACGCGGGCTCTGATTGCAGTGAGTGGCGATATTGTCGCGGGCGATGCTCCGCCTTGGACCAAGGGATGGCGCGTCGGATTGGAGCCCGCAGGCGGAGAAATTCTTCTGCGAAATGCCGCGGTTTCTACTTCCGGCGATACCGAACAGTCTCGCGAAATTGGAGGTGTCCGATATTCGCACATTATCGATCCGAAGACGGGGCTTGGGTTGACGTCGGCAATCGTGGTAACGGTGATCGCGCGGCGAGGATTGGAGGCGGATCCGATTGCGACGGCGGTCAGCGTGATGGGGGAGCAGCGGGGGCGGGCGGTGTTTGAGAGGAGGGTGAGGAAGCTGATCGTCTTGGGACTAACGAGGGAACGTGCGCCGAATTCTGAGGTTCCCGGGGCTCAGTACGGCGAATGCGTCGGGCAATTCGCGCCAATGTTCTCGAACAGCCGCCGAGACCAGCAGAGCCTTCTGATCGGGCGGTAGCCCGGACAAACGAAGCAGCAGCACTCCAGCCGAGGCCTGGCGTTGGCGAAATACAAGCTCGCCGAAGTCCTTGTCGGCGGTAATCAAAACGCTTGCAGAGTTCGCGCTTTCCCTCAGCACCACGTCATCCGTGATCCCGGGCGACATCTCGGCGACGTATGCGACCTCATAGCCGTCGCCGCGAAGGCGTACGACGATCTGACGGTCGACCCCCTCGTCCGCCAAAAATGTCACCGTGGAACTGTCTCAACCGGGTAGATTACATCGGCGCGCAGAGCCTCGGCTGCAAATGCGAGGGCGGCGCGAATTGCCTCTTCGCTGAGGCGCGGATGCGCGGTGACGATGTCTTCTACCGATTCTCCAGCTGCTAATTTCTCCAGAATCAGCTCAACGGTAATACGGGTACCGGCCACCACGGGCTTTCCCATCATCACCTCCGGATTCGAAATCACTATTTTTTGATAGTCTTGCACTTGTGCCTCGTCAGACCAATCGTACCGCGCGAAACCGGAGCACGTGGGCGCGGTCAGCGGCGTCTACGGATTCGGATCGTCGTCCGCTCCACGGCGCCCGCCTGCCGGCGGTCTGGGCGAAGCTTCACGGTCCATCTCTGTCATGTCTACCCGCTGGTCCCAGTCGCCTAACAGGAATCTACAGAAATAGTCGGCCCTTACCCAGAAGAAGTAGTTGGCTTCCGCGGCGTAGCTATGGCGCTGGCCGGGGAGGATGAACTGGTCGAAGCGTTTACTTGCCTTGATCAACGCGTCGGCGAGGCGCGGTGGACGTTGTCGTCCATGTCTCCCGTGGTTAGCATCAGGTGGCCTTTTAGGTTCCTGGCTATTTCGGAGTTCTTCTCGATGTTGTACTCGAACTTAACGGA
>OCZT010006782.1_pt1 | contig 11300 bp, 6 predicted proteins | sample 1539031 | NCBI WGS metagenome assembly OCZT01 (sample SAMEA3539308, study PRJEB22396) | soil metagenome | biome: tundra; feature: field; material: soil | place: USA | collected 2010-05 | depth 0.15 m
GCGTAGATGTCGGAGCGCGCGTCCAGCGCGCGGTCGCCCATGGCCTGCTCTGGACTCATGTACGCGGGCGTGCCCACCGTCGCGCCCGTGACGGTGAGCCGCGAATCGCCCTCCGCCGCGCGCGCGATGCCGAAGTCCGAGACCAGCACCTGTCCCGTCGAGCGCTCGACCAGGATGTTGTCCGGCTTGACGTCACGATGCACGACATGCCTCGAGTGCGCGTACGCCAGCGCGTCGGCGACCTGGCGCAGCATCGACCGCACGGTCGCGAGCGGCGGCCTTGGCTCGTGCACGAGACGCTGCGCGAGCGTCTCGCCCTCGACGAGTCCCATCGAGAAGAACACCACGCCGTCGATCTCGTCCACCGTGTAGATCGGGACGATGTTCGGGTGCGAGAGCTGCGCGGACATCTGCGCCTCCCGGAGAAAACGCGACTTCACCTCGTCCCGGAAGGCGAGCTCGGGGGGCAGCACCTTCAGCGCCACCTTGCGGTGCAGTCGCACGTCGCGCGCACGATACACGACGGCCATGCCGCCGCGCCCGATCTCAGCCTCGACTTCGAAGCGCGCGGCGACCGCGCGCTCGACGCGGTCGCGCAGCGCGTCGCGCACGCTCACGACCTGCCCGGCTGGGCGCGGGGCGTGTTCACCCTCGGGTTGATGCGCGCCATCTCATCCGCGACGTACACGGCGTTGTCCACCTCCCTCGCGAGTGCCATCGCCTGGTCTGCCACCGACGTGATATGCAGCCAGCTCTCCGCGCTGGTGCCGGTGCGCAGCCGCACCACGTCGAGGCGCATGTTCTGCAGCGCGAGCACGCAACTCTCAAGCTTCCCGTTCATCTCGGCGCGGCGGCGCCCAAGGTCGGCGACGGTCCGCCGCTGACGCTTGAGCGCCGCAAGCCGGCGGACCCGCCCCTCGCTTCCCGCTCGGTCGAGCGGGTTGGCCTGCGACTCGAGCAGCGAAATCTCCGCCTCAATCTTGTCGGCGGAAGCACCGCCGGCCGCCCGATCGAGCTGTTCCAGGGCGGCGGCGAGACCGAGCACCTTGTTGCCCAGCGTCTGCGCGGTCGAGACGACATCGGGAATGCGGAGGCGATCGGACTTCGGCATCGACTCCACAAGGCGGATGATCTCGCTGCAGTCGTCCATCGCACGCCGGGTGACCGACGCGTACGGCCCGCTCGCGAACGACGCGGCGCTCGCGACGGTAGGCCCGGTTCCGGAGGACCCGACGACTCCACCGCTCGGCACCGGGCTGAACATTCCCGGCGCCGAGAGCCGCGCGAGGTGACGCTGGCGCACCTCGACGCGCTTCTTCGGACTCCAGATCGCCTGTATCCCGTCGCCGAACTCGCTGACGTGGTCCATGAACAACCGGTGCCGCGGCTGGCGGAACACATCGTGCCAGTCGTAGCCGTTGCTCCACAGCAGCGCGTACTTGTAGGCGAGGTACACGGCGACCAGCCCCCAGACGCCGAACAGGCCGCGAGCGACGTTGAACGGCGAGAGGATGATGAGCGCCGCGCCGACGAACATGAACGGCCCGAGCCTGCGGCGGAACTTCGCGACAGCCGGGTTTTCCCATCGCGCGACGTCCTCTGCGGTCGGAACGTACGACCCGACCGTATCGTTCGCGGCCGAGGCGAATCCCGACGGCGCAGCGCCCGCCTGCGTCTCCCGCGGAGCGGGCAGGTTGGGCACATTGCCGGTGTCGAGCGCGGTCACGAACGCCTGCGCGCTCGCGAAGCGATCGTCCGGATTCTTCTCGAGACAGAGCATCACCGCCCGCGCGAGATCGGGCGGGATGTTCGACGCCCGCTGGTCCACCGGCACCGGGCGCTCGGAGAGATGCTTCACGAGCAGCGCCGGCGTGTTCGTCGCGTTGAACGGCAGCTCGCCGCACAGCATCTGGTACGCGACGACCCCGAGCGAGTACAAGTCGCTGCGGCCGTCGACGTCGCGGTCGCCCGCGGACTGCTCCGGGCTCATGAACGCGGGCGTGCCGATCGCGATCCCGGTCGCCGTGAGGCGGGCGCTGCCGTCGCTGATGGCGCGCGCAATGCCGAAATCGGTGACCATCGGGCGGCTGCTGGTGCCTTCCAGCATGATGTTGTCGGGCTTGATGTCGCGATGCACCACGCCGTGCGCGTGCGCGTAGGCGAGGGCGTCGCCCACTTCGCGCAGGATGCGCCGCACCTCCGTGGGATCGAGGGCGCCGCGGTCGTGGATGCGTTTCGCCAGCGTCTCGCCGTCGACGAACGCCATCACGAAGAACACGAGCCCGTCTTTCTCGTCCACGCTGTAGATCGGGACGATGCACGGGTGCGATAGCTGCGCCGCCGTCTCCGCCTCGCGCAGGAATCGCGAGCGGATCTCGGAGCGGAACGCCAACTCGGGCGGCAGCAGCTTGATAGCGACCGTGCGCTTGAGGCGGCGATCCTTCGCGCGGTACACGATCCCCATGCCGCCACGCCCTATTTCGCGATCGACCTCGTACGTCGGATCGAGCACGCGCTCCACGTGCGAGCGCAGCTCGGCATCCGACTGCGTGATCTGCGGTTCGTCCAATTTGCCGGGTGTGGGAGTCGTCGAAACGGGGAGCATAGCACCGCGCCGTACAAGGATACAAGGCAGAGACGCCGACCTGAAGGAAACGGCGCGACCTGGCGCCATCCCCCCGGACTGACAGTCCCTACGTCATGACGGCATATGAAAGTTGCATTCCCCGCCTTTCTGTCGTAACTCAAGCTGGAACGTCCCTTGCAGGGTAGGTATGGCCATGAGCACACGACAGACGCTTCCGGTCCTCCCATTGCGGGGGACGGTCATCTTTCCCGGGCTGACGGCGCCCATCGCGGCCGGCCGGCCTGGTACCCTGCGCGCCATCGAATCCGCCCTCAAGGGCGACCGGCTCGTGTTCGCCGTGGCACAGCGCGACAACACCGACGAGCCAAGCGCCGAAATCCTCTACGGCACGGGTGTCATCGCCCGGATCGGCCAGGTGCAGCGGGGACTGGGCGGCGTGCAGCTCCTGCTGCAGGGCGAACAGCGGGCCGCAGCGCTCCAATACACGCAGGGAGAAGGCTTCCTCTCCGCCGTCGTGATGGAAATCGAGGAGATGTCGCCTCTCGACGACAAGGATCCCGCGTTCGAGGCCCTCCACAAGGAGATCCGCGAGCGCGCCGCCGAACTTGGCGAGCGCCGGGGCCTTCCAGAGGAAGTGGTACACCAGGTGCTCGACTCCGTGACGGAGCCGGGCAAGTTCGCCGACCTCGTCGCGGGCTACATCGAGCTGACGGTCCCGGAAAAACAGGGGCTGCTGGAGACACTTTCGGTAGAAGAGCGCCTCCGGAGGGTGCTTGTCCACGTGCAGCGCCAGATCTCCCTCCTCGAAGCGCAGGACGAGATCAAGTCGCAGGTGCAGGAGGAGCTCGGAGAGCGCCAGCGCGAGATGTTCCTGCGCGAGCAGATGAAAGCGATCCAGAAGGAACTCGGCGACGACGACCAGGCCAAGGAGATCGGGGAGCTTCGCGAGAAGCTCAACAAGCTCGAGCTCCCGAAGGAGGCGCGTGCCGAGGTGGAGCGCGAGCTCGGGCGCCTCGAGCGTTCCGGCCGCGAGTCCATGGAGGCGCAAGTCATCCGGACCTACCTCGAGTGGATCGCGGAGCTGCCGTGGGGCGATCGTTCCGACGACCAGCTCGACCTGCCGCACGCGATCCGGGTGCTGGACGAGGACCACTACGGCCTCAAGGACGTCAAGGATCGCGTCGTCGAGTTCCTGGCGGTGCGTCAGTTGCGCGCCCAGCAGATTGCCGACGAGATCAAGAACACCGGCGAGTTTCCGGCCGTCAAGCTTCGTGCGAGCAAGGAAGATGCGACGCACTCGCTCAAGAAGAGCGACGAGGCCGCCGACCGGCAGATCACGGACCAGAAGGAAGCCAAGGCCCGCGCAATGGCGAAGGGACCGATCCTGCTCTTCGTCGGCCCTCCGGGCGTCGGCAAGACGTCCATCGCGAAGTCGGTGGCGCGCGCGCTCGGCCGCGAGTACGTGCGCGTCTCGCTCGGCGGCGCGCGCGATGAGGCAGACATCCGCGGCCATCGCCGCACCTACGTCGGCGCGATGCCGGGGCGCATCATCCAGGGCATGAAACAGGCGGGAACGAAGAACCCGGTGTTCCTGCTCGACGAAGTCGACAAGCTCGGCGTGAGCTTCCAGGGCGATCCCTCGAGCGCGCTGCTCGAAGTGCTCGACCCGGCGCAGAACGACACCTTCACCGATCACTACCTGGGCGTGCCGTTCGACCTGAGCGAAGTGCTCTTCGTGGCCACCGCGAACTTCATCCAGAACATCCCGGGGCCACTGCTCGACCGCATGGAAGTGGTCGAGTTCGCCGGCTACACGGAGCGTGAGAAGGCGGAGATCGCGAAGACGTACCTGATTCCGCGCCAGCTCGTCGACGCGGGCCTGGGCGGCAAGGGCCTCACGTTCAGCGAAGACGCGATCATGTCGATCGTGTCCAAGTACACGCGCGAGAGCGGCGTCCGCCAGCTCGAGCGCGAGGTCGGCGCCGTCGCCCGCAAGGTGGCGCGCCGCATCGCGAGCAAGAGCGAGCACACGGGCATCGAGAGCGGCGTGATCACCGCCGACGAGGTGCGCGAGCTGCTCGGCCGGCCGAAGGTGCGCCCCGAAAAGGCGAACGAGGCCAACGAGGTGGGGATCGCGACCGGCATGTTCTACACGCCGATGGGCGGCGACATCATGTTCGTCGAGGCCTCGACTCGACGGCTCGAAACGCCTCCCGCCGGCGACGGCAACGGCGGTGCGGGCGGCGGCCCGGTGGCGCTCATCCTCACCGGCCAGCTCGGCGACGTCATGAAGGAGTCGGCGCGCGCGGCGTTCACCTACGTCACGAACAACGCCGCGAAGCTCGGGATCCCGCGTTCACGTCTCGGCGCGGTGGAGACGCACATTCACGTGCCGCAGGGCGCGATACCGAAGGACGGCCCGTCGGCGGGCGTGGCGATCGCGATCGCGCTGGCGAGCGAGATGAGCGGACGTCCCGTCCGGAGAGAGATTGCCATGACCGGCGAGATCACGCTGCGCGGCCGCGTGCTGCCGATCGGCGGCGTGAAGGAGAAGGTGCTCGGCGCGCTGCGGGCCGGCATCACCACCATTATCCTGCCGAAGGAAAACGAGGCGGACCTCGAGGACGTGCCCGACGAGGCGAAGGCGAAGCTTAAATTCTACTTCGCCGACACCCTCGAGGACGTGCTCAAGCTCGCGCTGGTGCCCGAACAGAGAAGCGTGGAGCTCCCCGCCCAGTTGGCGGTCGTCAGCTAACCCTCGGCGGGCGGCGATTCGAGCATTTTCGAGAGCCGCCGCGTGAGGCGGCGTTCCACGCTCGGTCGCAGTGGCTGCAGCGTGAACAGCGCGAGAAGGAAGGCGAAAATCGAGCCGCTGAGGATCTCGCGGAGCACCCGGTCGCCGGTGGAGGTCATCGCGCGCGTGATCTCGCCGAGCACGCGCAGTTCCTCGGTGCGCATCTTCGCGGCGAGTGGCGCGATGCCGTCGCGTCCCCGCACCGCGGTCTCCGTCTTGAGCACTTTGGCGGCGGAGTCGCGGCCCGCGCGGTTCCGCAGGGCGATGACGGCGTTGATCTCCTTGAATCGCCTCGAGACCATCGGCGCAAGGCTGTCGAGGTTCCGGCGCTGCTCCGGGTTGTCCTCCGTCGCCTTCATCAGCGCCTGCACCGCGTCCTCGACGTCGCTGACCGCCGCGTCGAGCGGCTCGAGGTACTGGGCGTCACCCGTCGTGACGAAGCCGCGCTGGGCGTTCTCGGCGTCCACCGTGCGGGCGACCACCGCATCGAGGTGAGCGATGTTCTGGTTGGTCGCGGCGACCGCGCGCTGACCGCCGATCATCCGGGTGACGCTTACGTAGGACACGAACCCCATGAGCGAGAGCAGACCGAGCGCCGCGCCGGTTCCGATGGAGAGCTTCTGTAATCCGGTGAACTGCATCCGAACTCCTAGAACGGGATCGGCCCGAACACGAACAACCGGCGCGCGTCGATCCGAAGCGCGCCCGGCTCCGTGCCCGGAAGAAAGTACTCGGTGTATCGGCGGTCGAAAGGAGTCGACGCATCTGCGGGCTTCCCGGTGCTCCGGTCGAGTTCAGCGGTGACCAGGCCGGGCGGCACTTCCCAGCCGGGGCTGGGATGCGCATAGCCGGCCTGCGCGAGCATCCGCGCAAAGACCGGCGCGGCCAGCGACCCCCCGGCGACCCCGTGTTCCGCGATGGACCTGGGCTTGTCGAACCCCAGCCAGACGCCGGCGACGATCTCGGGAGTCATCCCCACGAACCAGACGTCCGTGTTGTCGTCGGTCGTGCCCGTCTTGCCGGCGACGGGAACGCCTTCCGGCAGGTAGCGGCGCACCGCCGTCGCCGTCCCGCGTTCGACGACGTCGCGCAGCATGTCGCGCAAGATGAACGTCACCCGCGTATCGAGCGCCGGCGGCAGCGACGCCACGCCCTGGCTCCAGAGCGTCTTGCCCGCGCGGTCCTCGACGCGATAGACGAGCCGCGGAACCATTGGCGTGCCGAGCCCGCCGAATGCGGTGTACGCCGCGACGAAATCGAGCGGCTGGACTTCCGACGCGCCGATCGCGCTGGCCGGATAGGGCGCGATCGGCGTGTTGATGCCGAACCGCCTGGCGAGCGCGATGATCGAATCGGCGCCGTACTTCATCCAGAGCTGGACCGCGACGGGATTGCGCGAGAAGGTGATCGCCTCGCGCAATGTGATGTTTCCCATGAACGTGTCGTCGGAGTTCCTCGGGCGATATGACTGTTCGTCATACCGGACGTCGATCGCGGTGTCCCCGACGATCGCGTTCGGCGGAAGCGAGTCCATGAGGGCCCGTGCGTAGACGAACGGCTTGAAGCTCGAGCCCGGTTGGCGCAGGCCATTCACGGCGCGATTGAACGGCGATTCCTGGTAGTTCCGTCCGCCCACGAGCGCTTTCACGTCGCCGGAGGAAGGATCGATCGCGACGACCGCGCCCTGCAGGTATTCGGTGCTTCCCTTCGGGTGCGACGCGAGGGTCGGATAGTGGTAGCCGGGCCGATGCTCGACTTCGGCTGCCCCCTCCGCCAGCGCTTGCACGGCGGCGCGTTGCAGCGACGGGTCGAGCGTGGTGAAGATGCGGAGTCCGCCTTGTGAGACCGGCACGCCCGCCCGTTCGGCCTGCGTGCGCACGACATCGATGAAATACTGTGAAGGCGCGGAGACACCGCCGTCCGCCACCGTGCGCACCGGCTCCGCCCTGGCCGCCGCCGCTTCGGCAGGAGAGATGTATTTCTGCTCTGCCATCAGGCCGAGGATGACATCGCGGCGGCGCTTGGCACGGTCAGGGTATTTGACCGGATCGTAGATCGCCGGCCCCTTGGGGAGCGCGGCGAGCGTGGCGGCCTCGGCCAGCGTCAGTTGGGAAGCCGACTTGCCGAAGTAGTGTCTCGACGCCGTCTCGACACCATACCATCCGTGCCCGAAGTTGATCTGGTTGAGGAACGCCTCGAGGATCTGTTCCTTGTTGTAGTGGCGCTCCATCTCGCGCGCCGCGCTCTGCTCGTGGAGCTTGCGCGAGAGCGACTTGTCGCGCCGGTCGATGAGGTCCGGATGCATGTTGCCGACGAGCAGCTGCGTGATCGTGCTCGCGCCGCGCGACGCGCCGAACAGGTTGTCCTTGATGGCGCCGGCGATGCCGACCACGTCCACGCCGTTGTGCTGGTAGAACCTCTTGTCCTCGACGGCGATGAACGCCTGGCCGACGTATTTCGGAAGCAAAGTGATCGAAACGCTCGTGCGCCATTCGGCACCGATCTCGCCGATGAGCGAGCCGTCGCGCGCATACACCAGCGATGACTGCTGAGGCGTGATGATCTGCCAGGCCCGTCCCGTGCTCTTCGGCGCCTTCTGTGCCGGCGTCGCTTGCGACGCCAGCGCGCCCGGGCCGGCCGCGATGAGGGCGGCCGCGACGGCAAGGCGGAGTTTCAGGGCTGAGCGAGTGACCATGGCGTGTATTGTACCCCGGGCGGCGTTGCCCGTCACCGGTCGAACGTGCGAGCTTTATGGCGATGCCGCTCCTGCACCTCGCCATAGCCCAGTTCCGCCCACGGAAGGGCGACGTCCGGGGCAACCTCCGCCGCGTGGGCGAGGTGCTCGCACAGGCGGCCGCGCTCGAGCCGCGCCCGCACGTGGTGCAGTTTCCCGAAACGGCGCTCTCGGGATACTTCGTCGAGGGCGGCGTTCGCGAGCTGGCGCTCACGTCCGGGGAACTGGCCGCCGGAATCGCCGCCGCGTATCAGGGTCCGCCGATCGACGCCGTGATCGGCTTTTACGAAAAGCTCGAAGGCAACCTGCACAACAGCCTTGCCTATGTGCGCTGCGGCGCCGGCGCTGAAATCCTGCACGTACATCGCAAGAACTTCCTTCCGACGTACGGCCTGTTCGACGAAGAGCGGTTCGTCGAGCGCGGCTACGCGATTCGCGCGTTCGACGCGCCGTGGGGACGCGCAGCCATGCTGATCTGCGAGGATGCGTGGCACTCGCTCACGGGGCTCATCGCGGCGCTCGACGGCGCACACATGGTGTTCGTGTCCTCCGCCTCCCCCGCCCGCGGCGCGTTCGAGCGCGCCGACGGCGCCTCGGTTCCCGCGAGCGTGGCGCGCTGGGACCGGCTGATCCGCGACATCGCCGAAGAGCACGGAGTCTATGTGACGCTGGCCGCTCTCGTCGGCAGCGAGGGCGGGCGCATGTTTCAGGGCGGCTCGCTCGTCATTGGCCCGAGGGGAGACACCCGCGCCCGCGCGCCGGCATTCGAGGAGACCCTGCTCACCGCGAGCGTCGACCTCGACGATATCGTGAAGGCGCGTGCCGACTCGCCGCTGTTGTCGGACATGCGCACGATGCTTCCGAAGCTGAAGTCGGAGCTGGAGCGGTCGTTGGAGGGCGGTAGACCGAAGACCGAAGACCAAAGACCGAAGACGGTGAACCCGCAGGTTTCGACGTCGGCCGAGGCAACCGATCCCTCGTCCCTCATAGTGGTCGCCGGCGGCGACCTTTCCCGCGGCGCGCCGCCCCCGCTCGAAATCGACCCTGCCCTCGTCGAGTCCTGGCTCGTCACCTTCCTCAAGGACGAGTTCAGCCACCGCGGATTCCAGAAAGCCATCGTCGGCGTTTCGGGTGGCGTTGATTCCGCCGTCGTCGCGACGCTCGCCGCCCGCGCGCTCGGTCCGAACAACGTCGTCGGCGTCCGCATGCCGTACCGCACCTCGAGCCCCGACTCGCTCACGCACGCCCAGCGCGTCATCGACGCCCTCGGGATCGACTCGCGGACGCTCGACATCAGTGCCGCGGTCGACGGGTACCTTGCGCAGGAGCCGGATGCCGACGCCGCGCGCCGCGGCAACGTCATGGCGCGCATGCGCATGATCGCGCTGTTCGACCTGAGCGCCAGGCATCGCGCGCTCCCGCTCGGGACCGGCAACAAGAGCGAGCGGCTGCTCGGCTACTTCACCTGGCACGCGGACGACTCGCCGCCGGTGAACCCCATCGGAGACCTGTTCAAGACGCAGGTGTGGGAGCTCGCACGGCACCTGGGCGTTCCGCGCGAGATCATCGACAAGCCGGCGTCCGCCGATCTCGTCTCGGGACAGACGGACGAGGGCGATTTCGGCATCAGCTACGCCAAGGCCGATGTGATTCTGAACTGGCTGCTCAACGGGTACACGGCCGCCGAGCTCGCGACCCGCGGGTTTGCAGCGGCCGAAGTTGAGCTCGTGCGCAAGCGCCTCGATGGAACGCACTGGAAACGAAGGCTGCCGACCGTCGCGATGCTCAGCGGCGCCGCCATCGGTGAGTCGTATCTCCGGCCGGTGGACTACTGACTACGAGTGGGAGAGGGAGTAGCGATGCGAGTTGAGTATGAGTCGGCGGGATGAGTTGGAGTAACTCAGAGCGAGTTTGCGTGGGAGTGGTGGGAGAGGGATATGGAGAGGGATGGCGGACCGCGACGTTCGAGTCTACGCGGGAATGGAACCGGATGTAGCTCGCTCTCCCACTCCCACCACTCCCACTCAAGCTCAGATCACCTTTCTCGTACGCATCCCTCGCTCTCATACTCACCTCGCATCGCCACTCCCTCGCCCACTGCCCCTACCCTACCAACCGATCTGGACCGCACGAATCGGATTGAGCGCGTCGCCGGACGGCGGTAGATAGCAGGCGTCCCCACAACATGGATCGACCCACGATGCCTGCCAACATGATGAACTCGGACTACACCCGGATCGAGAAGGCGATCCGTTACCTCGACGCGCATCGCGCCGAGCAGCCGGAGCTCGCCGCCGTGGCGCGGCATGTCGGCCTGAGCCCCGCGCATTTCCAGCGCATGTTCACGCGCTGGGCCGGCATCAGCCCGAAGCGTTTTCTCCAGCATCGCACGGCCGAAATCGTCAAGCGCCTGCTCCGCGAGCGCCGCAGCGTGCTCGACGCGAGTTACGAGGCCGGGCTCTCCGGATCGTCACGGCTCCACGACCTGATCGTGAACGCCGAGGCCGTCTCGCCGGGCGAGTTCCAGCGGGCCGGCGAAGGGCTCGTGGTGAAGTTCGGGTTTCACCCGTCGCCATTCGGCGAATGCCTCATCGCGGTCACGACGCGGGGGATCTGTCATCTCGCATTCGTGAATCCCGTCTCGCGCGACGCCGCGCTCGAGCGGTTGCGGCACGACTGGCCGCGCGCGGAGCTGCGCGCCGACCAAGGGGCAACTCGCGAGGTCGTTGCCAGGGCATTCCCCATCGGCGGACGCGGGAAGCGCCCGCCGCTCTCTCTCCACATCAAGGGGACGAATTTTCAACTCAAGGTGTGGGAAGCGCTGCTCGACATTCCCGACGGCGGTGTCACGACCTATGGCGACATTGCGGGGTCGCTGCACATGCCGGGCGCATCACGCGCCGTGGGCACCGCGGTAGGCAGCAATCCGGTGAGCTGGCTCATCCCCTGCCACCGCGTGATCCGCTCGACCGGCGAACTCGGCGGCTACGCCTGGGGCATCGAGCGAAAGAAAGTGATGCTTCGGAGGGAGCAGTTCTACGCGGCTTCGGCGTAAGCCAGACTGACCGCCCGTCGCGCCCCTCGCTTGAGCGTCCGGTGCACGGCGCGTGCGTAGCGCATGAAGTTCGCACCGGCCCACGGATAACGCGCGAAGAATTCGGTCGGGAGCATTGCGCCCTTCAGCT
>OCZT010006783.1_pt1 | contig 11300 bp, 11 predicted proteins | sample 1539031 | NCBI WGS metagenome assembly OCZT01 (sample SAMEA3539308, study PRJEB22396) | soil metagenome | biome: tundra; feature: field; material: soil | place: USA | collected 2010-05 | depth 0.15 m
GCTCTCCTTGCGCAACTAACATCACCCACAGCCGCTCTTAACCGGACAGCAGTGGATAACGCGCCCTACCCGTCACCTCCACCGCTGCTCGGGCGGGTCGAAGACAAAACCGTGGAATACTGTGTCATGTCCGTGAGGTAGTAACCGACCTTGAGCTGCAGCAGTGGGATCTCCGCCCGCAGGCCGCGGTAACCCTGATCGTTGCCATCGATGTGCCAGCCGCCCTTGCGGTCCAGCAACTCGCTCCCCTGCTCCACAATCGCATCGGACGCGTGGTAATGCGGCATCGGGTTGATCAACGCCTTAACATACGGCATGAGCGGCGCCCAGTCGACGAGTTCGAGGAACAGCGGATCGTCCTCGAGGATATAGAGCAGCCGCGTGCTCCGCGCGCCGTTGATCAGCGTGTTGCGCGCGTAGGCGGGATCGGCGGCGACCTGCGCGCGGCGGCGAACGACGGCGCGGTCCAGCGCGTCCAGCAGGCGGGCGATGTGATCCGGCTTCAGGAAGCGCTCGAGGACGAGGTATCCGGTGTTGTCAAAGGTGAAACGCTCCGCCGCCATGGGCCCGGTTTTCGCCGGAGCAGTGGCAGGAGCGTCGAGGGTTGCGGGTGAGGCCATGGGCAAAAGGGGTTCAGGTGATGAATGAGGCGCCGTTGAAAGACGGCCCGCTTTCTGGGGCAACCGCCTGATAAATCGACCTAAAATCGCAGCACGCCAACCGCACCATGTTCGGCCGGTCAAATCGAAATAATCTCAACCGGATCCCTTTAGCCCAGGTCTGGATTCAAATGTCCAACCCTCTCCCCAGACCAGCCCCGTCAGAGGCTGATCCCTTCGCCCTGGCTTCTTTCTTTGCCAGCCGGCTTGGGAGGACTCATATCCCGTGATGTGAGAATGCCAACTTTGTGGCCAGAACATGATTTCCGGCGTATCCCGATGCGAGCACGCGAAGCGCATCAGGCAACGTCCGCTCCAGGCGAAACGGCCACCCGGATGGATTTTCATCATGCGCTTTGAGCTGAACATCGACTATCCGCTGGAGAAGATGGAACGGAGCCGGAAGCGGCTGGCGGCCTGGCAAAAGTTCCGGTATGTGGACCGGGTGCCGGTCCAGTACTGCGTGGTACCGCGCTATTTCGCGCCGCTGTTCAACCTGCGCTACCGGGATTTTTTCAAGGATGTCGAGACGCATTACTACTGGTTGCTGCAATTCGCCAAGTACCGATTCGAGAACATTCCCGAGGATGTCTGCACCGGCCCCGCGGTCTGGGTCTGCCCCTATTTCGACAATGTGATCCCGGCGAGCGGCCACGGCGGGGAAATCAGCTGGTCGGACGAGGAGACGCCGCGGGCGCTGCCCGTGATCCACACCATCGAGGAGATGGAGCGCTTCGAGGTCGCCCGGCCCGACACCGGGCTGCGCGGCACCGCCATTGAATGGTGGGGCAAAATGAAAGACCTCGCCACGCAGACCAGGGTGACTTTCAACGGCCAGGCGGGTCGCGTTGACACGGGGTATTCGCCCGGGGGCCTGAGTCCGCACATGATCGCCGTGGATCTGGTCGGCGAGGATTTCTACTGGTGGATCCTGGAGTATCCGAGGTTGTGCCATCGCTTCCTGCAGAAGATCACCCAGGGCGAGATCGCGTCCGAGGAGCACGCCCGGCGGCTGCAAGGCCAGCCGCTCACCGGCGATTCCTTCGCGCTGGCGGAGGACTCGGCGCAGATCATGTCGGCCCAGCAGTTCAAGGAATTCTGCGTGCCCTACAGCCGCGCGCTTTTCGACCGGTTTGGCCGGAAGGATCGCGGGGTACACATGTGCGGCGACAGCGCGCACCTGCACCAGGTGCTGAAGGATGACCTGAAGATGAACATGTTTCCGTACTTCGGATATCGCGTTCCCCCCAAGGTCGCCGCGGCAAACCTCGGCGGCATCTCGCGCATGACGGGGAATCTCAACCCGATGCTCCTGAAGGACGGCAGCTACCAGCAGGTCAAGCAGGCGGCGCGGGAGTGCATCGAGGCGATCGCGCCCTGCGGCGGCCTCATGCTGGCCGACGGGGCCAATGTCTGTCCCGGCACGCCGCTCCAGAGCTTCCAAGCCATCATGGCGGCAGCCGAGGAATACGGCATGGGCGGTGGCCGCCTGCCGGCGGATCTTCCGCCCTGACCTGACGCACCTCCGGCGCGACCCATACTTTCCCTCCCTCGCCCAAACCGCCGGCCTGTGACCCTCACCCACCCGGGGCCTCCACCAAGCGCCCAGGGTATTTGTCATCCAATAGATGACAACTGCGTTTCGGGCTGAGACCTCGCGCGGCTCAGGCGGGACGGCGCCCTTGCCGGACGGCCACCAGCCAGGCGAGCAGTTGCAAGGTGCGCTCCGCATCGGGCATCCGGCCGCCTCCGGTGACGAAGGAGTTCACCTACTGGCGGGGCAGGCCCAGCAAACGTCCGAGGTTCGCCTGCTGGCCACGCTTGTAAAGGTGGGGTCGCAACTGGGCGCGCAGTTCGTTCCACAGCGGAGTGTCTTTGCCGGGACGAAGAGTTGCGCCGATGGGAGCGGGCCGGCGGACGATGCGGAACGCCTTGTGCGACTGTTTCGCCATCTCCACCGCCGAATCGAAAATTGCTTCCGCCAGTCCTCTGGGAAGGCGGAGCGTGGGGTCGAACTTGGGGTAAATCATGTTCCCTTCTTGGCGCCGATCGGCCGACGGTTCAAGCCGGGCCCTGAGGCATTTAGCGGCTGACATATTGTCAACTAATAGATGACATACTGGTTTGGCTGGCGGAGCGGGCCGGAGTTGAGACATAACCCCGTTTGCCACGCCCCGGCTCAAACGTCGGCGACGTGCCGCCGGCGCGCGCCCGGTCGTCCGGTCGCCACAGAACACCCGGAGTAGTTGTCAACTAATAGATGACAAACTCGTTTGGGTGGCCGGCAGATTAATTCACGGCCAGGCGCACAGCGGCAGGCCGGTTTCGGATTCGATGGCCAGCAGCCGGTTGTATTTGGCCAGTCGTTCCGACTGGGTGATGGAGCCGACTTTGATGAAATCGGCCCCCCAGCCGACGGCGAGATCGGCGAGCCAATCGTCCTCGGTATCCCCACTCCGCGCGCTCACCGTGATCCGCCAGCCCGCAGCCCGCGCGATCGCGGCGGCATCTTGCGCGCCGGTGAGGGTGCCCACCTGGTTGATCTTGAGCAGCAGCGCATCGGCCGCACCGGTGGCGACCGCGCGTGCGATGCGTTTCGGCTGGGTGCAAAGGAAATCGTCCCCCAGCGTCAGGCAGCGCCCCGCGAGCCGTTCGCGCAACGCGGGCCAGTGGGTCCAGTCGTCTTCGCTCAGGCCGTCTTCCACGCTCACCAACGGATACCGCCGCGTCCACCCGTCGATCCGGTCAATCATCGCGGCGGGAGTGAGCTGCTCCGGGCCGAGCTGATAGCAGCCGTCCCGGAAAAAATGCGAGGCGGCCACGTCGAGCGCCAGGGCCACGTCCGCCCCGGCCGCATAGCCCGCGGAGGTGATGGCCTCCACCGCGTCGGCCAGCATCGACTCGGCATTGGGAAACGAGGGGGCCAGCCCGCCCTCGTCGGCGCGTAAAAGGCGTTGCTGGTATTTTTTCCAAACCAGGTCAGCGGCCGACCGGTAAACGGCGACGACGGTCTCCAGCGCATCGTCCGTCGTGGTGGCGCGAATAGGCACCACCAGAATATCCTGCAACGGCGCCTGCTCGCCGGCATGCTTGCCGCCGCTGAAGAGATTCACCGTCAGCCGCGGGAGCGTCCGCAAGGGCAGTCCGGCGAGATCGGAGAAATGGCGATAGAGGGGCACTCCGCGCTGGGCGGCACCGGCCCGGGCGAACGCGAGTGAAACCGCAACGACCGCGTTGGCGCCGAGGCGGCCAAAGTTGGGCGTGCCATCGACGTGCAACAGCTCGGCATCAAACGCGGCCTGGGAGGAGAACGTCCGGCCCTGCAAAAGGTCGTGCAGGGTGCGGCGGATGTTTTCCACCGCCCGGCGGCACCCCAGGCCGCGATAACGGCCCGCCTCGCCATCGCGCAGTTCGACGGCCTCGGCCCGGCCCGTGGAGGCGCCAGAGGGAGTGGAAGCGGCCCCGGTGGCCCCGCCCGCCAGCCGGCACTCAGCCCAGACGGTGGGACGCCCGCGGCTGTCGAGGATTTCCCGCGCATGCAGACGGCTGATCGTGAAGGCATTCATGGCGATGGGCGGGAAATAGCCTGAATCAAATCGTCGAGGGAGATTGGGGGGGCCGGCAGGAGCGCGAGCACCTCGGTGCGCAGTGCGGCGCGCCCGGCTGGCGTCAGATATTCGAGCGGGGACCGGCCCTCAACGCGAGCCAGCAGGCAACCCAGCGTATGCCGCACCGCGCGGGGCGCGAGGCCCGCAAAGCGGTCGCCGACCTCGCCCTGGTAAGCGGTCCAGAATTGTTGGGCGGCGCGCGCGAGCGTCGCGCGGTGGACCGGAAGATGACGGGCCTTGGCGAGCAGATGCGTGAGCGCGAACCCGAGGTCGAACGCCGGGTCGCCCCAATGCACGACCTCGTGGTCGAGCAACACCAGCCGGCCGCCGGCCACGAGCATGTTTTTGGGGCTGAAATCGCCATGCACGAGCGTCGCGCGGTGGCGGAAGGTCTCGTCGATCAGGCTCGCGTAAAATGTCGTCGTCTCCGGCACGGAGGCCGCGACGTGCCGGTAGTATGCATCGAGGCGCAGCTGGTCGAAAAAAGTCGCGTCGCCAAACTCGGCCTGAAGCACCTTCGCATTTTCGACGGCGCGCCGGTGAATCGTGCCCAGCAAGCGGCCAAACTGGTGCGCATGGTCGTGTTCCGGTCCGCGCGCGAGGAGCTTCGTCTTCCAATTGTCGTGCGGTTCGGGAATGGCGGTCATGGCCAGCACATGCTCCGTCATGTCCTCGAAAATGAATTCCGCCGTCGTTCCGGCGGGAGCCAGCGCAGCGAGCGCGCGCAGCGCCGCGGCCTCCCGGTGGATGCGCGCCGGATCGCTATACCAATCGGTCCGCACGCGGAGTTTGGCGAGAGCCTGCTTGAGCACCCAGGTGGTGCCGTCCGGCAGGCGCACGAGGACGGTCTTGCAGGAAACTCCGCCGGGGAGAACGCGCGCGGTGAGCTCGGTTGCAGGGCCAATCCGTCCGGTGCGCCGCAGGTAATCGCGCAGAGCCGCGGGGTTTTCAATGTCCAGCATCGGGTCCAAGGTCAGGTTCCAATGTAGGGAATGGTGAGCGGGCCCCACGGCAGCACGGCCACCCGGGCCGCGGGTCCCAGCCGGCGGACGAGCGCTGACACTTCCGCGGTGATGTCCAGGCAGGCCTCCAGCAGCGCCGCGCGCACGAGGTCGTCCGGCATGCTGCTATGCAGGAGCACGCGCGCCCGTGACTGGATGAGGGTCTGGACGTGGGGCGCCCATTGTTCGGGCCAGGAAAATCCCGGCGCCGCGATTCGTGCCAGCAGTTCCTGCGGGGAGTGCGCGGTGCGCAGCAGGCGGTCGCTCGGGCTGCCGAGCGGCATCCCCTCGCGACACTCCGCAGCGAGGATGATGGTGCCGCCGGGCTTGGTGATGACGGCGGCGGCGCTCATGCCCTTGACGCCTTGGTAGAGATTCAGGTCGAGCGGGTAGCCGCTGTTCGTGGTGACGACGACATCGAAGGGGGCGTCGACGCGTTGCATCGCGGAGGCGCGCACGAAATTCCGGCCGGAGCGGTGCGCCCGTGCGACGTCGCCGGCAAACCAGCCGGTAACCTGCCGCTCCTCGTTGAGGCTGACGTTGAGCAGGAAGCTGCGGCCGACGCGCTGCGTGATCTCGAGCATCTCGTCCCAGATCGGATTGCCCTCGTTGACGCCGAAGGTGGCGTGCGGGCTGCCGATATTCGCCGCGCCGTGGTTGCTCAGGATGGTCTGGAGGCCGGCGACCCCGGGCATGAGCGCCTTGGGGCCGCCGCTGAACCCCGCGAAGAAATGCGGCTCGATGAAGCCGGTGAGAATCCGCACGTCGGCCTCGGCGGCCAGGCGATTGATCAGCGCGGGCGCCCCCAGCCGGGTGACGCCGAACTGCACCATCTCTTCGTTGCGCTCACAGTCGTGATTGACCACGCGGTAGCGCTGGGCGATGCCCGGTCCCAGCATCGTCTCCAGTTCGGCGGGGGTGTTGGGCCGGTGGGTGCCGGTGGAGTTGAGCAGCACCAACTGTTCGTCGCGGACGCCATGGCGGTGCAGGTAGTCCAGTAACCAGGGTAACAAACGCCGGCTCGGCATGGCACGGGTGATATCGGGGAATATGATGCAGATCCTGGCCCCGGGCCGGAGCCACTGCTGGAGGGGCTCGCACCCGATGGGCGAGTCGAGCGCCGCCAGGAGCGCCGCGTGCTCATCCGGCAGACCGGGCTGCGGACGCGGTTGCACCACGCGGGTGGAATCGGGCAGTTCCACATCGAGGTGGCCTTGACCATAAGCGAGCGAGACATTCATCGCAGGGGATCGTCGAACATTACGCTGAGCCACCCCGGTTTGGCGAGGTTGCTTCGGCCGTACGCGTGAATGTGCGATCGACCCGCATGCTTTCACTCAGCGGGAAACAGCTTGAGGAGAGCGCCATATCCAAGTGCCCGGCGGCTGGCGTGCCATCCGAAGCTCCATGGGAGCGAAGGATGGTGCCCGAGGGGGGACTCGAACCCCCACGCTTTTAGGCACAGGCTTCTGAGACCTGCGTGTCTACCAATTCCACCACCCGGGCAACGGATTTATTATACTAACCACAAGCAACTTATAGAAACGATCATTTTTGCTAGTTGGCTTTTTCTACACCTTTCTTCTACACTTTCGACCATGGAAGAGAGCAAAAGTGAGAATGTGTGGGAAAGAACCAACGTCACGAACCTGCTTCGTAACCGTGAGAGTGGAAAGTACTACGCCCGCGTCAAAGTTAACGGCAAGCAGAAATGGCGGACCCTCGATACCAAGGTCTTCTCGGTCGCCAAGCTCCGGCTGACCGACACCGAAAAAGCCATCCGGGCCCAAGGCATGGTGGCCAAGGGCCAAACTGACACCGGTCACTCCAACGAAACGACGATGGCCCGCTTCATTGCGATTTACCGTGAGCGCATTGCCGGCAATTCCTCGCTGGCGCCCCGATCAAAGGAGCGCGCTGAGTCCGCCGTCAAAGCAGTGGTCAAGACCTGGCCGGAACTGCCCGACCGCGATGCCCGCCGGCTCACTCCCACCGATTGCCAGGCATGGGCAGCCAAAGCGCTTCGCGTCGGCACCGGCTTTATTGCCCCGAATGCCAAAACGGTGCGGAAAGGGATGTCGCCCTCCGCTTTCAACAAGTGCGTGGACACCCTCCGGTCGATTCTCGAAATCGCCCGGGAGCACGGCATGCTCTACCAAAACCCAGCGGTCGACATCGCCAAGGCGCCGAAACGGCGGAAACGTCTGGAATTGCCATCGCCGGACCAGTTCCAGGCGCTCATCAAACGGATCTCCACAGCGGGCGCGCGCTGGTCCCCCGATTGCGCCGACCTTATTCGCCTGCTCACCTACTCCGGAGCCCGCCTCCGGGAAGCCACTGCCCTTCAATGGAGCCATATCAACGCGGCGAAGAACCAGCTCACTATCCCCGGAAGCAAGTCGGCCACCAGCTACCGTATCGTGCCTATCTTCCCCGCCCTCGGCGCTCTCTTCGCCGAAATCCAAGCCCGGCGCGGCAAGGAGTCAGCCGACGCTCCCATTGCGCGGGTAGCCACCAGTATGAAGGCTCTCAAGTCAGCCTGCAAAATCCTTGGGATTAAACCAATGACCCACCACGATCTCCGCCACCTTTTCGCAACCCGCTGCATCGAATCCGGGGTAGACATCCCCACTGTTTCCCGCTGGCTCGGCCACTCCGACGGCGGCGCCCTCGCAATGCTGACCTACGGCCACCTCCGCCAGGAACACAGCCTCGCCCAAGCAGCGAAGGTTCATTTCTAGGTGTGCCGGGTAAGCTCTTGCCGCCCAGCCTTGGCTACGCTGTGTTAATGGCTTAACCCATTTATGCGCCGGATCGCCCCTTCAGAGAAAGACACCCACAACGATGCGCTTGCGAAACGCCTCTCGGCTCATGCTGGCCAGCTCCAGGCCAGTGGCAGCCTGACCGGTCGGGAGATTTGAAGAAATGAAGAAAGGACCAAAGAAGGCAGAAACCGGCGGCGTATCGGAGCTTCTAAAGGAACTTTGGAATGCGGCCGTTGCGCTACGCGGCAATATTGAGCCGGCGGACTACAAGCGATACGTGTTGCCGCTGGTCTTTCTGCGGTTTCTCTCTCTGCGTTACGAGCAGCGCCGGTCGGAGATCGACACGGCCATGGATGCGAGTTGCCGTCATTCTATCGCACAACGTTTAAGTGAGTGGTTCGGCCTTTTCATCGGTTAATAAGGTGCGCGATTCTACCACGCCATCAAAAACCTAGATGATGTAGGACGAGGACCACTGCCGAGGCGGCCAAACAATACAAACCGAATAAGTGCCAACGTCCGTGCTCCAGCCATCGCGAGAGCCATTTCAATGCCAGTAGTCCGACAAAGAAACTGAGTACCAGCCCGAGTATACTTAGACTAATCAAATGTTCCACACTGTCCCCTGCCGCAACTATCTCGTGCCTCGACTCGAACATCCGCTTCGCTTCACGTGCAACTACGAGCGGCGTAAGTATCACGGCGAGGGCAAAGCTGTATTCTTCCAACCGTGACTTTGTTGCCCCGAGAATCAGTCCGATGGATATAGTCGCGCCAGAGCGAGAAAATCCCCGGAAGGGAAGGCAAAGCCCTTGAATTGCGCCCATCCAACCGGCCTCACGCCATTCAATGCCTTCTTTTCGAACTCTTGGGCGCCAACCAGAATAGATGATCAAACATCCCGCGGCTGCCAACGCGATTGCCACCAATGAAAGGTTGCCAAAAATCATCTCGATTTCTGCGTTTGGGGTATGCCGCAGGACGATCCTCTCGATTCCCAGTTTGATCGGGTAGCCAACCATTGCGGTAAGAAGCGTCGAGAAAAGCAGCAGTAGCGCAGATCGTCGGAATGTCGCCAACGACGCAAAGAACGTCTGTCGCCAAGCCCTCCAGAAGTAGACGATAACCGCGACCATCGTTCCACAATGAAGCATCACCAAGAGAAGTGTCATCTCGGGGCTGGAAGGATCGAGCCCCATCAATTTTTCTGCTACGATAACATGCGCCGAACTTGATACCGGCAGTAATTCCGCCAGTCCTTGGATCACTGCGAGGACAACAACCTGAGATAAGTTCATCATCAAATATTCTACTCACTGTGGACTTTCGATCTCCTCGAGTGAAGGTCCATTCATACCGACTTCAAGGTGCAGTAAATGGCATAAGCTCCAAATCTCAGATAATTCAATTAGCTGTATCGGGCTCCCTCGGCTCTTCGCAGCGATTTTGGACTGGCTCGCTCATCAGGTTTGAACGCCTTCTCTAATTGCTCTTGACCGGCACTGGCATGAGTGTTGATCCGGTACTGGGGAGGAGATGCATTACCGCCCCACTAATCTTATCACGGATCGCCATGACCTCCGGGTTGGCGGAAATCAGTTTTTCCCGAACTGCGGTGGCTTCCGCCCGGAGCCGCCGCAGTTCCTTGAGGTGATCCGAGATCTTGGCATCTAGTTCCTTGAGTGCCGGGTCCTCGTTGATGTGCTGCTGGAATGCGATATATTTCCGATATTCTTCGGGTGAAATGATGCCTTCAAGCATGGGAGGAAACATTGTGGCGGAGGACCCAAACATAGTCGGCCGCGGCGCGGGCACCGGTGCGCCGCCGTCTTGGGCGGGTTTCGCGGAGGTCGTAGGAATGGCCAGGGGGGGACCTGACTGCGCCAAGGCGGTTAACGTGAACGTGGCAAATGCGAATGCCGTGCAAGTGATCTTGGGAGCGGAGCGGCTGGTTTGGTACATAAGTGGTTCCGGCGAAGGGTTGTCTTCTGTCCAACGTTGATGTCAGCCACGAAGGCCGAAGGCCAGCGTCGGATGCAGAGATTGGTTAGGCCCGGAACACACACCAAGTAAACATTAAGACGATTGATGACTACGGGCCAATTCTGTTCGCAATCGTATCCGGCCTTGAAAGAATTATGCCGTGACCACAGCCATCAGCGCCGAATTATCCCGGATTTGGGCAATGCTCATGGGTCCCCTTGTTCTAATACTTGCCTCGCACCCCACCTCAGCTTGGGCGGGAGTGTCCCAAGCGGCGGTGGAATTTACCTTTGACGGCAGCTTCACGGGAAAATGTCAGCTGGAGGGCCCGGACGGCATCGTTGATGGTGGCACATCTCAGGCCGCGTCGTTCACTCTCATAAATCGGCAGTCATTGCCGGCAAAAGATTGGTATTGGGACTGGGGCATTCAGGCCGAGAATTATTTCTTCGGTGGCAGCTCAGCTACGCCCAAACGAGTGCAGGACTACGCGGGGATCTTTTCGGTCGAGTATTTTCGTGAAGGCGAAAAAGCGGCCTCGCTGACTTTGCGTCCCGGCTGGTATTTCGAGGGTCACGCAGTGATGGCCGCGTGGGATTTGCCGGTGGATCTCGCGATTGGGATACCCATCGCTGGCGCGGTCAGCGGCGTCGTGGGCTTTAGCAATGCGCGTTTCTATCACCATGCGCTGCCCATCGCAGGAGTGGTCTGGACCATGAATCCCCGCTTACGGCTCGAGCTTGTGTACCCGGAACCCGCCTTGGTCGTCTCGATTGGTGCCACCGGCTCGTTGCGGCTCGGTGGCGAGCTGACTGGGACGGGCTTTCTAGCCGATTCCCGGCCCGAGCGGACCGCCGTTGATTTCGCGAGTTACCGCGTGGGAGCTGAAGGCAGCGGTGAAGTTCTTCCGGGTCTGCGCTTGGCGTTGGGCGCTGGCGTCGAGATCGAGCGAAGCTTCGATTACTTCGCGCAGAATAGGCGCTTGCACGGCAGCGGCGCGCGCTATGCTAGAATCAGCGTAGTCATATCTCGATGAACCCAACCTCCACTGCAAATCCGAGCACGGATTGCCAATTCACGATGACGTCGCCGCCCGGAACATAGGCTAAGAAACCCGCAAAGCGCCAAATGGTCGTATTATCAACGCTCGGCTAGTCGTTCGGCCAACCAAAGCCGCTTGGGAAGGCTCGAGCATTGGCGAAGATTGGGAAACATACCGTTTGTATGACTGGGCTTGCCTCGAAAAAACGGACACTAATTCAGGCGGCTTTGATGTTGTTTAGT
>OCZT010006784.1_pt1 | contig 11299 bp, 10 predicted proteins | sample 1539031 | NCBI WGS metagenome assembly OCZT01 (sample SAMEA3539308, study PRJEB22396) | soil metagenome | biome: tundra; feature: field; material: soil | place: USA | collected 2010-05 | depth 0.15 m
GCCTGGCCCTGGCCGGCCTGAAGGACGTTGCCCATCAGCACATCCGTCACATCCGCCGGAGCGACCCCGGCCCGCGCCAGCGCGCCCTGGATGGCGGTGGCGCCGAGTCGCGATGCCGGAATGGCGGCCAGTGCGCCCTGAAATGAGCCGAGCGGAGTGCGCGTGGCGGAGAGAATGACGATCTCGGGGGAAGACATGGGAAAATATTTTCTGTCATTCTGAGCGAAGCGAAGAATCCAGTGAAACTTTGTTGACCGTGTCCAATTGGATTCTTCGCTTCGCTCAGAATGACAAACTTCTAATCAGGGCGTTCGATGGAAAACGTGTCGCGCGTGGTCGTGTAAGCCTCGCCACCCAGGCGACCGATGAGGTCGAGCTTGCTCACGTCGGGCCTGCCGTCGGTCCCGAGCACAGCGTCCGCCACGTGCGCCGCCAGAATGCGGCCGAAGATGACGTGCGCGGCGAGCGGTCCCTCTCCGATGTTCACGATCTGGTGCAGCCGGCATTCGAAGGCCACCGGCGCCGCGGCCACGCGCGGGGGGCGCACCTGGTCGGACGGGGCCGGGGCGATGCCGAATTTCTCGAACTCGCTCTCGCCGTAGGGCAGCAGCGCCGAGGTGGCGTTCATCTGCTCCGCGAGCCGGTGCGGCACGAGGTTCACCACGAACTCCGGCACGGCCTCGATGTTGCGCACGGTGTCCTTCTTGAGGCCCTGGCGATTGTTGACCGGAACAAACATGAGCGTCGGCGGGTTGGCGCAGACGCCCTGAAAAAAGCTGAAGGGCGCGAGGTTGGTCTTCCCCTCGGCGGAAATCGTCGAGACCCACGCGATGGGCCGCGGGAGAATCATGCTGATCATCCACTGGTAGGCGTCGCGCGGGGCGAGCGTGGCAAAGTCGAGGCGCATAAATTCAGCCCAGCCAGCTCAGCGGGTAATTCGGGTCATCGATCGCGAGCGCCTCCTCCGTCAATTGCAGCGGATATTGCGTGTCGAACATCACCGCGAGTTCCTCCGTGCGTTGCGCGTCGAAGCTCTTGAGCGTCGTGCCCGGATGCGGCCCGTGCGGAATGCCCTGCGGATGCAGCGTGAATGAGCCGGGCTCCACGCCCTTGCGCGAGCCGAACTGGCCGCGCACATAAAACAGCCCCTCGTCCGCCTCGGTGTTGTCGTGCGCCCACGGGACCTTCACGGCCTCTGGGTGGTGATCGAGCCAGCGCGGCGCAAAGGTGCAGACGACATAGCCGCGAATTTCGAACGTCTGGTGGATCGGCGGCGGCAGGTGCACCGTGCCCGTGATGGGCTCGAAATCATTCGCGTTGAAGGTGAAGGGATAGAGGTAGCCGTCCCAGCCCACGACATCGAACGGATGGCTCGCCATCACGACCTTCGTCAGTCGCGCGCGGTCCTTGAACAAAATTGCAAAATCTCCCTCCTGCTCGTTCGGGGCGAGTTCGGTCGGCCCGTGAAAATCACGCTCGCTGTATGGCGCGCCCATCCGGATCTGCCCCTCGGGGTGCAGATACCGCGCGGGGATCCGGACGGGATGCGCCGATTCCAGGATCAGGTAGTCCTCCTGCGCGATGTCGTCGGGCACGAGTCGATAAATCGTGCCGCGCGGGATCACGATGTAGTCGTCCTTCCGGTACCGCAGCCGGCCGAAATTCGTCTCCAGCCAGCCACCGCCGCTCCACACGAAGATGAGGTCGTCGCTCTGGCCGTTGCGGTAGAAATCATAACCCGCGTCCATCGCCGTCGCGGGCCGGCAGCGCGAACAGGTCAGGTCCTGGTTGAACATGAGCGCCACGCGGCCCGTGTAGGGATCGCCGCGGCGGGGCAGCGCGAAGGATTTCAGGTGATGGTGCCGCAGCGGCGACGGCGCGGCCGGCTTGGGCGCAAACTCCCGCACCAGTTCCACGCTCTTCACCCGGGTAGGCGGCTTCTGGTGGTAGAGAATCGAGTAGGACCGGTCGAAGCCCTCGGTCGTGATGATATGCTCATAGTGCAAGCCCTCGCCCTTGAAACTCGCGGCGGGGTCGCGCGGGAACTTCAGGTGATGCTTGCGGGGCGTCTGCCCGAGTTTGAGGTAGTGGGGCATGGGGTGCTGGCGAAGGACCAAGTATCAAGTGGCAAGTATCAAGCGACGCAAGCGGCGGAGATGAAGCTATCCGCTTCCTGTCACTTGGCACTTGTTACTTGGCCCTTCAAAGGGTCCCCCGTTTCGCCTGCTCGCGCTCGATGGCCTCGAAGAGCGCGCGGAAGTTGCCCTCGCCAAATCCCCGGACGCGGCCGCGGCGCTGGATCACCTCGAAGAACAGCGTGGGGCGGGCAAACACGCACTTGGTGAACAGTTGGAGCAGATAGCCGTCGTCGCCCTCGTCGCGGTCGACCAGAATGCGCAGCTGCTTCAGCTGTTCCTTGTCTTCCTGGATCTCGCCCACGCGCCGGTCGAATTCCGCATCGTAGTAGGTCGCGGGCACATCGAGAAAATCCTGGCCCATGCGGCGCATCTCCGCGACCGTCGCGACAATGTCGGGCGTGAGCAGCGCGATGTGCTGCACCCCGGGCCCGTTGTAGCGGTCGAGGAACTCCTGGATCTGCGAGTTGGCGGAGGAGGGCTCGTTGATCGGCATCTTGACCCAGCCGTCGGTCGAACTGACGACCTTCGACATCAGCGCGCTGCGGCCGGTGTTGATGTCGAAGTGCATGAAGAGATCGAAGCCGAAGATGTCCGCGTAATATTTCACCCACGGCTCCATGTGCTCCACGTTGGCCACCACGTGGTCGATCATCGCAAAGTTGATGTCGCCGTCCTCCACGACGCCCGGCACCGGCTGGTAGCCGGGTGCGAAATTCGTGTGCGGCTTGCGCTGGATGAACGTGTGCACCGTGTCGCCGTACGCGGCGATGGTGCCGCCGATAAACACGTCGTGTTCGTCGAGCGGCCGCACGACCGAGGCGCCGCGGCGGGCCGCCTCGGCCAGCGCGTGGGCGGCGTCCTGCACGCGAAACGCCACGTCCCGCACGCCGCAGCCGTGCCGGTCGAGGTGCCAGCGCATGAAATCCGCCTCGGGCCCGCGCCCCTGCGGCTCGGCCACGATGAAGTTGATGCGCCCCTGCCCGACCACATGCGCCCGCCGGCCGCGCACCCCCGTGTCCTCGTCCGCATAAAAGCGGCCGGCCATGCCGTATTTTTCCACGAAGAAATCCCGCCACTGGTCGGCGGAGTCGACGATGAACTCGATGTGGTCGATGCCCTTGACGCCGAGGGGATTGAACGCGGCTTTCTGGCCGGCCGATTTTTCGAAATAGGTGGTGCTCATGGCGCGGGCGTGGGGTTGCCGGCCAATCTACTCCCGGTCCCCCGGCGGGTCTATCGGCCAAATGGAGTAAACCGCCGCTTGCCCCGCCCCGGGTTCCGCGCCACCCTGACCGCATGGCCGGCCGTACCCCTCCCCCGCCGCCGAGCGGCCCCGCCCTGCTCACCCATACCATGGCGATGCTAGAGGAGGTGCCGGTCGGGCTGCTGCTGCTGGACGCGGAACTGCGGCCGCTGTGGTTCAACGCCGAGGCCGCCCGCGCCTGCGCCGTGTGGAACCATGGCGAACGCCGCGCGGCCGCCCTGCGGGTGCGCAGCGCGTTCCGCGTGCCGGCCCCGCTGCTCAAGGCCTGCCACGCGCTGCGGGCCGGCGGCAATTCCCCGCATCCGCGGGTGGTAAGCGATCACGCGCGCGGTCTCCATGCGCGCATCAAACTGCACACGCCCGGGGCCGGCCAGCCGCCCGCCTTCCACGTGCAGCTGGACTACCGGCGCCCCCGCGGGGACCGGCACCGGCCGCTGTCCCCCGGCGCCGTGGCGCTGCTGGCCAGGCTGTCCGAGCGCGAACGCGAGGTGGCGATGCGCGTGCGCGAGGGCCTGCGCACGACCGAGATTGCCGCCGAGCTGCGCCGCAGCCCGCTGACCATCAAGACCCAGCTCGCCGCCATCTTCGGCAAGCTCGACGTGCGCGGCCGCACGCGGGTCGCCGCCCTGCTCAGCCGTTAGGCGCTCCGCCCGAGAGTTGCTTCGACACCGGTTCCGTGTTTGCTCTATCTGTCACCCGCCTCCCCGCCCATGGCCCGCATCCTTATCATTGACGACGACGACACGCTGCGCGGCATCATTGCCAAGAGTCTCAGCCATGCCGGCCACGAGGTCTCGCAGGCCAACAACGGGCGCAAGGGCGTGGCCCTTTTCCGCTCCGCCCCCACCGACCTGGTCATCACCGACTTGGTCATGCCCGAGCAGGAGGGCATGGAAACCATCAAGATTCTGCATCGCGATTTTCCCTCGACCCCGATCATCGCCATGTCCGGCGGTCTGGACGGCTCGCCGTTGTATCTCGACCTGACGCGCCGGCTTGGCGCCCGGGTCACGCTGACAAAACCCTTCACCCTGCAGCAGCTCAAGCAGGTGATCGACGGGATCCTGGCCCAGCCGCCCGCCGCGCCGACGCCTGAATCCGGATCCCGTGAAAAACCCGCCGCCGGAGGATAAGGACGGCCAGGCGGCCGAGGCCGCGCTGCGCGCCAGCGAGGAGAATTACCGGATGCTCTTTGAGCATGCCAATGACGCGATCTGCATCACCACCCCCGAAGGCCGGATCCTCAGCGTCAACTTTCGCGCCTGCGAAATGCTCGGTTACGCCCGGGACGAGTTCCTGGGAAAATATTTTACCGATTTCATCGTGCCGGAAGAGCACGCGCGCCTGCTCGTGGGCATGGCGAAGCTGAACCAGGATCATGCCAGCATCAACGAATACCGTTTCCGCTGCAAAGACGGCACGGTGATGATCGGTGAGACCAGCACCAAAGTGCTGCCCGACGGCCGGCTGCTCGGCCTGATGCGCGACGTGACCGGGCGGCACGCCGCCGAGCGCCAGATCCGCGAGCAGGCCGACCTGCTCAATCACGCCAACGACGCCATCATCGTCACCGACCTCGAGGGCCGGGTCATCTTCTGGAACCGCGGCGCGGAAAAGCTCTACGGCTGGTCCGCCGCCGAGGCCATGGGCCAGATCAGCCCCGCGTTGTTCGGCCCGGATAACGTGGCCGCACTCACCGGGCCCCTCGCCACCGTCGCCAGGACCGGCGAATGGCGGGGCGAACTGCGCCTCCACCACCGGTCGGGCCGGCCGATTGTCGTCAAAAGCAACTTCACCCTGATCCGGGACGATCAGGGCCGGCCGAAGGCGCGCTTCGGCATCAGCTCCGACATCACGGCCAACCGGCAACTCGAGGAGCAGTTTTTCCGGGCGCAGCGCCTCGAGAGCATCGGGCTGTTGGCCGCCGGCATCGCGCACGACCTGAACAATGTGCTCGCCCCGATTCTCATGGGCGCACCCATGTTGCGCCTGCGCACCAAGGACCCGATGGACATCAAGCTGCTGGGCTCGATGGAGAAGAGCGCGGAGCGCGGCGCGAGCCTCGTGCGGCAGATCCTCGGCTTCGCCCATGGCGTGGGCGGCCAGCCCCAGCCCGTGCAGCTGAAGCATCTCGCCCGCGACATCATCGCGGTCATCGAGGAGACGTTTCCCAAGTCCATCACGTTTGAGCACAATCTGCCCTCGGACCTGTGGATCATCAGCGCGAATCCCACCCAGATGCATCAGGTGCTGCTCAATCTCTGCGTGAACGCCCGCGACGCCATGCCGCAGGGCGGCACGCTCCGCCTGCAGGTGAAAAACACCGTGCTCGACGAACGGGCCGCCGCCGCGATGAAGGGCGCGCAACCCGGTTCCTATGTCGTCCTCGAAATCAGCGACACCGGCACCGGCATCGCGCCGGACTTGCTCGAGCACATCTGGGAGCCGTTCTTCACCACCAAGGCCGCCAATCACGGCACCGGCTTGGGCCTCTCCACGGTCCGCGGCATCGTGGAAAAACACTCCGGGTTCATCACCCTGCAAACCGCGGTCGGCCGGGGCACCACCTTCCAGGTCTATCTGCCGGCGTCCGAGACGTCCGTGGGCCCCCTCTCCAATTCGCCCCTACCCTCCATCCCGCGCGGCCACGGGGAGCTGATCCTCATCGTGGACGACGAGGCCGACATCCGCGAGGTCGTCTCCGCCACGCTCATCAGCCATGGCTACCGCGTGCTCGTGGCCGTCGATGGCCTCGAGGCGGTGGCGCTGTTCGCGCCGCGCAGCGCGGAGATCAAGCTCGTCATCACCGACCTGCACATGCCGGGGCTCGAGGGCGGCACGCTGGCGATCGTCCTGCGCCGCCTGGATCCCGGCGTGCGGCTGCTCGCCATGAGCGGCCTGTCGGCGGGACGCAGCCGGACCGCCCCGCTGCCCGGAATCTTCGGGGACGCGTTCATGAAGAAACCCTTCACCATGGAGACCTTGTTGAAGACCGTGCACCAGCAGCTGCCCGAACCGCCCGCGGCACCCCACGCCTGAGGCCCGGCCGTCCGGCATTTAGGCCGTTTGGAGTATGGCCACCGGGGGCCCCGCCTGCTACCATGCCGCCATCAGAATCCGCAGCCCCCCTCCCCCGCTCTCGCCGCCTCCCCCGCTGTCTCAGGAGCCAACATGTCCTCCCTTCCCCCCGCGACGCAACCGGCCAGTCCCCCGCCGGCCGGCCATGATCCCCGCTGCATTCCCCAAAAGCTGACCGCGCCGCTGCCGGTGGGAGAGGCGTGCGTGTATCCCAGTTATTCGGACGAGGAGCATGACGTGTGGCGTACGCTGTATGCGCACATGGCCCAGCTGCTGCCCGGCCGCGCGGCGGACGAATTTCTCACCGGGCTCGCCGCTCTCGGCCTCAACCCCGAAACGATTCCGTCGCTGGCCGCGGTCTCCCGCCAGCTGTCCCGCGCCACAGGCTGGCAGATCGCCCGCACCCCGGGCCTGCTCGATGCGCACGATTTTTTCAGTTACCTCGCCCGGCGGATTTTTCCATGCACCGACTATATCCGCGACCGCTTCGAGCTCGACTACACGCCGGCGCCGGACTGCTTCCATGACATCTTTGGCCACACGCCGATGATCATGCATCCGCGCTTCGCCGACTTTTACCAGAAAATCGGCCAGGCCGCGCTGGCCTGCCGGGATCCCCGGCTCGAGGAGGGGCTCACGCGCCTCTACTGGTTCACGGTGGAATTCGGTCTCGTGCAGAATCCGGGCGGCCTGCGCATCTACGGCAACGGCATCATCTCCAGCTCGGGCGAGACGCTGCACTCGCTCACCGACCAGGTCGAAAAACGGCCGTTCGTCCCGGAGCAAACCGCCCGGCAGCCCTACGATATCTGGCATTTCCAAGACGTCCTGTGGGTCGTGGAGTCCTTCGATCAGCTCGAGCGCGAGTTCGTCCGCTGGGCGAAATCGCATGGACTACTCTGAGCCCCAGCTGCGCGGGACTGGCCAAACCTTGCGCTCCGGCGGGGCGAAGGTTTGCTGGAGCCATCCGATGCTGAAACAAAAAGTCGCTTTCCTGCCACGGACCGATTGCGCGGGCGCACCCGGCGCAGGCCCATGAGTCAAACTGCCGAACCCAGGCTCAGCAAAGTTCCCGCCGTTACCCTCGGCTTCTGGATCATAAAGATCGCGGCCACCACGCTGGGCGAGACGGGCGGAGACGCCGTTTCGATGTCAATGCAGCTTGGCTACCTGGTCGGCACGCTGATTTTTGCCGCGATCTTCGTCGGCGCCGTGGCCGCCCAGATCAAGGCGGAGCGGTTTCATCCCTTCCTCTATTGGATGACGATTATTGCCACCACGACGGTGGGCACGACCTTGGCCGATTATGCCGACCGTTCATTGGGGATTGGCTACGCTGGGGGAGCCTCACTCCTGTTCGCCCTGCTCCTGGGCTCGCTGGCCGTTTGGTATTGGTCGATGGGCTCGGTGTCCGTCGACACCGTGAGCACCCCCAAGGCGGAGATGTTCTATTGGCTCACAATCATGTTTTCCCAGACGCTTGGCACCGCGGTGGGTGACTGGCTGGCCGATACGGCCGGCGTGGGCTACACCGGGGGCGCGATCGTCTTTGGTGCGCTGCTCGCGCTGGTGGCGGCGGCTTACTTCTGGACCAACCTCTCCCGGACCCTGCTCTTCTGGATGGCATTCATCCTGACGCGGCCGCTGGGCGCCGTGGTCGGAGATTTTCTCGACAAACCCACGGACGCCGGAGGCCTGGCGCTGAGCCGTTATTCGGCCTCCGCCGCGCTCACCGTGTTCATCATCGCCTGTATCTTGATCTTTCCCCAACGGCCGGCCAAGGGCGCGGGACACTGATCCCCGCGCGCGCCAACCCGGCGCCGAGGCGGCCCAACCCGCCCGCGCTCAGTTTTTCAGAGCGTAGACCAGCACCTTGAACGTGCCCGGCACCATCTTGGGGCGTTTGGTGTCGCCCGGCTTCTTGGCTTCAAACACCGCCGAAGGCAGATAGATTTTATGGGAGGCGGGATCCACCGCCATGGTGCGGGCGCCGCGCTCGGTGGTGAGCGTCTGCACCACCGTGAATTTATCCGGAGTATCCTCATGCACCACGGTCACGGTGCCATCAGCGCCATTGGAGGTGAAGGCCAGCTGCGTGCCGGCGTCAAAGGCCGCGCCGTCGATCCCATTCCCCGCGAAAAGCGTCGCCACCATGTGTCCATCCAGGCTATCGAGCACGACGAGCTTGGCGTTGCCGCAACCGAGGAAGAGGCGGTGATGCTCACGATCGATGCCCATGCCCGTGGCTTCCTCACCGGGAGCGATTGGCCAGTGGTTGGTTACGGCATGCGTCTTCACGTCGAGCACCGCCACCTCGTTCTTGTCCTCGAGATTGACCAACACCCGGGCGCCGTCGGCGCGGGCAAACTCGGGTTTTCCGCCCAAGGCGATGGTCGCGGTCACCGTGCCGGTGCCCGGAGCGATGACCGTGGCGGACTGGCCGCGGCCATTGAACGCATAGACTTCCTCCTGCGTGGGCTCGAACAGCATGACGTCGGGATTCTGCCCGGTGGAAATTCTGGCGAGCGTCTTGAGATTGCCGAGATCGACCATGCTGACGGTGTTTTCCCGGCCATTGCTGGCGAAGCCCCGGCCCTCTTTTGGCGCGATGGCAAAATCATGCGCGCCGATCAGACCGTCAATTTCACCCGTGACCACATCCTTGGTGGTATCGATGACAACGATTTTCGTGGCATGCGTGACGTAGAGTCGATGGGCGGAGGCATCGACCGAAAGGCAATCCCAGCCGCCTTCGCCTCCGAGGGGGATCTCTGTGAGCAATTGATAGTGTACCTCCGCCTGAGCCAGGGCGGCAAAACCAGCGAAGACGACGCCGAGGACGAATGCGCGCACAGACGGAGTGTTTTTCATGATCTCGAACAGGACAAAATATCGGTGAGAAAGCAAAAGAGTTAAGCATCGCGTCCGGGGCGGGTCGCGTCCGGTGCACGATCCCCTGCGGACGATGAAACCGGGCGGCTCCGGCCTGGGCAACGGGCTTGCGCGCGCCGGGCCGCTCTGGCTTGGTCGGGCGCCGCCGATGTCCGCCCCTGTCATCTCCGCCCACACGCTTCGCCTGACGCTGGCGGCCGCATTTATGGGCTGGATGTTTGACGGACTTGAGATGGGCCTGTTTCCGCTGGTCGCCCGCCCGGCGCTCCAACAGATGCAGGGCGGCACGGTCAACGACGCCTTTGTCGGCCACTGGATGGGTGTCATCACCGCGGCGTTTTTGCTGGGAGCCGCCGTCGGCGGGCTGGTGTTCGGCTGGCTCGGCGACCGCGTGGGCCGCGTGCGGGCGCTGAGCCTGAGCGTGCTCACGTATTCCATTTTCACCGGGCTCGCCTATTTTGCCCAGACCCCGTGGCACCTCGCGTTGACGCGTTTCTGCGCGGCGCTCGGCATGGGCGGCGAATGGTCCCTCGGCGTGGCCCTCGTGATGGAGGTGTGGCCGGAAAGATCGCGACCCATGCTCGCCGGCCTCATCGGCGCGGCGGCCAATGTCGGATTCGCCCTCATCGCGATCATCGGTTTGTTCTTCTCGGTCACGGTGCACTCCTGGCGCTGGGTCGTCCTCGTCGGCGCCCTGCCCGCCCTGCTCACCTTTTTCATCCGGCAATTTGTCCCCGAGTCGGAACGCTGGCAGCACGCCGCTGCCGCGGCACCCGCGCGGCCGGTCCGGGAAATCTTCGCCCCGGGGCTGCGTCGCGTGACGCTCCTCGCGACCGGCCTCACCGCCATCGTGCTCATCGGCACTTGGGGCACAGTCCAGTGGATCCCGCTGTGGGCCGACCAGCTCACCGGCGGGGCGCAGCCGCAGGCGAAAGCCTGGACCGGCCTGCTGGCCGGACTCGGGGCCATCACCGGCTGTCTCGCCGGGGCGTGGGCCGGCGGGCGCTTCGGCCGGCGCATCACGTATTTCGGCATGTGCCTCGGCTCGCTCGTGAGCTGCGCCCTCCTGTTTCGCGGCGGACTGAGCTACGGCGCGGGATTTCTGCTCCTGACGTTCTTAGTCGGGGCGATGACGGCGTCATTCTTCGGCTGGCTGCCGCTTTACCTGCCGGAGCTTTTTCCCACGCGCGTTCGCGCCACGGCCCAGGGCTTGGCCTACAACGCCGGTCGCGTGCTCGCGGCCGCCGGCGCGCTGCAGATGGGCACGCTGATGCGCGAGTTCGAAGGCAGCTACGCGCGCGCCGGCGCGGTCATCACGCTGGTGTACGCGCTCGGGCTCGGGCTCATCTGGCTCGCGCCCGAAACCAAGGGCCGGCCCTTGCCCGAATGACCCTGCGTTCGCCGTTTCCTTGACCGGCATCAATTCGCGCCGCGGATGGATCTGGCATGATTTCGCGCCGTGACCTCCGCCCCCGCCATCAGCCTCAGGAATCTCCTGCTGCCGAAGGAGCATGGCAGCTGGTCGCTGGCGTTTGAGCCGGTCGTGCTCATGCTGCTGGTGGCTCCCTCCGCGGCCGGGACCGCGCTCGCGCTGGCGGCTGGCGCCGGATTCTTCACGCGGCGCCCGCTCAAACTTGCCCTGACCCTGCCCCCGGCCGATCCGCGCCGGTCGCCGGCGCGAACCGCCGCAATCCTCCTCGCGCTCTTGGCCGGCGCCGCCCTGGCCAGTGCCGCTGTGCTCGGATCCATCCGCCTGCTTTGGCCGTTGCTGCTGGTCGCTCCCGTCGGCGGGCTTTTTCTCTGGTTCGATCTGCGCAACGCCATGCGCGAAGCCGAGGCGGAACTCGCCGGCAGCGCCGCGTTCGCCCTTCTGCACGCCGCCGGCGCGACGCTCGCGGGCTGGCCCATTCCCGCGGCGCTCGCGCTG
>OCZT010006785.1_pt1 | contig 11299 bp, 12 predicted proteins | sample 1539031 | NCBI WGS metagenome assembly OCZT01 (sample SAMEA3539308, study PRJEB22396) | soil metagenome | biome: tundra; feature: field; material: soil | place: USA | collected 2010-05 | depth 0.15 m
ACACACTCCAAAAAGCGTGACGGCGGCAAATCTAAACTAAACCGGACAGCAGTGAGACTGACTATTTCATCAATGCAATAGAACTGATCGATGTTCAAGGGTCCACAAATATTCCCTCCGTCCTTCTCTACCGCCAGAATTCAGCCCCTCTCTTTGGCTCTGAAGCCCAATCGGCTGCGGTGGAGCACGAACAGCTAAACGAAGACTTCAAGGTCGACCTTGGAAACACTCGTCCTGGCGCGATGGCACCTCGGCCATACAAATCCGGAGACGGCAAACTCCGGTCAGCAGCCGAACTTACAGCCGACTTCATTCACGGAGTCCTAACGGCCACTAGTGCATTCATGGCACGAAACGACAAAACGCCTGACACAAGTATCATCGTTGCTGAGCCGCTCGCGATGCAGGAAGGCCTCGTTTCCGAATCTTGGCTGGCAAATTATCGGAACTATATCCGACGTATCCTCTCTGGTAAGGGTTTCAAAAAGGTTGAGTTTCTACCGGAGCCTTTCGCTGTCTATCAATACTATCGATATGGGGAGAAACACCCTCTTATTTCCGAGCGTCGCAAACACTATGCTTTGGTTCTTGACTTCGGCGGCGGCACGTTCGATGTCTGTTTAATTGAGACAAAAGAAGGCGATATAAGTGAAAGCGGGAGAATGGCAAAACCCATCGCAGCATCCTCAATACCTGTCGGTGGATTCCATGTCAATCGAGTAATCGCTGAAGCTCTGCTACGAAAGGCATTGATTCAGAAGAAGATTGACGCAACGCTCAACAAAGCCTTTGATATGTACCGACGGTGGCGTCGCGACGAGCTTGAGCTAGCTGCGCTGGCGCCAAACTATCAGAGCTTCATCCACCACTATCATGAACTTTCTTATAGGGTGGAAGAGCCGAAACTCGCGCTTTGCAGATCATTACGAGACTGGTCTCTCGCTGGAATGACAACACTGTCTGTTCCGGTATCAGTACCCCAGGATCCATTTGTTGCGAATCCCCAAATGGTAAATATCCAGTTTTCGGCGTCGGAACTGAGACAGTTGTTTATTTCCAAGATTTGGGAAGGACACTTGAGACCAGCCATTAAACTCGCGCTACAGCGGGGAAGGGATGAGCTAAACGGGGTTCCATTACTGTTGTTCTATTGTCAGGCGGATCCGCCAATATGCGCTGGCTGAGCGAACTATTGCGGAACGAATTTTCAGCACACTTGAATGGTGCACAGATTCTTCAGCTCAAGGACTTCCAAGAAGTGGTGGCGAAGGGACTTGCGGTTGAGTGCGCTCGGCGGTCATTTACAGAAGATCGTCAAGGGGATTTTGCTGCCGTTACGTACAATAGGCTCTGCTGCATCCTGGATCCGGACGATGCTGGTATGGAACTGAAGAGATTTATCCCCCGAGACGATGCACTTCCGAAGGTGGATGTTCCCGGAGTGCTATTGCCATCAGCAAGCGTCATTCGGCAGTTTCAGGGAAAGCCTATGCGCTGGCGTGTCCATCTTGATCGCGCTCCACGACAAAGACTCAACTACTACTTCTTGAGGTCGAGTTTTGATCCAGACGATATTCCTAATTTACAGAATATTGAGGAGCACACCGCACATACCCCACGCAATTGCACGCATGACCAACATCTCACATTAGATCTAGCGATTGCTGAAGATGGAACAGCGACCCCGACATTCATTTACAAGCTGGGCCGAAGCGAAAAGGAAACAATCGCGAAGCTCGGAAAACCTTTCTACTTGGACATGACAACCGGAGATACTGCCTCGGTTGGAACAGCGTATGTAGGAATTGACTTCGGAACGAGCAATACATCTATATCGTATGTTGATAGCGCAGCGATCCAAGTATTTACTCGAAGATCAGATGAGAAGTACTGGAGTGAGCTGAGTGATTTGTCAATGTCTTTGCCGTATCCATTGGCCTCCGTATTGGCGAATTATCTTTGTCAGACCGATCAGGCGAGGCTTGCAACGGCGGCGAGGGACTTTCTGGAATCGGCATTAACGCTTGCAGCGTACATTGCATATATCGATCACTGTACGGATTTGGGACGTGCTGAGGCAAGACTGTTTAAGGGGCTTACGAAGCGATCCGCAGGTCCATTGTGGAAGCTTTTTTTGGATTCCATGAAGCAGACGAACGGAAAACGGATTGTATCCACAGGTTATGGTGCTTTACTCGACTCCGAGCTTGGAGAAGAGATCAGTCGCGCCGTGACGATTGTTGCAGAGTATAAGCACGGAAAGCATAGTGACTCGACCGCAAACGTAACTCGAGCCGTTGAAATAATGGCGAATGTTAGTCATAACGTGTTTCAAGAATTTGTGTTTGGCTATTTTCAACAAGTTCAGAAGCAACGATTTGCGAAAACCTATGAGGGGGCTTTTCGTCATGCTCACGGAAGGCCTCCGTTTGTACAAGTGTCCAAATATGAAGGGACTATCGCGTTTAGTGATAACGAGACCTATATGGTGAATCGAACGACAGGGAGAGCGGTATCGCTGGAGCCACTTATTCTGTGGGCGCAATGCCCACAGCACAGAGACTTAGAAAATGGACACTGCTACATGTACGATTCGACAGAGCGAGACGGGGCCTTCACCTTCAAAGCCGTAGGTTTCCCCTGTGTGCTTAAAGCGAACGCCAGCGGGGCTTTCTCAGAGCTTGCATCGCAATTGAACACAATGGCGAGCCTTGATCGACCGTTTTATCCTGTAGAAGTTAAGATTGATTAAGCGGGCGCGCGACGCATCCTTCGACCGCTTCGAGCGAAAATCTCCTACTGGCCGCAAATCGGCGCAAATCGGCAAGGACCCGGTATGGGAATCGAGAAATGACAGATTACAAGGTCTACAAAAACGTCTGGGACGCCATCGAGCCCGATCCGGTCAAAGCGGAGAACCTCAAACTCCGCTCCTCCCTCATGTCGGCCCTCATCCGCCACATTAAGGACCAAGGCTTGACCCAGGCTCAAGCCGCAAAACTCCTCTGCGTCACCCAGCCGCGCATCTCCAACCTGATCCACGGCAAAATCGACGCCTTTGGCCTTGACATGCTGGTCAAGATGGCCACCGCCGCCGGCCTGCGCGTCACCCTCCGCGTCAAAAAGGCCGCGTAGCCGCCTTCCTTACCAAATACCCCTGCCATTTCGCCGCTTCTGGCAATTGTAATTCAATTGAATTACAATTGCGCTGAGGAGTCTTCGAAATGCCCGCAAACGCATTGGTGCAAACAAGGATCGATCCCGTGGTGAAGGAACGCGCGGCAGCCGTTCTGGGCGAACTGGGGATTACGGTATCGGACGCCGTGCGCATTCTTCTTACGCGAACCGCGAATGAGGGTGCTCTCCCATTTGCTCTGGCCCAGAATGCCGCCGAACACGACGCCTGGTTTCGCGCCAAGGTGCAGCAAGCCCTGGACGATCCACGCCCCGGCATTCCCCACGACCAGGTTGAAGCGCACTTTGCCAAGCGGCGCGCCAAGGCGCTTCGCAAGCGACAGAAATAGCCCATGGTTTTGGAATGGTCGGTCTTTGCGCTTGCTGACCGTGATTCGATCTTCGATCATATCGAGGCAGACAGCCCTCAGGCCGCTGTCTCCGTCGATGATCGCATTCAGGCATGCGTGGAGAACCTGAATCGATTTCCAGAGATGGGACGTCCAGGCCGCATTGAAGGAACGCGCGAGCTGGTAATCTCCGGCACGCCCTACATCGCCGGCTATCGCATTGCGGATGATACTGTGCGGGTATTACGACTGCTGCACGGCGCACAGCAGTGGCCGGATGATGTGCCCGGGTATCCAGAATAGAGCCATCGAAATCGACCGGAAACGGGAGGCCTAAAAATGCCGAAGCGCGCAGTGGATTACGTAGTCAGCAGCGGAAATGTCTTCGCCGACCTCGGTCTGCCGAACCCCGAAGAATTGCTCGTCAAGGCTGAGCTCGCCAACAAGATTTCCGTGCTCATTCAGGAGCACAAGCTCACCCAGGCCAAAGCCGCCAAGCTGCTTGGCATCGACCAACCCAAGGTCTCGATGCTTCTTCGCGGCCGCCTGACCGGGTTCTCAATTGAGAGGCTGATGCGTTTCCTCTTGCTCCTCGGCCAAGACATCAAGATCACAGTGCAGGCGGCTCCGCGCGGCCAAGCGCGACCACGCGTCCTCGTCGCCTGACAACCCAGCCGAGAGAAGCGATGATCCAGCCACAAGCCGCCGCCTGCCTGCGCTTCACTCTCCGCATCAAAAAAGCCGCCTGACCAGCTTTGCTTGCTGCTCAGCCGGAAACCCGGCTACTCTTCCTTCATTCCATCCACTTTGCCGTGAACTCGCCCGTCCCTTTTCTAAACTCTGGTTCCTGCTCTTCCCCAATGACGGAACCGCCCGTCTCCCGCTACCATCGATCCATCATGTTCACCGCCGCCGTCGATCAATCCTTGTTCGATAACCTCTACAAAGCTCTTGGCACCATCGGTGCCATCGGCACCTTCCTGTGGACTGTCTACACGTGGCGCGAGAAGTCCCGCCAGGAGCTCGCTGCCTCCGCTGCCGATGCCGAGCGCTCCAATCGCGCGCGCATTATTGAAGCCACCAAGCCCTTCCTTGAGCGGCAGCTCGAACTCTACACGGTGGTCACGCGGGCCGCATCGCTCATTGCCACATCCGAAGATGAGAACGTGGCTCAGCAGGCGATCGGGACCTTTTTGCAACTCTACTCAGGCGAACTGGCCCTGGTGCAGAACGAGGAAGTCGCCGTTGCCATGCAGAATTATCGCCGCGCGCTTCAGGAATTGGACGTAACATATGCGCCTGCTGCGCCTGCCACCAGTGAACCCACGTCACAAACTCCGCCCGTCAGCGCGGAGAACCAACGGCAAGGACTCCAGCAGCTATCGCTGAATCTGGCCAGCGCGTGCAGAAAGTCGCTGGCCAAATCCTGGCATGTGGACGCATGGGCGAATCCGGACGATGCGGCCTGAAACTCGGCCTGCTGCGCTCACCCTTAACCGTCCCCCTGATCGCGGCAGTGGTCGCGACTGCAAGAACACCACCCCGCTCCGGCATCAACAAATTGAATTTTAGCCACCGACAATTTGCATATAATTACCCGCTTTAAGCGCACAATAAATCCATAGTGCCTCTCACAACCGATCCAGGCCGAAACCAACACCTCCAGGGATCGATTCAAGGCGCCGGCGACTCGAAAGTGCAACGAAAACGCCCGTAACCCCTTTGCTGTCTAATCTCTGCAACTAACTTCCGCAGAATCTATTCTTTAGAGCGGAGCCCCCATCGTATCCCATTGAAAACAAGTAATTCCCGTACAGAAACCTACCCCGGGGAGGGGGGGGCAACACCATCCGCCCCAGGGAAACGATCCGAGGCGCGGTCTCGGGTTACGGCTTGAATCGGTTAATCCCGCCACCCCTCCCCAAGGGTCCACCAAAGCCGGTAGCTGCCATCCTGACCGAACTGCAGCTAAGTCGGCGAGTTCTTTTATACATACTGAGTGCCCTGTTTTCTGTTTTCGTAGATATGAGACTGGTGAGTTTCCGGCGAACCTTTGCCGGCTTTATCCATCAATTGACTATGAAAAATCCTATGCTATGGCGCATCCGTTCTTTGCCACTCATCGTCCTGTTTGTCTGCGCCTGGCAACCCGGTGCTCCGGCAGAGCCTGTACCTGTCCGCTATCCGGAAGGAACCCTCCACGGTTTTCTCGAGCTGCGTTCGCAGGAAGGCCGCGTCCTCGCTGAGGGAGATCTCGTTCAGAACGTCCGTGGCGACCGCGTAACGGCGCGATTGACCTTCCATTTCAAAGATGGCTCCATTGACGACGAAACGACGGTCTTCTCCCAACGCCGTTTCTTCCGCCTCATCACCGACCACCACATACAGAAAGGCCCTTCCTTTCCCAATCCCATCGACCTCTCCATCGACACGCGCATCCGCGAAGTGACGGTCCGCTCAACAGGAAAAGACGGCAAGGAGGAGGTCAAAACGGACCATCTCGACCTGCCGCCGGATCTCGCGAATGGGATTGTCACCGTGATCGTGAAGAACATCCCGACCGCGGCTCAGGAGACAAAAATCTCCATGCTGGTGGCGACTCCCAAGGTGCGATTGGTCAAACTGGCCATCTCTCCCCATGGCGAAGAGCCCTTCTCGTTGGTCGATAAGCCTCGAAAGGCGCAGCATTTTGAGATCAAGATCGAGCTCGGCGGAATCTCAGGAATGGTGGCGCCCATGATTGGGATGCAGCCGCCCAACGTCCAGATCTGGATCGTTGGCGGACAAGCTCCGGTCTTCCTCCGGGAAGAAGGCCAAATCTATCCCGATGGCCCCCCACTCACCATCCAGCTAGTAAGCCCCGTCTGGCCGAATTCATTACGCTCCAGCAATTAGAAGCGCCGTCCATTATGCTCAACAGGAGCGAATACTGCGAGATACCCACAAGCTCGCGCCGTGGCCGAAGAACTGGCGATCGAGAGATATCCCGCACTTACCAGAACACACAAGTTACTAAGTGCGGAGGCCCAGCGTGGTTATCCAGAATCTGCGTCCGGATAACTGCCTCCATGTTCAGCCTCCGCCAGTCGCGCGGCGCATACGCGGTCAACTCAGCGGTACGCGCCGGGTCCAACAGGAACTGCGCGGCCGCATTGGTGCCATTTGCGCCCAGCCCCGCCACCACCAGCACAGGCCGCCCGGTTGTCTGGTCGAAGATGCGCGCCACAATCGCGAAGTCCTCGGTAGCGCGGTCGAACGACTGCACCATGTTCACGTTCCATCCGCCCTGTCCCGGATGCTGTCGGTCCTCGATGGCATATACATAAGTGGCCCCGCGCCGCACAAAGTGGAACCTAAGCGGTCCCGTTACGCGCATAGTCCACAAATTGTCCAGCCCGCCCACCAGTACGCTTGCGCCGCGCTGCATATCCGGATAACTCGCGCGAGTAGAAAGCTCAAGCTCATATTGCTTATCGTGGCGGGCCAGGAACGCCACCAATCCGGACTCCGCCAGAGTGTCGCGGTAATTCACCTCTCGCCCATGCGCAGCAGTTGAATCAGTCCCGCAGCCTCAGTCCTGTCGCGCTCGGCAGCCGCGCTGACGCTGGAAGAAAGGTCCGCAATCACCAGTTCCACTTGCCCCGGCTCTTCAAGAATGGGTGCCCATAGCTGCCGGCTCGCGCTGTGCGCCGCCTTGTCTGCATTCCACCAGAGCAGCGCTCCGGTAAATAGCGCCACCAGTGCAGCCGCCCCACCCAACCAGCGGGCTCGGCGTTGAAAGCCTGTCAGTGCTGGCTTGACCGCGATCTTGCTGGCAGAGCCATCTATCGGGACCAGGGAGTCCTCTTCGCCTAAAGACTCGGCGCGCTCCCCGTTCAACTCCGCGGCGATCTTGCCGTTCGCAGGCTGGGCGTCAGCGCGTCGAAAAACGGGCACATAGCTACCCGGCCGCAGATCGATCTGCAACTCCCCGGCGTGTTCCGGCCGGTGATAGTACTGGGCGATCCGCTTGCGAACTTCGCCGGCGGTCAACCGCACAATAGTGTCTTGGTTGGTGTCGTAATCCGGTGCGCGATGGAAGACCTCTACCCCAAGAGTCCGTTCCTTGAGCAGCGCTTCGTTCCCGTTCAGCGCCTGTTCCACAAGAAACCGAAGCAGGCTCGGATAGCGCTTGCTGTTGCGGAACAAGGGACTTGCCAGCATCCGCTCCAACTGGACCCGAACGTCACTGCGTTCGGTTTCCGTCGAGGGGATCCAGCCTTCGAGATGTAATTCCTCTTCCAGCATCGGTTACTGCGCCCATCGTCGCTGGCTCCCCAACTTCTGGAAGCCGCGATTTCCCGCACCGATCAACGTAGCATACGTCCCCGGAGTTACGCCAAGCTATGGATGTAACTATAACAAACCATTGCATCTTCTCCCTGACTCTGCTGGGTATCTCACCTTTACACCGTAGCAACCTTGCGCCTTGGCTCCCCCGGTCCCTACCATCGTGCGCGAGTGATTCGTGCGCCTTGGCGTGACCCGAAGTCCTTCCGACAGCTCAGCCCGAGGAAGCGGCCGGCTTGCGATGCTCCATTGAGAGGTGTATTGTGATGATGTATTCGAATTACCGGAACCGTGCCCTTAGCGCTCTGGTTCTGGCGGCAACCTTTGTATTTGCTCAGCTAGCGGTTGCCCAGTTCCCGGGCATGCCCAAGCCCAAGACGTACCCCTGGTCCGACGCCAGCCTCGCGCCCGACGTGCGCGCTGACATGGTGGTCAAGGAACTCACCCTCGACGAAAAGATTTCTCTGCTCCACGGACAGGGCATGCCTTTCTTCGTCACCGGCCCAACCGAGTCCAACGGCGGTGCGGGCTACTCCATCGCCATTTCCCGGCTGGGAATTCCCGCCGTTCAAATGGCCGATTCAGCTTATGGCGTAACGCGAAGCGAAGCCGCCGGGCGCTACTCCACAGCGCTGCCCAACAACTTGGCCGCCGCGTCCGCCTGGGATCCGCAGGCCGCCTATGAATATGGCGCCCTGATTGGCCGCGAACTGCGCGCATTGGGTTACAGCATGTCCCTGGGCGGCGGTGTCAACCTGACCCGTGAGCCCCGCAACGGACGTACCTTCGAATATCAAGGCGAAGACCCGCTGCTCGCCGGCACCCTCGATGGCAACTTCACCAAAGGCGTGCAATCCGAGCACATCATCGGCGACATCAAGCACTACGCCATCAACGACCAGGAGAGCGGCCGCAACGCCGTCAACGCCAACATCGACAAGCGCTCCATGCGCGAGAGCGATCTGCGCGCCTTCCAGATCGCCCTCGAGATCTCCGATGCCGGTGGCGTCATGTGCTCTTACAACCGTGTCAATGGCGACTTTGCCTGCGAGAACAGCTACCTGCTCACCGATGTGCTGAAGAAGGCCTTCCACTTCAAGGGCTTCGTTCTCTCCGATTGGGGTGGCACCCACTCCGCGGTAAAGGCTTCGCATGCCGGCCTCGACCAGGAACAGCCTGACAAGTACTTCTTCGGCGACACGCTCAAGAAGGCCGTCGACAGCGGCGAAGTCTCTCAGGCCGAGATCGACGAACACGTCCATCGCATCATCCGCACCATCTTCGCATCCGGCCTCTTTGATAATCCAGTCGTCAAGCAGGTTCCCGACATCGAGAAGGGTTACGCAATCGCCCAGCGCATGGCCGAGAAGAGCATCGTTCTCCTCAAGAACGAGCACAGCGTGCTGCCTCTGGGCGCAACCGTCCACACCGTTGCGGTCATCGGCGGCCATGCCGATGTCGGCGTTCTCTCCGGCGGCGGTTCGGCGCAGGTCGATCCTCCGGGCGGTTCCGTAGTTCCTCCTCCACCGGCCAGAAACATGATGGAATCCTTTATGCGTCCCGGCTGGATGCCTAGCTCGCCTTTGCGCGCCCTCACCGCCAGGCTGGCCAACGCCAAAGTCTCTTACGTCTCCGGCGACGACCTGGCAGCTGCCACCGCCGCGGCCAAGGCAGCCGATGTGGCCATCGTCTTTGGCTATCAGTGGGAATCCGAGGGATTTGATCTGCCCACGCTCAGCCTTGCGCCCGAGCAGAACGCCCTCATTGAAGCCGTGGCCGCCGCCAACCCCAAGACGATCGTTGTCCTTGAAACCGGAAGCCCCGCCACAATGCCCTGGATCGAAAAGGTCGCCGGCGTGGTCGAGGCGTGGTATCCCGGCATTCGCGGAGCAGAAGCCCTGGCCGACATCCTCACCGGAAAGGTCAATCCCACCGGCAAACTCGCCGTCACCTTCCCCAAAAGCGACGCCGACCTGCCTCACCCCAATATCGTCCAGCCGCCGAAGGAGTCGACCATGGACTTCGGCAACATGGGCGGTGACATCTCCGACTTCATGGCCCGTACGGCCAAGGGCCTACCGCCCTTCCAGACCTACTACGACGAGAAGCTGAAAGTCGGCTACAAGTGGTATGACGCGGAAAAGAAGCCCGTGCTTTTCCCCTTCGGCTTTGGCCTCTCTTACACCACCTATGCCTACTCCGCGCTCACCGTGAAGAGCGGCGACCAACTCGCCGTCTCCTTCACCGTGAAGAACACCGGCAAGCGCGCCGGAACCGAAATCGCCCAGGTATACGCGTCTCTTCCTGACGCGGCCGGCGAACCGCCCAAGCGGCTCATTGGCTGGGCGCGCGTCGAACTGGCCGCGGGCGAATCCAAAGAAGTTTCCATCCCCGTAACCCGCGACCGCCTCACCATCTTTGACGAAGCTTCCGACGATTGGAAACTGGTCCCCGGCAATTACACCGTCATGGCCGGAGCTTCTTCGCAAGACCTCCCGCTCCACCAGCCAGTCACATTGCCCTAGCCTTCACACCCGTAACGCAAAGCGGCCGCATCCAGTCCTGGATGCGGCCGCTTTATTTTTGCTGCGTACCGTCCCGGCTCGGGGACCACCTCACCTGCCGTTAACTAACCACTAACCACTGACCACTGTTCACTAAACGTCTACCGCGTGAAGGTCACGAACTTCTTCCCCGCATAAAGCCGGAAGCCGCCCGTAGGGTTGGCCGTAACTTTCAGCGGCACCGGCCGCTGGAGCCCTGGATCGTTGCCCGTGGCTACCGTCAGCACATCGTGCGCGCCCACGTCCGTGACAATAAACTTGCCTTTCACAAACCCAACGCCATAGATGCCCGCTGGCAGGCTCTGACCCACAATTTTCAGGGGAACCTCGGTAATGAAGTAAGCCTGGTACTTGGCGGCAACATCGCTCGAGTAGCCGCTCGTATCCACCATGTAGGTCAGAACAAAGTAACCGTCGGCAAACTTCACGCCGCCTGAGTTCCTCACTTGCGTAGTCGCTGTCTGTCCGCGGTAATACACGCTGGCCGGGACAAGCTTCTCCATATCCGCAGGCTTCAGAACCGTGTCGCCCGCCGCCTGTGCCTTCATTGCCGGCGCCACCAGAATCGCCGCTGCCAGCATCCCGGCCGCCGCCATCTTGCCCATAGCTTTCAAACCCATCGCAAAACCTCCTCGTTTCACTAGCTGCGTACCGGAGTATATCGCACTCGATATGAAGTTTTCTTCCGCCAGTTCCCCAACCCCGCCACGCGGTGCGACAATCGACGCGTCGGAATCATCCTGCCTTTCAGGGCGATTCCTGCCCGAAGGAGAACTAAAACCATGAAACGTCTCTTAGTCTGCGCAACTCTTCTTTTTGCCGCCACCACCCTTTTGACCCAGCAGGGCCCGCCCAAAAGGGTGGTGGCGGCAAAAAGAAGAG
>OCZT010006786.1_pt1 | contig 11299 bp, 10 predicted proteins | sample 1539031 | NCBI WGS metagenome assembly OCZT01 (sample SAMEA3539308, study PRJEB22396) | soil metagenome | biome: tundra; feature: field; material: soil | place: USA | collected 2010-05 | depth 0.15 m
AGCGCGGGACCCGATCCGCCGACGAAGACCGTCTGGGGCCCGACGGGCGACTGGACGACGACCTTCTTCAGTCCGGCTCTTCCGAGCGAGCGCCGCGCGACCCACGCAAGGACCTCGAGAGGGCGTTTGACGAGGAGCCAGCCCGCGAAGAGACTTCCGGCGGCGACCAGAGCCAGGAGCGCGGCCAACGTCTCACCCGGCACAGGGCCCCCACTGGATGACGGTGGCGGCCCAGACGAAGCCGAGTCCCGCGCCCACGAAGACGACGCGCGACCCGTCCCGGATCTTTCCGTCCCGGAGGCCGAGCTCGAGGGAGAGAACCTGGTCGTTCTGGCCGAGGTGGCCGTAGTCGTCGAGGTAGGTGCTCTGCTCCGGCTTCAGACCCAGCTCCGCGAGCACGGCGTCGTGGGCGCTCTTCTTGAAGTGGAGGATGGCGAGGTAGTCGATGGCGTTCTCCGGCAGGCCCGAGAACTTCAGCGCCTCGCGGATCACGGCGTAGAAGTTGGGCATCGTGACCTCGTTCAACTTGTTCTTGAACGCCTCCTCGTCGGGCACGACGAAGTGGGCGCGTGCGACGTCTTCCGGCGCGGGCGGCCAGGCCGAGGCGCCGAGCGCGGGCACGATGCACATCTCGGACAGGGAGCCGTCTCCACGGAAGGCGGACGCGAGGACGGCATTTCGCCCCGCGTTCTTCTTCAGGACGACGGCCGAGCCGCCGGACCCGATGTCGAGCATGAAGCGCGTCGCGGGGACGGACAGGTCGATGAGATCGTTGTTCCGGTAGCCCGAGACGAGGAGGACGGTGTCGAGCCCGGGGTGCGTCAGCATCAGGGACTTGGCGACGTCGAGGGCGGCCATCATGGAGCCGCACATCGCTTCCATGTCGAAGCTCCACGCTTTCTTTGCGCCGATCTTGTCGGCCACGTAGAGGCCCGCGAGCCAGCAGGGATAGTCCTTGTGCTGGGCTCCGCACCAGATCACGAGGTCGACGGCGGCGCCCTCGATGCCCGCGGAGGCAAGGGCCTTCCGGGCGGCGGCCAGTCCCATGAAGGCGGTCGTTTCGCCGGGGCCCGCGACGGGTTTTTCCTTCACGCCGAATTTCAGGGCGATGACGTTCTCGGGGATCCCGGTCGCCGCGGCAAGGTCGGCCGCGGTCATCCTGCCCGGAGGAAGCCAGGTTCCGTGGCCGAGGATACCGACGTGCATTTCGATTCCTCCATGAGAAGTGAATCAACTCTCAATATAGGCCGATTTGCCCGTCTCTCAAGGGAAAAGTGGAGCGAACTCCGGGTTCCCGGAAGCTGCCTACAACGAGCCCGGATCTCGCGTTTCTTCCTGTTTTTCACTTGCCGACGGCGAAAACAGGGGCTACCTTGTATGTGACGACTGAATCACTTCTCACGCCAGGCATGGAGGTCGGATTGCCGCCCCGGGCGAAGCAGGCGAAGGCGTCGAACAAGGGCCGGGGCAATCCGGAGGCGGCGGAGCGCCTCCTGACGGCCGCAGTCGAGCTCTTCTCGAAAAAGTGGTACGGCACCGTGTCCGTGGCCGAGATGTGCCGCGCGGCCGGCCTCTCGAACGGCGTCTTCTACCGCTACTACGACGACAAGGAAGCGCTCTTCAAGGTCATCCTCGGCCGGATCCTCGACCAGGTGCGGGAAGCGCTCGAGCGCGTCGACGGAGAAACGCCCCGCGAGCGCCTGCGCAGCTATGCCGAGGCGATCGTCCGCTTCTCCGAGGAGCACGCCGACCTCGTCTCCGTCTTCCGCGAGGGGCAGTATCGCTACTTCGAGTACGAGCGGCGCCTCGTCGCCATCTACATGCGGAGCCTCGGCGCCGCCCTCGGAAGGGAGATCGGCCTCGCCGAATACCTCTTCGCCCTCGGCGGCCTCCGATTCTGCGCGATCAACTGGGCCTTCAACGCCGCCCCCGTCCAGCTCGAAGCGGTGTGCGGCATCCTCACGGACGGCCTCTTCCGCGGCCTCGACTTCGACCCCGACAAGGTCTTCGGCGGGACCGCCACGCCCCTTCCCGTCGCCCTCGAGGAGGGGGCGCGCGAGCGCCTCCTCCGGTCCGGACGCAGGCTCTTCGGGGACAAGGGCTTCTTCGAGACGAACGTCCACGAGGTGACGGACGGCGCGCAGCTCTCGGTCGGCGCCTTCTACACCTACTTCGACTCCAAGGAAGCCTTCTACGGCGAGCTCATCGCGAAGGTCGGCCACGACGCGCGCGCCTTCATCGCGGGGAACCTGGCGGCTCCCGGGGCGGCGCCGCTCAACGCCCTCGAGTTCGAGCTGCGCGGGCTCTGGCTCTGGCTCATCTACCTCTCGATCGACAAGTATTGTTACAACATCGTGCGCGAGGCCGAGTTCGTCCTTCCCGCGGCCGTGCGCGACTACTACGCGGCCTTCGCGGCCGGCTACCGGAAGCGGCCGGCCCGACTCCGGGTCACGAGCGCCGCTCCCGGAGTGGACGAGGGGACCGCGATCGAATACCTCATGGGCCTCGCCCATTACTTCGGAATGGAGACCGCCTTCGACGGATCGCCCGTGGACGCGCGGGTCCTCGTCGAGACCATCGGACGCTATCTGGCCCGGGGTCTATCGGAGTTTCTGTCCCGAGAGGAGCTGACATGAACCCGCAGGACATCTACCGCAGCAAACTGGTCGCCGTGGACGACGCGGTCTCCCGCATCGCCAGCAACAACGACGTGATCGTCGCGATGTGCGCCTCCGAGCCCCAGGGCTGCATGTCCCGCTTCCACATCGTGGCCGACCGCGTGGAGAACGTCCGCGTCTTCTCCTGCCTCACGCTGAAGCCCTACGACTTCTACATGAAGCGCGAGATGAAGGGGCACTTCGAGCTCGCGAGCTGGTTCCACGCGCCCGGGTCGCGCGAAGCCCTGAAGAACGGCGTCGGGACCGTGACGTACGTCCCCAACATGCTCCACCGCGCGGCCATGGACCGCATCCACGCCCGCCGGCCCGACATCTTCTTTGGCACCTGCACCCCGCCCGACAAGCACGGGTTCGTCTCCCTGTCCCTCGGCATCACCTACGAGCAGGACATCATCGAGGCCGCCCGCCTCGTGGTGCTCGAGGTCAACCCGCGCCTCCCGCGGACTCTGGGCGACACCCAGGTCCACGTCTCGAAGGTGGACTTTTTCGTCCTGAACGACCAGGAGGTCCCGACGCTCCCTTCGCCCGTGCCGTCCGCGACCGACCTCGCGATCGGCGCGTACATCGCGGACCTCGTCGAGGACGGGTCGACCATCCAGCTCGGCATCGGCGGCATCCCGAACGCGGCCGCCCTCGCCCTGAAGGACAAGAGGGACCTCGGCGTCCACACGGAGATGTTCGTCGACTCGATGATGGAGCTCTACGAGATGGGCGTCATCACGAACACGAGGAAGGCCCTCAAGCCGGGCAAGTTCGTCACGACGTTCGCGATGGGCTCGCGCAAGCTCTACGACTGGCTCGACGACAACGTCGCCGTGGAGTTCATCCGGGGGAACTGGGTGAACAACCCGTCCGTCGTCGCCCAGAACTCGAGGATGGTCTCCATCAACACCTGCATCTCGGTGGACTTCACCGGGCAGGTCGCGAGCGAGTCGATCGGCACGAGCCAGTACTCGGGGACGGGCGGCCAGTCCGACACGGCCCAGGGCGCCGTGGCCGGCTTCGACGGTCTCGGGAAGAGCATCATCGCCTGCGCGAGCACGGCCCGGGGCGGGAAGCTCTCCACGATCGTCCCGACCCTGCCGGAGGGCTCGGCCGTGACGCTGCACCGCTCCCACGTGGACCACGTCGTCACCGAGAACGGCGTCGCCCGTCTCCGGGGCAAGACGGTGCGCGAACGGACGCGGGAGCTCATCGCGATCGCCCACCCCGACTTCCGCGCCGACCTCACGGCGAAGGCGAAGGCCCTCGGGTACCTCTGACCGCGGAAGGCGCCCCCCCCGGCAGGGAGGCGCCCGTCCTCAGGCCGCGTGCTTCGCGAGGAACCCGAGGATGATCGTGTTGACCTCCGCCGCCTTCTCGAGCACGGCGACGTGCCCCGCGCCCGGGATCAGGTGGAACTCGGAGCCGGCGATGGCCGCGTGCATGATCTCGCCGTAGCGCCGCGGCTTGAGGATGTCGAGCTCCGCCGAGGCGATGCACGTGGGGAGCTTGATCTTGCCGAGGTCGGCCCGGACGTCGAAACGCGCGAAGCTCTCGATGAGGCGGGCTGCCGCCGGCAGGTCGAGCATGGCATAGCGCTGCTCGGCCATGGGGATTAGGTCGGGCCGCCGGAGAAGGAACCCCTCGGAGTAGACGTCCGCGTAGATCAGGCGGAAAAAGAGCGGCCCGTCGCCGAGGAGGGCCGCGCGCCGCCAGCGCTCGACCATGGCCTGGCACATGAGCTCGCTGTGCGACACGGACGTGATGATCGTCAGCGTCCGGCAGCGCTCCGGGTGGCGGATGCCCATCACGAGGTTCAGCTCGCCCCCGTAGGACGTGCCGACCATGTGCGCCGGCCCGAGGCGCAGGTGATCCATGAGCGCGGCGAGGTCGTCGCCGTGCTGCTCGAGGGAGTACGCGCCTTCGGGATGCTCGCTCTGCCCCTGCCCGCGCATGTCGTAGGTCAGCACGCGGTAGCGCCGGGAGAGGTCGGGCAGCTGGAAAGCCCACGACGTCGTGTTCATGAACACGCCGTTGTTGAGGATGAGGAGCTCGCCGTCCTCGGGGCCGTGGAATTCGTAGAACAGGCCGACGCCGTTGACGCGCGCGAGGCTCATGTCGCCCTCCAGGCCTTCGTCCGCAGCTTGCCGACGATGCCGGTCGGAAAGCGGTAGACGCTGAAGATGAACAGCAGGCCGAGCCACAGCAGCCAGCGATCGGGGTGCACGAGGTCCCTGAGCAGCGGCACCCCGGCCAGCCCGTTGCTTGCGAGCTTCATCAGGTCCTGCAGATAGTTCTGCGCGACGATGAAAAGCGTCGCTCCGATCACGGAGCCGTACATCGTTCCCATCCCGCCGATCACGACCATGAGCAGGATGTCGATCATGATCTCGAAGGAAAGCGACGTGTCGGGTCCGTTGTAGCGCAGCCACAACGCCAGCAGGACGCCCGCGAGGGTCGCGAACGCCGCCGAGAGCACGTTGGACGAGGTGCGGTACAGCACCGTCCGGTAGCCCAGCGCTTCGGCGCGGAACGCGTTCTCGCGTATCGCTTGCAGCACGCGGCCGAAGGGCGAGTTGACGATCCGCAGCATGACGAGGAACAGCACCACGGTGGTGGCGGCCAGCAGGTAGTAGGAGATCAGCTTCCCGTTCAGGGAGACGCCCAGGAAAGGACGTTCGGAGAGCGAGAAGCCCGGCGACAGCATCTCGGGGACCTTGAAGCTCAGGCCGTCCTCGCCGCCGGTGAATTCGGACAGTTGCGACGCGAACGTCTGGAAGGCGAACGCGACGGCCAGGGTGATCATGGCGTAGAACATCGCCTTCACCCGCAGGCTGAACAGACCGATCACGAGGGAGAGTCCCAGGGAGAGGAGGAGCGCCGAGGCGACGCCCACGCCCACCGCCGACCAGGTCGGCCCCAAGCGGGTGATCGCGATGGCGACGCCGTAGGCGCCGATGCCGAAGAACATGGTGTGCGCGAAGGAAACGATGCCGGTATAGCCCAGCAGCAGGTCAAAGCTGGCCACGAGCACGATGAAGATGCAGATCTTCGCGGCGACGTTGAGCGCTTTGGCCCCCGGGAAGACGAAGGGCGCGAGCACGAGGCCCGCGCAGATCGCGATCAGCACCACCATCAGCACGCGGCTGCGCGGAGTGTCGCCGGAGAGCACGCGGTTGAGCATCACCGCTTCCCCACCGAATAGAGTCCCTCCGGCCGCCACAGCAGGACGAGCACCATCAGGAGGATGTTCGAGAACAGCGCCACCTTCGGGGCGAGGAAGCCCGCGTAGTTCGCGACGAGGCCAAGGAGCAGCGAGCCGATGAAGCAGCCGCCGACCGAACCCATCCCGCCGGTGATGATGACGATGAAGAGCAGAACGGTGACCTGGCCGCCCATCTGCGGCGTCACGCTCTGCTGGTACAGGCCCCACAGGACCCCGCCGAGGCCCGCCAGCGCCGAGCCGGCTACGAACACCCCGACGAACAGCCTGCGGATGCGGTAGCCCAGCCCCTCGACCATTTCGCGATCCTGCACGCCCGCCCGGATCAGCAGGCCGACCTTGGTGCGGCTCAGCACCCAAGACATCGCTGCGAACACCCCGAGGCCGATGACGACCGCGATCAGCCGGTACTTCTCCACCGCCGCCTCGCCAAACAGCAGCGAGCCGCGGAAGGCTGCGGGAAGCGGCAGCGGGATGGCCTGGGGGCCCCAGACGACCTTGATCAGCTCCTCACCGACGATCATCCCGCCCATCGTGATCATGATCTGCTTCAGGGGCTGGCCATAGACCGGGCGGATGATCACGCGTTCGAACACCAGGCCCACCGCTCCCACAACCGCCATCGCCACCAGGATGGCCGGCAGCACAGCCAGCAGGTTGAGGAGCAGGCGTTCGCTCCCCGTCCAGTTGGCCATCAGTCCCAGCATCGAGGTCGCGAGGAAGGCGCCCAGAGTGATGAAAACGCCGTGGCCGAAGTTGAGCACGTCCATCAGGCCGAACACGAGCGTCAGGCCCGAAGCCATGATGAAGATGATCATTCCCATCGCCAGGCCGGCGAAGGTGAGCGTGACCCAGGTCGAAAACGACCCGGTGAGCGGCAGCGCCAGGAGCGCCAGCGCCGGCAGCAGCAGAAGCGGCAGCCGGTCGGGCTTGACCGTCGGCAGGGCCTCCAGGGCCGGGGCCGTCGTCGAAGATGTGCTCATCCGCGCTCCTGCGTCATTGATGGGCCGCCAGCGACAGGCCCAGCAGTCGTTGCTGCAAGTCCTCGTCGCCGGCGAGTTCGGCCATCGTGCCCGTGTGCACGATGCGGCCGCCGTCCATCACCGCGACTCGGTCTCCGAGCTGGCGTGCAAAATTGAAATTCTGCTCCACGAGCAGGATGGTGGTGTCGGTCCGTTTGAGTTCGCGAACTGCCCCGACCATGTTCTGGATGATGGCCGGCGCCAGACCCTTGCTCGGTTCGTCGACGAGCAGCAGTTTCCGGGGCTCGACGATGGCGCGCGCCACCGCCAGCATCTGCTTCTGCCCGCCCGATAGCAGTCCCGCGGGGTACTGCCAGAAGCGCTTCAGCGCCGGGAACTGGCCGAAGATCCAGTCCAGCCGCCTGGGGTCCATGTCTTCGGCTCGCCTGGCACCGCGGGCCGCGAGGAGCATGTTCTCGCACACGGTGAGATCCGCGAAGATGCACATGTTCTCGGGCACGTAGGCGATTCCGCGGCGGGCGATTTCCGGCGTGGTGCGCGCGCCGATGTCCTCGCCCTCGAACCGGATGGAGCCCGAGGAGGCGCGCCACAATCCCATGATGGTGCGCAGGGTGGTCGTCTTCCCCGCGCCGTTGCGGCCGAGCAGCACGGTGAGCTCGCCGTGCGCAACCTGGAGGTCCACGCCATGCAGGATGTGGTAGGCGCCGATGTGCGTGTGAACTCCTTCGAGCTGCAGCAACGGCCCGATCATTTAGCCACCTCGACGCCCAGATAGGCCTCCTGCACGATCGGCGAGGCGATCACCGCGGCCGGCTCGCCGTCGGCCACCAGGACGCCGTTGTGCAGCACGACGATGCGGTCCGACAGCTCCCGGACCACGTCCATCTTGTGCTCGACCAGCAGGACGGTCTTGTCGCGCCGGCCCCTGAGCTCATGGATCAGGTCCAGGATCACCGGCACCTCGTCCACGCTCATGCCCGCGGTCGGCTCGTCGAACATGAACACGTCCGGCTCCAGCGCCATCAGGATCCCGACCTCCAGCTTTCGCTGGTCGCCATGGGGCAGCGCGTAGGCGGCGACGTCACGCTTTGCCGAAAGCGCGACCGTCTCCAGCACCTCATCGGCCCGGCCGATCAGCTCGCGATGGCTGCTCCAGATGCTCCAGAGGTTGAGCCCGAGCCCGGCGCGGGACTGGACCGCGAGACGGACGTTCTCCAGCACGCTCAGGTTCGGAAACAGGTTCGTCAGCTGGAACGCGCGGCCGATGCCCCGGTGGCTGCGCTGCGGCGCCGAGCAGTTGCTGAGGTCCTCGCCGTGCAGGAAGACCTTCCCCGCGGTTGCCTTGAGCTGGCCGGAGATCAGGTTGAAGTAGGTCGTCTTGCCCGCTCCGTTGGGGCCGACGATGGCGGTCAGCGTGCCGGGCGCAAAGCCGCACGACACGGCGTTGACCGCCACGTGGCCGCCGAAACGAATGGTGAGCTCTCGCGTTTCCAGGGCGAAGTTCATTGCCTCTCGGGATCGATCAGGTGTTTCATTCCGTCGGCGTCGATCGGCGCCGGCCGCGCGTCCGTTGGGACCAACCCGCGGCCGGCGCCTGCCGTCCTCAGCGTTTGTTGCGAATCGGGATGTCCATCTCCTCGATCGTGATCTCGTGCACCAGCTCGGGAATCGCCCAGGCCACCGCGGGATCGACCTTGATCTTGAAGTGGTACATGACCTGCAACGCCTGGTGATCCTCCTTGCGGAAGATCATCTTCCCCTTGGGCGTTTCAAAGGACATGCCTTCCATGGCGGCAATCAACCTTTCGGTGTCGGTGTTGCCGCCGGTCTTCTTCAGCGCCTCCACCACGGCGAGGCCGGCCGCCATGCCGCCCGCGGTGAAGAAGTCGGGGGGCGCATTGAACTGCTTCTGATGCTCCGCCACGAGCCACTTGTTGACCGGGTTCTTGGGAATGTCGTAGTAGTAGTAGGCCGCGCCTTCCATGCCCGGGAAGGGCTTGTACGCGGCCAGCGCCGGCAGAATGTTGCCCCCGGTCGCGATCTCGATGCCGTAGCGCTTCGGGTCCAGGTCGGCGATCTTGAACGGGTTGCCCGCGCCCGCCCAGTTGATGAAGATGATCTTGCGCCCCGGCTTGTCCTTGAGGGCATCGAACAGGTGCTGCGCTCCGGCGGTGAAGTCGGTCGTGTTGGCAGGCAGGTATTCCTCGTACACGAGCGTGGCGTTCTTCAGGGCGCCCTTGAACGCCTTGACGAAGTCGCGCCCGAAGGCGTAGTCCTGCGCCAGGGTCGCGATCGAAACGCCCTTCTTGTCCAGGGCCACGGCGTTCGAGATCGCGTCCTGGGAAGAATTGCGGCCGGTCCGGAAGATGTAGCGGTTCCACTTGTCGCCGGTGATCGAGTCGGCGACCGCCGGCTCCACGACGAGGATCTTCTTGTATTCCTCCGCGACCGGGAGCATCGCGAGGGCCACGCCCGAGCTCGTCGGCCCGATGGCGATGTCCGCCTTGTCGTCGGCGAAGGCCGCGGCGAGTTGGGACTTGCCCACGTCGGGCTTGCCCTGGCTGTCCTTCTCGATCACGACCAGCTTGTGGCCGTTGACCGTCATCGTGCCTCCGGTCCCGTAATTCAGGCCCATCATCAGCCCGGTCTGGGTCTGCTTGGCATAGGCCTCGAGTGGCCCCGTCTTGTCGTAGACATGGGCGATCTTGATGTCCTGCGCCACAGCGACTCCCGCGCAGAGAGTGAGCGCGGCGACGCCGGCGCCCAGCGCCCGACCGATCCTGCGGTTGTTCTTCATGTCATCTCCTCGTCCGGGCGCACCCGCCGCGGCGCGACGTCCCGGCGGCCCGGCCGAAGCGCGCGTCGAGGGTCAGCCCGGGCTCGAAAAGGGGCGGCGGCGAATCCGCGCCGCCGCCCCTGCCCTGGTTCCCCGGGGTATTTCTAGAACCAGTAGTTGAGGTTGAGGCCGAGATCCCACCAGTTCTCCCCGGCCACACTGTTGGTCGTGGGGCCGAGGGAGTAGCCGGAGAGGAACGGCGTGTAGTGCGCGTTCTTGTCGTTCTTGATCGAGGTGTAGAAGAGGCCGATGAAGGCCCGCTTCGTGAGGGCGTAGTCGTACCCGAAGTTCAGCTGTGTGGCGCCCGTGTCCGCCGCCGAGCTCGTGTTGCCCGCGATGCCGTACGTCACGTAGACCGCGTGGGGCCCGAAGCCGTAGGAAACCGGGATCAGGAAAACGCCGCGCTTGGCCGCGTCGCTCGCAACGGCGCTCGTCGGAGTGGCGTAGACCGAGTTGTCGTACGAGGTGTGGTCGTAAACCACGCCGACCTTCAGGTTGATCGGAAGCGTGTACGAGGCGCCGGCGCGGTAGGCGAGAAGGTCCGGGGGGCCGGCCTGAACCGTCGGGCTGTACACGCCTCCCAGGATGGCCTGATCGACCACGCTGGCCTGGATCGACAACGGCCCTTTGTTGTAGCGAGCCGTGGCGTACCACCCGTCGCCGTTCGTGTAGCTCCTCGCGTAGCCGGCCGTCCCCGGGGCGGTGTAGTGCAACTCGTCGCCCGAGAAGTTCTTGCTCCAGGCCAGCGAGAAGTCGAAGCCGCTGTAGTTGACGGAGCTGTAACGCACCACGTTTCGGGACCGGGTGTTGCCCAACGTGAAGACACTCGAGGCACCGACGCCCGTCTTGGTCAACCCAGTGACCTGGTCCAGCATGTTGAAGGTGCCGAGGCCGTTGGCATCCCAGATCCGGTAGCCCTCACCGGGGGAAGCCGGCAGGCCGAGATAGCCCACGTTGATCGTGTCGGTGTAGTAAACGGTCGACTTGCCGAATACGATCGACCCATAGGGCGAAGAGATGCCGCCCCACGTGTCGCCGTCCGCCCAGCCGGTGATGTCGCCGCTGTGGATGCTCTGCGCCCCGACGAGGACGGCGCTGTTGACGGCGGGATCGACGGGCCGAACGTCGGCCTGGAACCGGCTCTCCACGCGGAAGATGACGTTCCAGCCGTTCGCGATCTTCGAGGTGCTCGAAATGATGAGGCGCGACGTGTTGTCATCGAGACGCGTCTCGGTGTTCATTCCCGGGCGCGACGTGTTCGTGACCTGGCTTTCCTTGAGCCCGACCGCGAGCAGGCCCGTGATCGAGACGTTGGTGAAGGACCCGACGTAGAAACCCAGCGAGGGCGCCGGCGCGAACGGCGCAGGCGTGGGCGTGGGTGCCGGCGGGGCCGCGGGCGTCTGGGCCCAGGCGGGGAAGCTCGCCGCGAGGGCGAATGCGGCTACGACGGCGAAAACTGCGAGGCGAAACCTCATGACCTCCTCCATGTTTACGAAAATTGAATGTGTTCTCTGATTCACGCAACCGGCATGACGGTTCTCGTCGATAGATCGGAAGAGTACACGTCTGAACTCCAGTCACGCCAATATCTCGTATG
>OCZT010006787.1_pt1 | contig 11298 bp, 8 predicted proteins | sample 1539031 | NCBI WGS metagenome assembly OCZT01 (sample SAMEA3539308, study PRJEB22396) | soil metagenome | biome: tundra; feature: field; material: soil | place: USA | collected 2010-05 | depth 0.15 m
TTGAGCAGACTGTCACGGGCTTGCGTGGTAGCCGACGTTCCGCACTTCTGCCCATAAATCAGTCCTCCGCATAAGATGGCGTGTATGTAGAAGGCCGCCTCCAGGTCCGCGAGTACGAAGACAAAGACGGCAACGCGCGCACCTCCGTCGAGGTGGTCGCGTCCAAGGTCCGTTTCCTGGGCCGCGGAAACAACCACGGCGAGGAGAAGCGGCCGGTTCCCGGCCAACCAAAGGCCAAGGGGGGACAGCCGTCGGCTCCGGCGGACGACTTCAATCAGAGCGGGGATGATGCTCCGTTCTAGGGTGGAGAAAGAGCGGCCGGGGCTATCAGAATGTCCGTTATCTGCTGCTGAAGGCCAAACGACAGGCCGTGACCAACGTCGAATTCATCGCGGTAAGCAAAATGAAGAAAGTCGCGTAAAATGGCCCTATCTTACAAATTCCTGCGGAGAGCCGAAAAACCTTCTTTCCGCAGACTGACCCCGGAGGAGCGTTGGTGGGGTACCCCCAAAGTCACCCCAATTCCGACAGAATGCGTTTCCCTAGCGTCTAAGTCTTGTGTTTGCAACGCTAGGCGGCTATAAGCCGTTCGGCTGTTAACCGAAGGGTTGTAGGTTCGAATCCTACCTGAGGAGCCACACCATCTCCTTTATTTTCAACGTAGCCCCTGCAAAACACGCCAGTTGCCGCGCCACGCCCAGGACCCGGCCGTTTTGAAAGTTTACCCATCCTTACCCGAATTTCCCCATCCTTGTCCTTCGGGGTACCCCCAGTTTCCCCCCAGTGCTTCGCGAATCATCAGCGCGCAACCACCGGCTGCCGCCGCTCAGTAGTACTGCCGGATGTAGCCATACGCCTTGTCGAATAGCGCCTGGTCGGTATGGAGCTTGTATTTGAGGAGCGTCCGGCGAAGCTCCTTCTGGACCAGCCGCTCTCCCTGGGTCGTCTGTTGCCACTCGGGGAAGCGAACCTTCTTCACGATGTCGTCGATGTCGGTCACGATGCGCTCGACGATGATGTGAGTGTTCGCGCCTTTTGCCTCGTTGAACAATTCCGTCAGCGCTTCCTTCGCCCGATCGCGTTCCTCCACCGGATCGACGCCCTTCTCGGCTTCGACGACTTCCTTCGCCAGTTCGAGCATCTCCTTCAGGAATTCCAGGCTGGTGAGGAAACCTTGCTCGTGGCGCTCCTTTACCTTTTCCAGGCGCTCCCCGAGATCCGTGAATACGGGGTTCCCAAGATGCCTGCGCAGGCGGGCAATGAGTTTGATCTCAATCTCCTTGCCCTTCTTCGCGGGGTCAGCCGATTCGAGGATTTCCTCCAGTACCTGCGCGTCCATCACCAGCGTATCGACGTCATCGCGCACGGACTCCACGTGGACGTTCTCGTTGATCAGTTCCACGGTCTTCGCGCCGAGCGCGTGCCACAGTAGCTTGCCGTTCCCGCTGGGCGGCTTCACCGATTCATACACCTGCGTCAGCCAGCGGTAATCGTTCTCGTAGGCGCCGAGCATCGGGTCGGGCGATAGCGCCTCCCAAATCCGGCCGAGCAGAGTATACTCCGCTGCGAATCTGTCGCGCACGTCGTTGTTCGGAAGGGCCTGCTGCGCGGCCATCAGCCCTTCATAACCGCCCACTGAACGATCCACTCCGGGGAAAAACCCGAGGCACTTCTGCACTTGGACGGGCAGTTCCTTCCGGAGTTCGTCGATGTTCGATACAACCTGCTGCACCGCCTTCTCATCGAAATCGAGGGCCCGCGCCACGTCGTCGAAGATGCCGATGTAGTCCACGATTAACCCGTGGGTCTTCTCCTGCCCAAAAGTCCGATTTGTACGGCAGATTGCCTGCAGGAGGTTGTGGTCCTTCATCGGCTTGTCAAGATACATCACCTGCAGGATCGGCGCGTCGAAACCAGTGAGCAGCTTGCTGGTGACTATCACGAACTTCAGCGGATCGACCGGGTCACGAAACCGGTCGAGCAGCTTTTCCTCGGCGTCCTTATCCCGCACATGCTCTTTCCATTCGGGTGGGTCGCTTTGCGCGGCGCTCATCACGATGGCGCTGGCATCTGGGCCAGCCAACTCATCCATTACCTGCTTGTAGAGCACACAGCATTCCCGGTCGAACACCACCACCTGCGCTTTGAAACCGTTGGGATCAACCTTCGTCTGGAAGTGCCTTATGATGTGGGTCACCACGGCTCGAATGCGCTCCGGGTTCTTCACCAGCACGGCCATCTTGGCGGCGCGCTTCGCCAGGTCGTCGCGATCCTGCTCGTTGAGGTTCCCGGTAATCTGCTTGTACGCTTCGTCAATCGCCGCCCTGTCGATCTTCAGCCTCACCTCAGGCGCCTCGAAGTGCAGCGGCAAGGTGGCTTTGTCCCGGATCGAATCCTGGAACGAGTAGCGGCTCATGTAGCCCTTCGAGTCCTCGTCGGCGCCGAACGCCCAGTAGGTGTTGCGATCTGCCCGGTTGATGGGTGTGCCGGTGAGGCCGAACAGAAATGCGTTCGGCAACGCCTCGCGCATCTTGCGGCCGAGGTCGCCTTCCTGCGTGCGGTGAGCTTCGTCCACCATGACGATGATGTTCGAGCGTTCGTTCAGCTTGCCGCCGGCCTCGCCGAACTTGTGGATCGTGGTGATGAGCACTTTCCGGACGTCCTGCCCGAGAAGCGTCTGCAATTCCTGGCGGGTGGCCACGCCGACCATGTTTGGAACATCGGAGGCATTGAAGGTAGCTGTGATCTGTGTGTCGAGATCGATTCGATCCACCACGATGATGACCGTGGGGTTCCCGAGTTTGGGGTGCATCCGCAGCTTCTGCGCGGCGAACACCATAAGCAGCGACTTGCCGCTGCCCTGGAAATGCCAGATGAGGCCCTTCTTTGGGTAGCCCTTTACCACGCGGTCAATGATCTGGTTGGTGGTGAAATACTGCTGGTACCGGCAGATGACTTTGATGCGCCGGTGCTTCTTGTCCGTGGCGAAGATGGTGAAGTTCTGCAGGATGTCGAGCACGATCTCCGGCCGGAGCATGCCCGCGACGGTCGCCCTGACATGATGAAGCTGGCCTTCCTGCTGGTGTTCCTCATCGCGCCACGGCCCCCACATGTCGATGGGCATGCGGATCGAACCGTAGCGGAACAGCCGGCCCTCGGTGGCGAAGGAGAAGACGTTCGGCACGAACATAGCCGGGACCTGCTTCTCGTAGATCTCGTTAACCTGGAACGCGCCATCAAACCAGGTCACCGCGCTGCGCGTCGGGGTCTTCGCCTCGCCGATCACCAGCGGCAGACCGTTCACGAGAAACACCACGTCGAAGCGCTTTTCCACGGAGCCCGCCTGGTAGGTCCACTGATTGCAGACCGTCAGCCGGTTGTCGGCAGGCTGTGCGGCATCCAGCAGCCGCACCGATACGTGCTCGCCGTTGAGCCCGAACGGCATCGTTTTCTCGCCGCGCAGCCAGGCCATGAAGTTCTCGTTGGCACGAACGAGTCCGTCGGCCTGTACGGAGAGGATGCAGGCGCGCAGGTTGTAGATGACCTCGTCGGCGCGGTCGGGTTGGGCGGCGATTTCCGGGTTGAGGCGGATTAGTGCTTCGCGAACCCACGGCTCCACCATGACCTCATGGCACTGGCGCGGCAAGTCGGGGCCGGGTGAGTAGTCCCAACAGAGGTCCACGGCACTGGCTGTGCCCTTGGAAACCGCAGCGAGAATCATCTGCTCGACGGAATTGGATTCTGTGAATTTCATTACGACGCCTTCAGCATAAGATTGTGTTCATGAACGTGCTATAAGTCTCTCGAAGATCAGCAATTTCGTTCCTGAGTTCTTGGATTGTCTGCTCAAGGCGCAGCCCGAACTCGGCGATTTCTGACTGCTCACTTAGAGGTGGCACTGGAACGATTTGGTCCGTGATGTCGCCCTTCCGGACATGGACCAGTTCGATCTTGAAGCCGTGAGCCTTCTTCTCGATCTCAGCCGTCACTACGCGAAGCGTTTCATACAACCAGCGCTTGTCAGTATCGCGATTGGGAACGATTCGGTAGATGTGCTGGTTCAAGACGCCTAACGGGCCCGACCAAATACAGGGGCCGAACGATACTCCACGGACACCCGCCCACGCAAATAGCAGTGTGCCCGGCTCCACAAGCCAGGCCGATTCCGCGTGACCTGCAAAGTAGTTAAACTCGCGAGAACCGTTCAAATTCTGAATCCGAATAATCGGTAGACCGCTCTCAGACCAATCATCTGCTGCAAAACCGTGCCCATTCTGAAGCTCGCAAACATCGCCGAGTTTCTTCGTCTGCCAGGATGATACTACCGCGGAACTGCCATCAAGCCCCAGCGAAGCTCTAATTGCAGAACTAGCATAGGACCTCAGACTCTCGGCTAGAACTTCCTTCTTGCGGACGACCTGATCGGCCCCCCACAGAAGTTCCGCAATTCGTCGCTGCTGGTCGAGGGGTGGGAGGTCGAACTCCTCCCTCTTGAGTGACGTCCAGTTAATCGTGGGAGAGAGAGAACCGACGGAAATTTCCACGGCGCGCTTCATAAACCGATCACTCATCATCAGGAAGGGCAAGAAATCTGGCCGTACTGCGTCCGGCTTCGGGCGGACCACCATCGCGTGTGCCGAGCATATTCCGTCCATGTGCGCAACAGCCAGTTTTCGCTGGTACGCGCGGCGGCGGCCGAAGATGATATCCCTTTCTCGAAATCGAAGCTTCGTTCCGATGACGTCACTGCCTCTGCCCCACCGGCGAATATGCAAACTTCCAGAATCAAGGTCATCCAGCCCAACATAAATATCGCTCGCCGCGTCTGCGGGTTCGACACGTTTGTTCACACTCTCAGCGAAGGCACCGAATGGCAAACGGCGCCACTGGTCGCGCTTGAGCCATGCGGGTAATCCCGTGCGAATCGTTGTAATAGGTGGCAGTTCGGCGGGCGTGAATTCCCTCGTGAAGATGCGGCCCATCGCTGTCCTGACTTCGGACGCTGAGGCGAACCATTGGGACAGAGATCCCCGGAGGGGGTGCCCGGTCCTCGTCCCTTCGCCTCCACTAGCGGAGTCAATTGCAGCCACGTAGAGAGGAATGCTAAGGTTGCCCCCTTGTTTGCGGACCTGCTCCAGCGTCACTACGCGCGCCAGTCCTGGTTCATCCTTGAATGCCCGGTAGGCGGCAACAATGCGCTGAAGATGATTGTCGGCCAGGAAACTCTGCGTTCGTTCGCGAGTGATCTCATTGACGGCATTGACAAACAGAATCCGTCCCTTGTGGGCCTTGGCCTTATTGGTGCGGCAGATAACGACGCAAGCCTCCATCGGAGAGTTATAGAAGAGGTTGGGTCCGAGCCCGAGGACACAATCGATCACATCGGCATTGATGAGCTTCCGCCGCATCTCGGCCTCTTCCTGCCGGAAAAGGACACCGTGCGGGAGAAGGATCGCGCAGCGACCCGTCTTCGGCGCGAGGCTTAGGAGAATGTGCTGCCAGAATGCGTAGTCGGCACGTCCCTGAGGAGGGGTCCCGTAGAGGTTGCGGCCCCAAGAGTCGGAGGAGAATGCCTCTCGGTCCCATTGCTTGATTGAATATGGTGGGTTCGCCAGGACCACGTCAAACGTCATCAGGCGGTCGCCCTGCACGAACGTGGGGGCGGAAAGCGTGTCGCCACGGACTATCTGGAAATCCTCGATCCCGTGGAGGAAGCAATTCATCCGGGCAATCGAGGATGTCATCAGATTTCGTTCTTGCCCGAAGAGGCGCACGTTGCGCCACTCCAGGCCTTGGCGGCGCAGGTGCGTGATGCAAGACAGGAGCATGCCGCCAGAACCGCAGGTCGGATCGTAAATAGACTCGCCCGGCTTAGGTTCCAGCATCTCGGTCATCAGTCGGACGACAGTTCGGTTGGTATAGAATTCGGCAGCCGTGTGCCCGGAGTCGTCAGCGAATTTCTTGATGAGATATTCATACCCCTGGCCCAGTTCGTCTTCGGGGAGGCTCGCGACGGTCAGTTCAAGTGTGCTGAAGTGCTCGATCAGGTCGCGCAGCATGGAGTCCGAAAGACGGTCCTTGTTGGTCCATTGCGCATCCCCAAAGATGCCATACAGCTTGTCGGTGTTCGCCTGCTCAATGGCCCGCGCGGCGGCCTGGATCGCTCGGCCAACGTTGTTGGCGACCTGCCGAATCTCGCGCCAATGGGCTTCGCGCGGAATCTGGAACCGGTGGTTCTCTGGGTAAGAGGCGAAATCGGCATCGCCGCCGGACTCGGCAAGCGCAGCCTGGGTTTCCTCATCGAAGACATCGCAGAGTCGCTTGTAAAACAGGAGCGGGAAAATGAACTGCTTATAGTCGCCCGCATCGATCGTGCCCCGCAGTAGGACAGCCGCGCCCCAAAGATAAGATTCGAGTTGTTGTTGAGAGATGCGAGTAGTCACGATAGGAATCCTTCCCGTCGGAGGATCTCCACGAACTTCTCTTCCGCAGCAAATGCGGCCTGGGCGCTCTCTTGCAACCGTGTCATGGCATCTTCGACTGAGACCACTTCCCGCGTATCTTTCGGCACCAAGTAGCGCGCAATATTGAGGTTGTGGTCGTGGGCGGCGATAGCATCCAGCGTCATTACACGGGCCATGCCCTCCACTTCCCTGTAATCCCGATACCAACACTGGATACGCTCGACATGTTCGGGCAAGAGTTCATTCTGGGCTCGGCCGGCCTTAAACTCGCGGGACGCGTCAATAATGAGAACCTTCTTCTGCCGGCCCTTCTTCTTGCGTTGCCGGAGGACCAGGATGCAGGCTGCAAGTCCCGTCCCATAGAACAGATTCGGTCCGAGGCCTATAACGGCCTCGAGCAAGTCCATTTGAAGGATCTTCTTCCGTATCTCGCCTTCCTTGCCCATGCGGAATAGCGTGCCATGCGGGAGGACGACGGCCATGCGTCCGGTGGCAGGCGCCATCGACTTGATCATGTGCTGCACCCAGGCGTAGTCGCCGTTCTTGGCCGGTGGCATGCCGGCAAAGTTCCGGCCGTACGGATCGCTGGTCCAAACCTCGTCCCCCCACTTTTCGAGCGAGAAGGGCGGATTGGCGATGACGCAATCGAAAGTGGCGAGATTGTCACCGGCGAAGAACGCCGGCTGGCGAAGCGTGTCGCCGCGGACGACCTGAAAATCGGAGGCGCCGTGCAGAAACAGGTTCATCCGCGCGATAGCGGATGTGGTGAGGTTCTTCTCCTGGGCGAAGAGCTTGCCCCACAATGTACGGTCGTCACCATGGCTCTCACGGACATGGTGAATGGCCTCGAGCAGCATGCCGCCGGTACCGCAGGCGGGATCATAGATGGACTCGCCCTCGCGGGGATCGAGGATGTTGACCATCAACCGGACGACAGAGCGCGGCGTGTAGAACTCGCCCGCTTTCTTGTTTGTCAGATCCGCGAACTTCTTGATCAAGTATTCGTAGGATTGGCCGAGAATGTCCGTCTGCGCCGCTTCATTGCCAAGGCTGATTCGGGAGAAGTGCTCCAGCAAGTCGCGGAGCAGCGAATCCGGCAGGCGGTCCTTATTGGTCCAGGCTGCGTCGCCGAAGATACCGTACAGCGTCTCCGGGTTTGCCTTCTCGATGCCGCGCATCGCTTTCTGCAAAGCCTGGCCGACGTTGGCGGTGACCACGCGCACATCGCCCCAGTGGCAGCCCTTGGGAATCTGAAACCGGTAGTTTTGTGGAAACAGGGCGTACTCTTCGTCGCCACCGGATTCGGCCAATGCGGCGGCGTATTCCTCGTCGTGAACGTCGGAGATGCGTTTGAAAAAGAGGAGGGGGAAGACGTACGTTTTGAAGTCGGCGGCGTCGACTGGGCCGCGGAGAATGTTGGCGGCCTCCCACAGATGGGATTCGAGTTGGCTCAGCGTCGTGGTGTTGTTGGCCATTGAGGTTTCAGGCTCTGGTCGCCGACTACGGCAGGTGCGCTCCCATTTGATTTCTAAGCTCCTTATTCTAGGTGGTTGCGCGCTTCGTGTGGGCAATCATACTTCGGGCCTTGGCCTATCAGCCGTCGACAGGGCCTCGGCTCCGAAACGGTTTGGTAGCCTTTCTGACGCGTCGTCTGGTCTCCACTGCATGGTTGTGCCATTCATCGCGCAGTGGCGTACGCGACGGGCAAAAGGATTCGCCATCAAGCTATCGGCGGTGCCGTAGATGTGGGCAACCGCAGCCATCAAGTCTCGCAAATGCCTGAAAGAAGCGTCGGCCCAGAACTACGATAAGGCTCGCTCCTGGCTGGAGCGGTTGAAGTGGCCCGAGGAAACGGTACGTGCAATGGGAATAGATTTGACGACGGTAGAGGCCAGGCTCAAGGAGCTTATGGAGCAGGATTGAACCCGCTCTTCCAAGTAGCAATCGCCAAGCAGTTCCGCCCGTCATGGAAAGGACCTAGGAACCCGGAACCGTATTCCCGCGGGCGTGTCACCCTGGCCCATGTGCACGCTCCGCTACTCCTCCATCGTCTCCCGCACCCTCTCCGAGATGACGGCCGGATCGTCGTCGATCGCGAACGTCACGGTGCGCTCGAATCCATGCGGCCCTGTGATGAGGACGCGGAACCCGACATGGAAAGGGTCGGCGGCAATCCACGCTTCATGCGGAACCGTCGTGTGCCTGCCGCCAGCGACTACGGCCGCCTCGATGCGCTCACGGCGAGTGCCGGGAACGCCCTTGATGTCGAAGACCGTGAGCGGCATACGGGATACTTTAGCAGGCAATGGAGGTGAGGGTAACGATTCGGCGGCTCTGAAGCGATGGGCCAAGTGTTCGTCATCCCTCATCCGCGGTATCATGCTGCGAGATGAGTTCTGAGGGCAACCTGCGGAGCCTGGGACTTGAAAACTCCGGGCCGCTCGGCGCCGGCCATCCCGAGCTTGGCCGGCCATGCCTCCTCTGCAAACGCCCGATCCAGGCCGGCGATGAGGTCGGCCACATCCCGCAGAATCCCGAGGACGAGCGATCCGCCACGCTCGTCGCCCATTGGAAGTGCATCGAGGACGGATTCAATCGGCTTCGCGGGTCGCACACCCCTGCATACTGTCGAGCTATTATTTAACTTGCTAAGAAGAATGGCGACAAAGCATCTCAGTAAATTCCCGAAGCCTCTCCTCGATGACCTTGTCGCCGGCCGTTGGCTGCCGATCGTGGGCGCCGGTTTTTCCAGGAATGCCGTCCTGCCTCTGAAAAAGCAGATGCCGCTTTGGAACGAACTCGGCGATTTGCTCAAGGTCGACCTCCGCGAATATGAACCTGTCGGCGCGCTGGACGCCATCTCCGCCTACGAGCACGAGTACGGCCGCCCAAAACTGATTGAACGCCTGTCGGAGCTGCTGCACATCAGCGAAGCACGTCCAGGCGAAGCCCACAAGGCATTTTGCTCGATCCAGTTCGATATCGTCTGCACCACGAATTTCGATTTCCTGCTTGAACGCCAATACGAACTCATCCCGCGACACTGCACGCCGCTGATCGACGAGGAGCAGCTTGCCGTCAATCTGAAGGAATCAGGTACAGCCCTACTGAAGCTGCACGGCGATCTCAACCATCCAAGCCGGCTTGTCGCGGCGGAAACCGACTATGATCGTTTCCTCCATTCCTTTCCGCTGTTAGCGACCTACCTCGCTAACCTACTGATCACACGGACAGCCGTACTGGTCGGCTACAGCCTCGACGATCCCGACTTCCGACAGGTATGGCAAGTCGTCGCGGAGAGGCTCGGCCGGTCGCGACGGATATCCTATGTGATCCTCGTCGCCGCCAATCCAACTGAGATCTCACGCTATGAGCGGCGCGGGATAAAGGTCATCAACCTTTCCGGCACCAAAGCCCGCTACGCCAAGGTATTGACCGAAGCCTTCACCGAGCTGAGCGACTATTGGCGGAACGCCGTCATCCCGGCAAGCCAAGTCAAAGAGGAGCAGCCGCTACGCGAACTGTCCCTTCCGACCGGATCGCCCACCCGTCTGTGCTTCTTCGCGGTTCCCTTGTCATTGCTCTCGTTCTACAAGGAACGGGTCTTCCCGGTCGTCGCGGAATTCGGTTTTGTGCCGGTGACCGCCGATGACGTCGTCGCTCCGGGCGAAGCGATCATCGCGAAGATCGACGCACTGATCAGCCGAACGCGGCTCATGATCGTCGACGTGTCCTCCGAATATACGGCCCACGAACTCCAACTCGCGCTGAAGCGGATGAACCCGTCGCGCATCCTCATCGTCACCCTTGACGGATTGAATCTCCCGATCGACATCTGGCAATCGAGGGTCCTGCAGCGACCTGACGTCGCATCATCCTACCCCGAGGAGTTTCTCGGCCGCCTGCGCGAATGGCTCGCCACCGCCGAACAGGAATATGCGCCAACGCTGTCCGACGAACCGAACCGACTGCTGAGGGCGGGCGAGTACCGCGCGGCGGTGATCGCCGCCATAACCCTGCTTGAATCCACCCTGCGTGAGCGATTCAAAAACCAGGCATCCTCGATTTCACGGCCGCTTCAGCTTAGGGATATGCTGGAGATGGCACAGCGGGAAGGCATGCTCGGCGATGCCCGGATCGACACCTTTCTCAAATGGCTCAGAGTTCGCAACGAGGCCGTGCATACCCACCAGACCGTGTCCCGGGCACAGGCTACCGAAATCGTCACCGGCGTGACCGAGATCATTCCCCATCCATAGAAGATCCCCGAATTGTGTGGGCAAGCTATAGCAGAAATGCTTATGCCGTCGCCGAGGCGGTCAGCGCCTGACTGGCGTCACCGCCTGATGTCGAAGACCGTGAGCGGCATACGGGATATTGTAGCGGGCTGCGGGAGCGAGCATACGACGGCTCTGGTGCAAACGAGACGACGCTCGCCGGCTCTGAACCCGAAGGCACCACCCGGATATGGGCGTCCACCCACCGTCCGAGGTACGCGTGATACGAGCGGAGGGCGAATTCACGAATAACTCTCGCACGGACTTCTCGGGAAAGCGACACCCCAGTGGATGTAATAAACGCTGGTTCTCGCACGCGAAAGGAGAGAGCCAAATCACTACCAAAGCACCTCATTTGGGCAGGATGCTCTCCAGCAGCGGGAACCCCACGAAGGAACCCCCGCAAAAATCCTCAAACGTTATGAACCGCTGAGCGTCTTTCTTTCGCGCAAAGGCCGCGACCTGGGCGGCGTGGGACGAAGAGCTTCTCGCTCTCGAACTCCAGGAACTCACCGCGGCGGAGTTCGATCTGTCCTTGACCGGTTTCGACCCGCAGG
>OCZT010006788.1_pt1 | contig 11298 bp, 13 predicted proteins | sample 1539031 | NCBI WGS metagenome assembly OCZT01 (sample SAMEA3539308, study PRJEB22396) | soil metagenome | biome: tundra; feature: field; material: soil | place: USA | collected 2010-05 | depth 0.15 m
ACTATGATGCCAAACAGCCATCATGATTTGCCTTGGTTTCTGAAAGAATGGATGCGTATTAAAAACGAAGTTTACGAAGGAAACGCCGGGTTACAGTTGAGCATTAATTCTACAGACGAACAAGAACGTGATTTTATGTTTAACCATAAGACATGTTCTTTAGACGGAATCGGTTTCCTCATGAAAAGACTTAGTCCGGTAGGCAGGAAAATCACTTTGAATTTTGCCGTCGCTGGCTATACGGTTGATCCTAACGTATTATTGAAACATTTTAGTCCTGATAAATATATCTGTAAATTAACTCCTATGCATAAAACTAATTCGGCGGTGTCTGCCGGAATCAAGACAGAAGGCGATTATACGTCTCCAGAGCCGTATTTGGAATTAGAGGAGAAATTGCAGCGGGCTGGATACGAGACATTGGTTTTTATTGCTAGCGCGGAAGAGGACGAAAGTCGTATAACTTGCGGGAATGCTATTTTGTCTCAAGAGCATGAAAATAAGTGAAAAATATTGGAAGGAAGAAAAGGAGATTCTATAATATATAGCGAATATATATTATAGAGGCGTAAAATGGAAGTAAAGGTCATCACATTCCGAGCACCAGAATCTCTTTACGAACATCTAATTCGTGAATCACACCGGATTTCTTTTGAAAAGAATGAAGATTTGACGGTATCTGATTTGATTCGAGAAGCTCTGGAAGCCGCATATCCCATGACGAACGACGCCTCCCTATCTATTGATGGAGGCGATGAAAATGGAAGAGCAAAGAAAGACAGAAGAAGGAAGTGAACGGAAGGGGCTTGTTTATATTGCTACTAATCTGGTAAATGGGAAGCAATATGTTGGTCAGACCGTTAGAAAGTTATGGTATCGAATACGGCAACATTTTTATGATTGCGAAAGCGAAAAAAATCATTATTATTTTCATAGAGCACTTATTAAATACGGTAGAGTCTCTTTTTCCTGGGAAATTTTAGAGAATAATATTCCAGAGAGTCTTCTTAATGATAAAGAGATATTTTATGTGGCGAAATATGGTACTTTTGGAGGAGGGTATAATTTGACTTCTGGAGGTGGAGTTGGACGCAGAAACTCAGAAGAGACCTTACGAAAGCAAGCATTTATCAAAGAGGAAAGATATAGAAAAAACAGAATGAAATATAATGGATGCGGAGTAAGTCCGGAAACTAAAGAAAAAATGTCTGTGGCTAGTAAAAAACGTAATATTACAATATCTGCAGAAAAGCAACAAATAATGCAAGCGGCCAAAATAATTAAAGGCGTCTCTTTAGAAGCTAGACTAAAAATGTCAGCGGCACATTCAGGCGAAAGGCATCATATGTTCGGTAAAAAACATAGCGAAGAGTATAAGGCAAAAGAATCGATGAGTCAACATAAACGAGGGGTTTCGAAAAACAACGCTTCCGGATTTAAAGGAGTGCGTCGTAAATGCAATAAATGGGAAGTAGATATAAAAGTTAAAGGTACAAAAATATATATTGGTCGTTTTGAAGATGTGGTGGATGCCGCAAAAGCTTACGATGCCAAGGCAATTGAATTATATGGAGAAGAGAACGTAATGACAAACAAAAAACTTGGTTTATACTAGAGGACGCGGAATGTTTGAAATCGTAGAAAAAGAACAATTTGTGGAAACGAATAAAAGGAAGAAAATTTTATCTTTGACTCGGTTCGCATGTCCGGAACTTGGTGGAGGGGAGGTATTTCTTGCGACAGTTTTAAATTATTTGTCTTCGCATGGCTATGATTGTTCTGCCGCTTGTTTCGCAGACCCGAAAACGGAAAAACCCTTCTCTGTTGAGAAGCAACTTGAATGGCGTGGTGTTAAGACAACTCAATTGGTCGTTCGTAGAGATGAAGACTTATATAATTTTTTAAAAAAAGAAATGCCAGATATAGTCATCACGCAGTCATTTTCAGCACCTATTATCGTGGATTACGCAAAGTCTCTAGGAATTAAGACGATATTTATAGTTTTATTTTGGAGGAATCTTGTGTCGGTAAAAGACAATTTTACCAATATGCTAACAAGACCCATGGACTCCGTGAAATTACTTTATGATAATCATCGGGTTTTTAATTCATGTGACAAAATTTGTGTTAATTCAGAATTTATGCAGCAAGCAGTTAAAAGGTATATTGGACTGGATATCGAAACGATAATCCACCCAGTTTTTAAAAAAGAAAATATTCTGTCCAAAAACAAAGATCCTAGGTATATAGTTTTAATAAATTCTGACTGCGGTAAGGGCGGGCGTATTTTTTGCGAAATTGCAAAGAGAATGCCGGACAAAGAGTTTTTATGTGTGGGTCTCGGGAATGAATTCATTCAGGAGAACATTGTTATAAATAAAATATTGAGAAGTTTGAAGAATGTGGAAATAATAGAAAAAACTTATGATATGGCTTCCGTGTATGGCAAAACTAAAATTTTATTAGTCCCCTCGTTGGTGGACGAAACATTTTCTATCTGTTCTTTAGAAGCAATGTCGAATGGGTTACCGGTTCTTGTGTCTCCTCAAGGAAATTTACCCTTTCTTGTTGAGAACGAGAACTGCGTTCTTCCGCTGGACAACATTCAATTATGGATCGATAAAATCAACTTCCTGCTCTCAGATGAAAAATCGTATAACAAATTGTCCGCAAGAGCAAAGCAAATTGCGGACAAATACGATCCGGAGACAGATTTAAATAAATTTCTACAGTTGGTTCGAGAATGCGAGAATAACTTATGAAAAAAATATGTTTTTGTGTTAATAATTCTTGGCCCGGCGTGGCGACGTTCCTATCATCCATCAGGACAGTCTTGAAAGAAGCCTTCCCCAACATTATCGTTAAGTCCGTTGCCATTGAAGAGAAGCTTAGTTTTAATGTCGTTCATGCTATTAAAACGGAAGGTTTCGACCTCGTTTTTCTTGGAGGGTGGAATGATCATGTTCGAACGATTATTCAAAACATGAACCACGCCAAGACCAAAGTCGCCCTCCAATGGTGCTCACCGCTAACTCAGACAGATATGAGCGCCGAAATTCCAAGGTTCATGGATGCTTTGAGTTTTGCAGAAAAAGGTCTAATCGATTATTTTTGTCTTCTAATGGAAAACGACGTTAAGGTTCTGTCAAAACACAACGATAAGTTCACCTTCATGCCTGTTTGTATGGATACCTCAGAATTAAACAGTATTGAGGCTGATATTTTTACCGGAAAGCATTGCGACCTTTTCTGCGGTCCTTGTCCGAGAAAAAACCTCATAGCGCAGATGGTTGCTCTTTCAAGTATTCCAGATCTCTATGTTCATACCAATATTCCGCAACACCCAAACAATTTAATGTACGAGAATTTCTCTCAAAAGATTATAGGGACTAATGTTGTGAGTCACAAATGGCTATCTCGTCCAAATTATTTAAAATTGTGCAAGTCGATGACGTTTGGGATGCAAGTTAGTCTTTCGGAAAGTTTCAACTATGTCGGTGCCGAACATATGTATCTCGGCGTTCCAGTTCTTATGTCCAATGCCTCTCCAATGGCTCAAGGATTGCCAGAAGAACTAATAGTCGAAAATCCCAACGATGTGCTGGAGATTGCGGAGAAAGCCGGTAGGCTGATGGATGACTACTATAGAGCCGAAGCATCTTGTATCTGTAAATCTCATATAGAGAATTACAACAACAATAGTAAAAAATCACTAATTGCCACTCTATCTAAAATGCTTGGAGTATAATCTTGAGAATTTCTCTTGTTGGGGCGTTTAATCTAGCAGATGGATATCTTGGAGCAGCAAAGGCTTTGAGGAAATTGGGGCATGAAGTTTTGTTCGTTCCTGCCTATATGTACAGATCTGAATTTCCAGAAACCCATGTAGATTTAATCGCTAAAGATTTAGAAGAGCAAAACCCCGACGTAATTCTGTGGTGGCGAGCAGAAACACTAAAGGCAAGCGAACTGGGTTTGATGCGAAAGAAGTTCAAACAGGGATTCGCATTTTTCTCTTGGGACGATCCGTACCAATGGGAAGATCCGATTAATCAAATAGACAAGAAGTGTCCTTTTCTGGATGTCGTATTTACGTGCTGTCAAGGTTCCAGGGCGATGTATAAACGGTTTGGCGCAAAGCAAGTTTTCTACTGTCTTCCTGGATTTGACAAAGAAATTCATTATCCTGATTATGATGAGAACTATAAATGCGATATCAGTTTGGTCTGCACAAATCTTTATGATAAAATTCAAACAAGAGAACCTCATATTTCTAGACGAGCATTGATTGATAAAATTCTCGAACAGATTCCTGGCGTGGATTTAAGACTTTATGGACCAGCAGGATTTTCAGAAATCTATCCGCAACACTATCGAGGATGGGTTCCATTCGATCAATCTCGGAAGGTTTTTAGCAGTTCTAAAATAAATCTCAATAGTCACATTTGCCCTTATGCTTTTATGTATTTAAATGAGAGAACTACCCAGATTTTAGGTTCCGGTGGATTGCTGTTTGTCGATGCAGTTAATGGTATAGATAAAATTTTCAAAAATAACGAATGTGTTGTTATGGACCCAAATAATTTCACAGATCAACTAAAGCATATCTTGTTTAATTACGCACCTTACGAAGAAATGCGTAAACGTGGTTTAGAAAAAGCACTCCAAGATCTGTCGTGGGACTCTTGGGCTAAAACAGTGACGGAGGGAATTGTATGATTTCGGTAGTCGTAGCTTCTTGTTTAAATCATCCAAAAAGAAAAGAATTTTTGTTAAGGACAATTGAGCCTTTGAAGAGATTGATTCCTGGAGTAGAGATTTTAATAGGATTCGACAAATTTGGAGAAGAAATAGAAGGCTGCAAATGTCATGTTCATGAAAATGGACTCGGCGGATCTTTTAATTGGGGAATTAAAGAGGCAAAGTTTGATTATATTTTACAGATAGAAGACGATTGGGAAGTCATTATAGAAGAAGAATTGCTATTGAGTAATTTGTATAAGCAAATAGAAGTGGTTAAAAAATACGGTGGGATTTTCAGATTGGATAATGTGAATCATGATTGGTGGGAATCTGGGAATACGGCAATGGAAGAAGGCGGGCTCTCTTTTCTAGAACTGAATAGACCAGAAGAGAAGGAAGATTATAAAAAAACCTTACAATTTTATTACTACAGCAATCATCCTCATCTTAAAAATAAAAATTTACAAGAAAAGGTAGGATATTATAAAGAGGGAGTTCCTCCTCATATTTTGGAATTCGCAATGTGTGACGATTATTTGGAATCAAAAGAAAGAGTTTTTTTTCATCCATATAATTCTTTTGGTCATATTGGGGTCTGGAGCGCTCGCGAATGAAATTAAATATCATCATGGCTACTTACGGCAATTTAGAAAAAAGCAAAATCGCGTACGAGAGCATTATGCGCAACACCGATGTGTATTTTAAATTAATAGTCATAGATCAAAATAGTCCTGATGGGACAAAGGAATTTCTCCAGTCTTTGCCGAAAAGAGATAATGTCCATGTGGAATTCTTTCCACAGAATAAAGGACTGGTTTACGCAAGAAATTTTGGGATAGACAATCTGGATAAAGACGCAGAGTTTGTGGTTTTTTTCGATAACGATATAGTCGCTACTCCATGCTGGGCTTCCCGTATGGTTGAGTTTTTCAGACAACATCCAGAAGTTGGAGTTGCTGGTCCGGCAAGCAATTTTGCAGGTACGCCTCAGCTAATAGAGGGAGTCCCTAATTTCAATTTTAATGAAATAGAAAAAATAGAAGATTTTTCAGAAGAAGTTTATAATAAATATCCGGAGTTCAAACATGTCCCATATCGCTGGACTGTAGTCGGATTTAGCATGTTTTTAAGAAGGACAGTTGTAGACCAAGTTGGTCATTTTGATGTAAATATTTCAGGTGAGTGGGACGATTCCGATTATTGCCACAGGATAGAAGATTTAGATTGGGGAATGGTTTACGTGGATTATATTTATATTCACCACTGGGGTCATGCCAGTCACGATATTGTTGGGCATCAATATACAGGAGAAAATCACGACAAAACTGTGCAATACATGATAGAAAAGTGGGGAAGTATATGAATTTTGAAGCAGCATATGAAAAAATGAGCAAAGTCGATGGGTGGATGGATGAGCCAGATTTGCTTTGGTTATTTAATACGTCATTGTCTTTAAATAAAAATGCCACAGTAGTAGAAATTGGATCTTGGAAAGGCAGAAGCGCCTGTATATCCCTTTTGGGACTGCAATCGAATGATAAAATAGAGAATCCTGCGTCTAGATTTTTTTGCATTGACAAGTGGCTTGGGAATACTGGCGACTACGAACCTGGATATGACGGTGCCGGTATTGCGGCATATAACGAATTTATATTTAACTTGAAAAATGTTTGCAATACGGTTCCTTTTATAATTAGGGCAGATTCCGCAAAGTCTGCTTGTTTATTTGAAGATGACAGTGTGGATTTTGTTTTTATAGATGCCAATCATGTTGCAGACGATGTAGAACGAGATGTTCGTAGTTGGCTACCTAAGGTTAAATCGGATGGTATTTTAAGCGGACATGATTGGGCAAAAGACGGTGGCGAAATTCCGAGAGCGTTATCTAGAATTATGCATACCAATACTTTAAACAAAACGGAATGTTCGATTTGGTGGGCTAGAAAAAATGAAATTAAATTTCACTGAAAGATTTAAAAATGAAAATGAATTTTTTTATCGTCACGTTGGATTGTCTTAGATTCGACACTACGCAAATAGCCAAGACTCCAAATTTTCATTCTTTGTTCGCTAAATATTCGCAGATGAAGGATTGGGTACAGGTCGGCGCTCATGGCACCTACACTTTGCCTTCTCACATCGCTTTGTTTCACGACGGGAGAACTCCGGCGAATAATGACCCTAGGCTTCCTGGACCATACAACAGGAACAAAGAGATCCTTTTCAGACCAGAGCTGGCATGGCGAGAAAAAGATGCCACTTATCCGACTCCTGAGGCTCCCAATATTGTAAAGGGCTTTGATAAGTTGGGGTATCGAACAGTCGGCATTGGAGGCGTTTCTTGGTTTTCAGATAGATTCGAGACTTCCGATCTTTGGGCAAAGAATTATTTTCAGGAATTTTATTGGAAACCAGAATACGCAGACAATAATATGAATAATTTTGAAAATCAAATAGAAAAAGCCAAAGAGATTCTGGCGAATCACGATCAAAACGTCCCGCTGTTCTTTTTCATTAATGTCGCTTCTTGCCACACGCCATACATGAACAACGACCCGAACGTAGAAGGTCAGGCTAGATGTTTGGAATATATAGATGACAATATCATGAGAGTAGTTAATGATCTTCCTAAGCCAGTACATGTTTTATTTATGGCAGACCACGGAGAATGTTTTGGAGAAGACGGTAATTGGGGCCACGCAATATACCATCCTAAAGTTTTAGAAATTCCGATGCAATCTTTTATCATTCCGAAAGAAGAAAACAATTGAAAGATTTAATTACGTTCCTAACGCCTTCTAGAATTTTTAATGAACAAATGATGTCTGATTTTGAGGACGTTTTAAAATCTCATTACTCACGTCTTACCACCCCATTCCCCAAGCATATGATCTCGGACAATTCTCCGGAAGAGTACAAGGGAAGGGTCTTGAAGGCTCTTGGAGACGCCAACCCTAATTTTGAGGTCATAGATCAAGATAAGAATTTAAACGCTTCACAAGCTTTCGAATCGCTTATTTTGAGTACCAAGACACCGTTCTTAGATTTCGTTTTTACTGACGTAATTTCTATTGGCACCAAAGACTATATTGCGCCTTGTGTCAAAGTTATGGAGCAAAATCCTGACGTTATGCAAGTTTGCGTTGGCGGAACTTTTATAGAGAGCGATAATGATGGTTATGTGATAGTGAAGGAAGGCAAGGCGTATTTGGATGTTCGTAGACCAATCGAGATGTCACCATATACGTATTTGTCAGATACTGTTTGGGTAGCAGAAGCAGGGATAGAACAATTCTCAGATTTTATGTTCGTCATGGCATTTTGGAATCAGATTTTAAGAACTGAAATGTGCAAGAAATTTGTCGAGACCACGAGAAATTATTACAATCCTCCGGATTCTTCAATCGAACTGTATATTATCAAAGCGCATCGCTCAGTAGAAGTGCCAGGGTATAATTTGCCTCCTAAATGGAATGCTGGATACGAATGGCTTTCTCAGTACCGTTTTGGGTTTCTAAATTTCAATGCATATATTTTCCCGATAGATAGACTTCCTATGAGCAAAGAGCAGTTCGAGAAAGATCATGAAGGTAAGGAAAAGGGAATTGAGATCTTAAATGCCTAAGGTAACATTATTTGAGAAGCGCGATGATTGCTGGACTATTTGGGAACACTTGAATAGAAAAACCCACAACGGTGTTTGCGGTTTAGATTTACTTAGAGACCATGGCGTAGAATATTCTGATGTTAATTCCGGAGACATAGAAGTTGCTATGTATGGCAATGCATGTAATCCCAGAAGTTCTATTAATTATATTTTAGAAGCTCCTGTAGTTTCTCCAGATCCTTATGCCGGTATTTACCACGAAAAGAGTTTTCTTGGCAGGTTCACCGCTCTGGAGCCCAATCCAGATTATGTTACTAAGATTTGCGGAGAATATATTAAAAACACCTACAAGAGCCAAGTATGCGCGATATTCGATTATAAAACAGATTGGGAAAACAAAGATAAATTCATGGTGATTTTTACTTCGGTTCAGGATTTTGAAGGACCGTTCAAGAACGCCTATAGTTTGGGCGGAGTCAAGAGAAGAACCATTGTTAAAGCGGCAGAAAGATATGGCGACCGGTTTGATTTTTACGGCAAGAAAGATGATGGATGCCCAAATTATAGAGGAAGAATGTTCGATGGTCGTCGGTGGGATTACCCCAAGATGGACTGCGTAGCTGGGTATAAGTTTTCAATCTGTCTTGAAAATTCTATGTTCGATGGTTATGTTACCGAGAAAATAGCGCATTCTCTAAATACAAGAACTATTCCGATCTATTATGGCGCTCCGAATATAAAGGATTATGTTCCCAAAGAACTTTTCATCGACATGCAGGATTTTGAGACGATTGATCAATGTTTCGACTTCGTGGATTCTTTGTCAGAACAAAAAATTAAAAATATGATTGAAGATATAGACTCGTTCGTCAAGGACGATCAGGCGACTTCTAAAATTAGTTCTTTTAGATTAGCAAATGATTTTGTAAATTGTCTTAAAGGTTGTGGAGCAATTTAAGAGAAAGGATTTGTTGGTTGAGATGGCGTTGGACTGGTACGATCCAAATCTGATTAGAACCAATTATTTTGCAGAAGGTGGCGAAGTAGTTATCGCAAGACAGGGCGACAAACTTTCCAAATTCTGTATAGGAGATTTTTGGTTCAAAGAGCAAGAATTTATAAAAATAGTCAATGGGTTAGAATACCCTAAAGATTGCGCAAAATTAACATCCGTGCTTGATTTTCATTATCTTACTGATGAAGAAAAACAACTAGCGGTGCAGGCAAATGAAAGACTAAATAAATGCTATATGGCGTACCAAGTAGATTTCATTCCGCAGACAGCGAGCAAGTGGAATAAGAATTTTTTAGTACAGATTTTAAATCTTTTCAAAGTTATGATAAATAATGGAGTTTTTATAGGAGATATATCTGATCAAAACTGGAGAGTAGACAACGATGGGCAACTTTATTTAATAGACTTTTCGGGTATGGAAAGATGGGAAACTTTTTTTAAAAACGGAAGAACGCAGGGAGCTTTTTTAACGCAGTTCGCAGCAATATCGTATGAATGTATAGACTCTTTTGGTAATGGAGTTTTCAGGATACTGAAAGATCAATGTGGATTTGATTTTTATTCCGAAAGAGTTGATCATTTCGGTTCTAATACGATCTATGATTCTAGTATTTTAAGGCGATTTTTTCCAGAGCCAATCTGGGGAGTATTTGACAAATTTCAACATGTCGAAGAAATAGGAATGGAGATTCTCATGACAACAATTAGCGAGGCGATGGATTTTATTCAAGATAAGAAATGCGATAGCAAGAATCCTTCTGTGCTGGAAGTGATGCGAGGGGTGTTTTCAGATTATCAGAATGCTGACGTGGATGAAGATTTTACTCTTCATCCTATGGATTCTAGCAAGAGCAAATGGGATATTATTGAAGAATCGTCAAAGCGGATCAATAAAGATAATTTCCGCTTCGTGGATTTTGGAGCTTGTTATGGGTTGTTTAGTTTCAAACTCGCTCAGACCTATCCCGGATGCAGCGGTGTAATTAACAACATTAACGACAACGAGATCTCTTGCAATAATTATGTAATTAATATTTTGAAGATGCGTGACCGAGTCTCTGTCCAGAACTGCGGATGGAGATTTACGGAAGGCAAGTTTGATTTACTTCTCTGCATGTCGCTCATTCATCATATTGTTCGTGGCGGATTATCCCTTCAGGGATTTTACGATGCTGTCAATGGGATGTCCAATCCAGGAGCAGTATTCGTTCTTGAAATTCCATCGGTTAAAGATTTTGCCGGGGATGATGTGAAATTGGATGTAGACGAAATTGTAGCGCTTTTTACAAACTTTAAAGAAGTAAAGCGTATTAAAGTCGATTATGACACAGGCGCGATTGATCGTACCGCTGTTGTTCTGGTAAAGGATTGAGAAATGTTAAAGATTTATTCGAAAGTAGACCCGAGTGTTTTATTGCATATGATTTATACGAAGAGCGATTTTTTCTCGAAGGGCGAGAGGAGTCAGCGGGAGAATATTTCTCCTGACGATGCTGCTTTACAGCTTGCTGCGATCCGACTTTATGATGGTATGACGTTTAAAGCGCATAAGCACATTCCGTGCGTCAAGCAAACAGAAATTACTCAAGAAAGCTGGATTATAATTTCTGGACGAGTGAAGGCGATTCTTTACGATTTGGATAACACGATTATTCACGAGCAGATTCTTTTACCTGGGGATTGTTCTATAACGTTTTTGGGTGGGCATAATTATTTGTCGTTAGAAGAAGATTCGATTATATATGAGGCAAAGTCGGGGCCTTATTTTGGTCAAGAAAAAGACAAGGTGTTTATAAATGAATAATAACAACGAAATTTATAAAAGGCAATGTCCTTCTTGTGGTGCCGATATAATTTATAAAACAAAGTCTCAATTCAATATATCTTCTAAAAATAACTCAAAATGTCAAAAATGCTGTAGAAAAGGTGAGAG
>OCZT010006789.1_pt1 | contig 11297 bp, 10 predicted proteins | sample 1539031 | NCBI WGS metagenome assembly OCZT01 (sample SAMEA3539308, study PRJEB22396) | soil metagenome | biome: tundra; feature: field; material: soil | place: USA | collected 2010-05 | depth 0.15 m
TAACGGGAGCGTTATTGGTCACGATGTTGGCGCGCTGCGGCAGACGGCGCGGGCTGGACGACGGTTGCGCCCACAATTCAAGGGCGGTTAAGAACAAAATCAGGATAAGCGTGGTTGTTTTCATTTTGCGATTTTGGTTGCAGGCTTGGAATTGGTTGGAGCGGCAGCGCGCGCTGGCGCGGCTGGATTTTTTTGATAGCTGGCGACGAGCCGGATGTTCGCGTTGAGGTGCAGGCGCGGGGTGTCCGGCTGGAGTTCCAGATCACGCACGCGGATCATCGAGGCGCCAGAGCCGAGCTTGTAAAGGAAATCCACAAGCTGCTGGTCGGTGGCGACCACATTGATGTTCTGCACTTGTTCGATAAAAAACGCGTCGTTCGTATGCATTATCGAGCGCGAGTAATTGGCTCTGCCAACTCCGCTGGCTTCGGCTTGCGCCTGAATCGTGCGCATGAAATTGATGGCCTGGTCTTCGGGCGCAACAAATTCACCCTGGCCTTCCAAGCTTTTCACCTGCGCCTGGTAATTGGTCGCTTGGGCGATGGTCGCCTGGTAGCTCGCCCGTGTGTCATGGGCATTTTTCAGCCGGGTTTTTAATTTGCTCCAGTCGGAAAAGTGCGGCCAGATGAACACGAAATTCAGCACCAGGATCAAAACCACCACCACCCCGACGGCCAGGCGGCGCTCCAGCGGACGCAGACGTGCGAAGTATTTTTTCATGGCGTCCCCTTCGCGTTTTGCAGTTGCAAACTGAAACTCCAGGTCACGGTGTTTCCAGTCTGGCGGGGATTGACCGGTTCGCCGCCCTGGGAATTGAACATGGGGCGTCCGTTGGACGTGACTTTTTGCAAGGCGGTGTTGAAATCAAAAAGCGTGTTGATTTGATCGGGTGCCGCCGTGCCGCCCAAGGAAAGTTTCTTGCCGTCCGCAAAGCTGAATCGCTGCAAGGTAATGTTGGATGGCAATTGTTCCGCGACAATTTTCCAGCAATCCAGCGCCGCGTATTTCAACTCCTGCCGCTCCTTGAGCACGTCGTATTGCGCCTTGAGTTGCAACGCATTCGTGTAACTGCCGCTCTGGTCCGCGACCGCCTGCTCGACCTTGCGCGTCTGAATGGAGAGAAAAACGACCGCGCAAAAATAGATCGCCACGCCGATGGCATACAACACCCCGGTCGTCACCAGGCCGCGCAGCCAAAGATGGTCAACAAATTGTTGATGGTAACGCGCGGGAAATTCCACCGGCAGCAACGTCGCGCGCGAACCTGACGACGCCGCGCGCCGCGCCGTGTGTGCGGCCAGTTCCGCCGGCGGCAACGGCGGGGTGACCTGTACCGGTTCGCTCAAACCTTCGCGCAACGCGTTTTCCCATTCCGCGGCGTTGACGGGATCCGCGATCAGGTGCCAGTTGCCCGGCGGCACGGTCAGCCAGCCCTCCAGCTCGCCGGCCCAGGCCAGTTGCGCGAGCTGGGCCTTCAAATTATTCGCGCGGTCGCCGGTGGGCGGCAACACGACATAACTCAAACTTCGCAACGCGCCGCCGCACCACCACGCCACGAGCACGGCATTCTGTCCGGCAAGCACAAGCGGATACATCCAGGCGCCGTCTTCCGTCGCGGGCGTGGCTTCCAACTGGTCCAGCATCGGCACTTCCAGCCGGTCGGCGAGATAACCCCGGCCTTCGAGCTTGCCGAGAAATTCCTCAACCACGCTGCGCTCGGCGATGACCACGACCACGGTTTGCAAATCCTGCGCCCTCATTTCAGCGGAAGTCGCGGCCTCCGCCTTCGCCCCCGTCTCTGCTTCGTTTTGACGCGGCGAGTCGCCGTGGCACGACAAGATATGAATTGTCCAGACGATTTGCGTCACCGGCATCGGGGAAAGTTTCTCCAATTGCAACTCCACCATCGCGAATGTTTCCTCGAAACTACTTTTGGGCAATTCGATGACGCGCAGAAAGACATTTTCCGGCGGCAGCCACGCGACGTTCAACTGCGGCTGCCACAATGAACTCCATGATTTTGCGATCAATCTGGACGGCAACGGCTCGTCAAGCGCGGCGCGATGCTCGCGATTCAGGGCAAAACCGCCGCCCTTGGCGTCGAATTGCCAGAGGCAATTCGCGTCGGACGCGATTTGCAGGATGTTGCAGGAATGCCAGCGAGCCATATCAGGAAATTTTTGGGAGTGCCGGGGTCAATGTCACGTCTCGACCTACATTTCGGTTTTGGTGTCGCCGCCGAGCGTGTCCATGTGCTCCTCGATTTGTGTGACGCGCAAAACTTCCTCGATGGTCGTCTCGCCGTTTTTGACCTTGGTCCAGCCGTCGGTGCGCAATGTGCGCATCCCCTGTTCTATGGCCTTCGCCGCAATGGTCGAAGCGGGTGCGCGACTCAAAAGCAGCGGACGCATGGCCTCGTTGACGATGAGCAGCTCGTAAATGCCTTTGCGTCCTTGATAGCCAAATTGCCGGCACTCTTCGCAACCGGTGCCGCGCCAGAATTTCGCCGTGCTGATTTCCTCTTCCGGAAAACCGATGCGCCGAAGGTAATCGGGCTCGACCTTTTGCTCGGTTTTGCAATGCGGACAAATCGTGCGAATGAGGCGCTGAGCCATGACGGCCTCGACCGACGACGCCACGAGAAACGGCTCAATGCCCATGTCAATCAACCGCGTGAACGCGCTCGGCGCGTCGTTCGTATGCAGCGTGCTGAAGACCAGGTGACCGGTCAGCGACGCGCGGATGGCGATCTCGGCGGTTTCGAGGTCGCGAATTTCGCCGACCATGATGACATTCGGGTCCTGGCGCAAAATGTGGCGCAAACCCATCGCAAACGTCAGGCCGATGTCCGGTCGCACCGAGATTTGGTTGATGCCTTTGAGTTCGTATTCGACCGGCTCCTCAATCGTGATGATGCGTTTATGCACGGAATTGATCGTGCTGAGAAAAGCGTAGAGCGACGTGGACTTGCCCGAGCCGGTCGGCCCGGTGACGAGGAAAATGCCGTGCGGTTTGATGATGATTTCGCGGATCATCGCCTCGTCGTTCGACGCGAAACCCAGTTTGTCGAGACTCAGGAATATTTTCCCGCGCGTCAGCAAACGCAGTGAAACGCTTTCACCGTAAACCGTCGGCACAGTTGAAACGCGGATGTCAATCTCCTCGCCCTTGATGCGGACGTTGATGCGGCCGTCCTGCGGCAGGCGTTTCTCGGAAATGTTCATGCCGCTCATCACTTTGATGCGCGAAATGAGCGCGGCCTGATAGCGTTTCAACTGCGGCGGCATCGGCGTCTGATGCAAAATGCCGTCAATGCGGTAGCGAATGCGCAGTTCGTCCTCCGCCGGTTCAAAGTGAATGTCCGTCGCGCGGTCCTTGAACGCCTCCCAGATGACCTGGTTGACGAATTTGATGACGCTGGCCTCCTGATCGTCCTCGGTGATTTCCTTGTCGTTGGCGATTTCCAATTCCATCGGCTCGTCATCGCCCATTTCATCGAGCGTTTCGGCGCCGACGCCGTAGTATTTCTTCAGCGCCTTTTCAATCTCAGCTTTCGGCGCGAGCGCGAATTGCACCGGCATCCGCGCGTCGAACCGCACAGCATTCATCATCGCGGCATCGAATGGATCGCTTACGGCCACTTGCAATGCGCCATCGTTCACGTCCGTGGGCAGGATGGAATACTGAAACGCGATCTTCGTGGAAATTTTGTTCCGCGCCTCCGGCGGAGTCGTGTGCTTGGGCAAATCCAAAAACGGCCAGCCGAGCGTTTGCGCCAGCTTTTGGAGAAAAGCGTCCTCGGCCACGCCGCGCTCGCGGGCGATAAACCCCAGCAGCGGCTCCGCCGAGCCGTTGTTCGCTGCGGCGCGCCACGCCTTGCGCCAGTCGTCAAACTGGACGGGCGTCGCGTCGGCGACCGATGCGACCAGATTTTTTACCGAGCTAAAACCCATTTGTTGCCTTTAGTTTGGTTACCTTCAGTTTAACAGCGAAAAACCGGGAAAGTTGCGGTTTTACGCAAAAAATTCAAGCAAACAATACGCCATCTTCATTCGTGCAATTGGGGCGAAAATCCGCTATTTCCTGCTCCAATATGAAACAATTTGCCACCGTCACCGTCATCGGACGGGACAAGACCGGCGTCATTGCGCGCGTCACCGCCCTTCTCTTCGAGCAACACGCCAACATCGAGGCGCTGGAGGAACAAGTCACCCGCGGCCAGTTCAGCATGACCCTCCAGGCCTCGTGGCGTCCGGCGGATTGCAACGCCGCGAGCCTTCGCGCCGGACTGGACACCCTCGCCCGCCGGCTCGGCATGGAAATCAAGGTGCGCTTCACCGAACCCAACCGCCGCCAGCGCTTCGCCATCATGGTGACGAAGGAAACGCATTGCTTCGACGCGCTCCTGGCCGCGCACCGCCGCCGCCAATTCAAAGCCGATCCCATGCTCGTGATTTCCAACCGGCCCGACCTCGCGCCGCTCGCGCGAAAAAACAAATTGCCGTTTGCGCACATTCCGTGGAACGACCGCGCGCAGGCCGAGAGCCAGGCGTTGCGACTGCTCGAAGAATACCAGATTGATTTCATCGTGCTCGCGCGCTTCATGAAAATTCTCTCGCCGAACTTTGTGTGGCGTTACAAAAACAAGATCATCAACATTCATCCGTCGTTGCTGCCGAGTTTTCCCGGCCCGCAGGCGTATCGTCAGGCGTATGAAAACGGCGTGAAGATTGCCGGCGTCACCGCGCACTTCGTTTCGATGCGGCTGGACGAAGGACCGATCATCGCGCAAGGCTCATTTCAAATTCGACCCGGCATGGCGCTCAAGGAACTCGTTGCGCGCGGCCAGCAACTCGAAGCCGGCGTGCTCGTCAAGGCCGTGAAACTTTTCCTCGGCAAACGCCTCGACGTTTATTGGGGCGTGGTGAAGGAGGTTTGATTCAAACCTGCCGGATCTCCGCGGAACCGGGCCGGAATCAACACGCGCATTTCTCCCCACTCCAGCGGTGTTGTCTTCATTTTTGACAATGCTGCGGCGCGGGCGGATTTTTTTTAAAAAACTTTCCCACATGGTTGAACTGATTTCGCGTGGTTGTGTCAGAAAGGGGAAAGGAGAAATAAAATCGTATGCGTGCCATTGCTACAGAGGAGAAAAGTTTGTTTGAAATGACGCTGAAAGCAGCGGTCATTTACGATGACTTCGATTTTGCCGCGCGAGCCGCCGCGCTGTTGGAACGCGCGGCGATTTGCGCGGACGAAGCCATGAAGTGGGACGTCAAGCCGTGGAGGCTCGACGGGCTGAAATCATCATTCCTGGCCAGTGCCGCCCTCGGCGAAACCGCCGACGCGGACTTGATTATGGTTGCCCTGTGCCAGACCCATTCGCCGCCGGAGGAATTGAGGGGCTGGCTGGAGCGTTGGGCGATGAAACGGCAAACCGTGGACGCCGCCGTGATGGTGCTATGCCCGGAGGAAAACGCCGCGTCAACGCCGCTTTGGCGCGAACTGAAAGAGTTCGCGGAAAGGCACGGTCTGCCTTTTCTGGGCAGCCGCATTTTGCGGGATGACGGGGATTCGATGGATTTTGTCCATGGGTTGTGGCAGCAAAAACAGCCGCCTCAACCGGTTGTGCCAACGCTTGAATTGTTTGCAGAGTCGTCGCGCCCGCCACGTCATTGGGGCATCAACGAATAAAATTTGTTTGACGTTTGCGTTGTCGCGGCTTCGGACTAAGATTGCATGAGGGCTTGGAGTTTTGCGGCCCTTGGAAAGGAAAAAAAGTTATGGCAAAGAAAACGAACTCAAGGAACGGCGGCCGTGGTCAAAAACAATTCTTCGCGTTCTCCGCACCCGGCGCGGTGAGCGTGCAGTTGGTGGGTGATTTTACGCATTGGCAGGAGCGTCCCATCAATTTGCAAAAAAGCGCGGACGGCCTGTGGCGGACAACGGTGGAATTGAAACCGGGCACGCACCACTACCGTTTCCTCGTGGACGGCGAATGGCGCGACGACCCCGAATGTGCTCTTCGCACGCAGAATCCTTACGGCAGCGAAAACATGATGCGGCAAGTGGCGTGAGCGTCATCGCATTCGTCTGACATAAGATTGAGAACCGGATTTTCGCAGCGCGCGGTTGAAAGATTCATTGGCGCGCAAAGGTGGGAAGTTTATTTTTGACGTGCCACAACCTGCCTTCACAAGCTGCTTGCGCCTCGACTGAAGCTTCCAAAGTGATACGTTGTTCGCGTGAACGACCTTCTCCTCGGTCTGGTTGGCGCATTGATAGCCACGAATCAACCGCTGGCCGTCAGTAATTTGATTCAGCAGAACGCCGGTGTCTCGGTCACGATTGTGAATCCCAACGACCCGGCGGAGAAGGAATTGACGCAGTTGATGGCCGAGGACGAAGCGGCGCTGGTCGAGGTGGACAAATGGATTCGCGATAACAACGCCTTTGCCGCGCAGGGGGCGGGCGAGCCGAGGGAGGCATTGAACCGGCGCATCCTCGCGCGCTTCAAGCCGGTGCGCAAAGACTACGAGGATTTTCTGCGGCGTTATCCGGATTTCGCGCGCGGGCATCTGGCCTATGGCAGCTTCTTGAACGACATCGGCGAAGAAGAAGCGGCGGGGGCGCAATACGGGAAAGCCGCGCAGCTCGACCCAAAAAATCCGGCGGTGTGGAACCAGCTCGCCAACTATTACGGCGAACATGGCCCGCTCACCAACGCCTTCGTGGATTACGCCAAAGCCATCGAATTGAATCCAGCGGAGCCGGTGTATTACCAAAATCTCGCGACAACGGTTTATCTTTTCCGCAAGGACGCGAGGGCATTTTACGGCATCAGCGAGGAGCAGGTTTTCGACAAGGCGCTTGCGCTGTATCGCAAAGCCATGCAATTGAACCCGCAAAATTTCCTGCTCGCGGCCGATTACGCGGAAAGCTATTACGGCATCCGCCCGCTCCGCACCAACGATGCCCTCGGGGCCTGGACGAATGCGCTCCAAATCGCCCACGACGACAATGAGCGCGAAGGCGTTTACATCCATCTGGCCCGGATCAAAATGGTCGTCGGCCGTTTCGCCGAGGCCCGGGCGCATCTCAACGACGTGACCAATGCGGCATTCGCCGACACCAGGCACCGGCTCGAAAAGAGTCTCGCCGAACGCGAAAATCCACCGACGAATTCAATCGTCGCCGGCATTTCAACGAATGCTCAAAGTTTTCCGACAAATGCCGCGACCGCTGCCAGTAATACAATTATTGTTCCAACCAACCCGTTGCCCATTCTTACAAATGGAGTGCCGGTTCTCACAAATCCGCCGGCTTTCTCCACGAAGATGGTTACTGTTTTGACGAATGTTCCGCCCATTCCTCCAAATGGCTCCTATTTGTCGCAGCCTCAAAAAGTTCTGTAAATTCAACTTTTGTCCCGACCGCTTTACGCTAAAATGACCACCGCATGAGCTTTTACGACAAACTGAAATTTGATTCGAACGGCCTGATTCCGGCCATTATTCAGGAACAAAAAAACGGTCGCGTCGTAATGATGGCGTGGATGAACCGCGCCGCGCTCGAAAAAACCATTGAGACCGGCAAGACGCATTTCTGGAGCCGGTCGCGCCAGAAATTCTGGATGAAAGGCGAGGAAAGCGGCCACACGCAGACGGTCAGGGACATCGCCTTCGATTGCGACGGCGACACGCTGTTGATCCAGGTGGATCAAATCGGCGCGGCCTGTCACGAAGGCTACCAGTCGTGCTTTTTCCGCTCCATCGAAGGCCCCGGCGGCGCCTTCAAAATCACCGAGCCGCAACTCGAAACGCCGGAGCAGATTTACGGCAGGAAAAAATAATGGATGTCACTTTTCCATTCGCCAGCCGCGAATACTGCCTGTTGCTGCTGCTGCTGGTTTTTGCGCGGGGAATGGATTTTCTCAGCACCTGGATCGCGACGCCGAACCTCGTGCTCGAAGGCAATCCCCTCGCCAAAAAACTCGGCTGGCAATGGGGCTTGCTGCTCAACATTGTTCTCGTCGGCGTGCTCGCCATGTGGCCGTTGTCGGCCATCGTCGTCGCCACCGCGAGCGTGCTCGTGGCCGCGCGTAATTTTCAATCCGCATGGCTGATGCACTCGCTCGGCGAGGAACATTACCGGCAATGGCACGTCGAGCGGATTCAGGAGACGCGCATCACGCTCTACCTGTTTTGCCTCGCGGGCAACACACTGCTGACCGCCGGCGTTGGGGCGGCGCTGATTTATTTCAGCCACCTTCGGCTGGTGCCGTTCGCCATCGGCATGGGCATGGTGGCCTACGCGGCCGCCGTGGCGCTTTATACGCTGCTGGCGATCTGGCGAATCCGGCGCGCGGCCAAAAAAATGGAAGCGCGGAATAATTCCCTCCCGAATGGCAAAAGTTTTACGGCGGATGCCTGGGTGCGCGTTGAAAATCGCTCGCCCGACAATATCATTTAGCCAATGTATTCACCGACCCCGGATGAATTTTTGAAGCTGGCCGCGCAGGGCAATGTGATTCCCATCACACGCCGCCTGCTGGCCGACATCGAAACGCCGCTTTCGGCCTACCGAAAAATCCGCGGCGCGGGCGAATCGTTTTTGTTCGAATCGGTCGAAGGCGGCGAGCATCTCGGGCGCTATTCGTTCGTTGGTTGCAATCCGCGCGCGGTCATCAAGCAAACCGGCAATCGCGTCGAAGTCATTGAAAATGGGAAGGTTGTCGAAAGTTTTAACGTTGGTAGGGACGCGCTGCCGCGCGTCCAGGTCCCGCAATGCGGGACCGGCCCTACCGTCCGCGACGGTCTGGCGGTCGTGGAGCGCGTGATGAAAAAATATCGCGCGGTCTTGCTGCCGGGTTTGCCGCGTTTCACCGGCGGCGCCATCGGTTTCATCGGCTACGAATTCATTCACGACGTTGAACCCGTCGTGCCGCGCCCGCCCAAGGACGAATTGCAAACGCCCACCATGGTTTTTCTCGTCGCTGACCAGCTTTTGATTTTTGACCGCGCGGCACAGACCATCACCGTCTTGGTCAACGCATTTCTCGACGGCGCAACGGGGCCGGCCGAGGTTTACGAAGATGCCGTCGGCGAAATTGAGCGGCTTGTTTCGTTGCTCGAACAGCCGAGCGAACACCATCCGGTCAGCCTGCCGGGCGAAGTGCCGCCGGTGCCATTTGAGTCGAACGTCACCAAGGAAAAGTTTTTTGCGAACGTCCTCAAGGCCAAGGAATACATCACGGCGGGCGACATCATTCAGGTCGTCGGTTCACAACGGTTTTCCACGCCGGTGAAGGCGTCGCCGATTGATGTTTATCGCGCCGTGCGCTCGGTAAATCCGTCGCCCTACATGTTTTTGCTGGAATTGGACGGCTTTTCGCTCGTGGGCGCTTCACCGGAAATTCACGTGCGCTGCGAGGACGGCAGGGTGGAAATCCGCCCCATCGCCGGCACGCGCCGTCGCGGCAAAACACCGGAGGAAGACGCCACGCTCGAAAAGGAATTGCTGGCCGACCCGAAGGAACGTGCCGAGCACGTGATGCTCGTGGATCTGGCGCGCAACGACATCGGGCGCGTGAGCGATTTCGGCAGCGTGCGGGTGAAGGACCTGATGATCATCGAGCGTTACAGCCACGTCATGCACATCGTGTCGCAGGTTGAAGGCAAACTTTCCGCCGACAAGACGCTTTACGATTTGATGCGCGCGACATTTCCGGCGGGCACGGTCAGCGGCGCCCCGAAAATCCGCGCGATGCAGATTATTTCCGAACTCGAACAGACCACACGCGGACCGTACGGCGGCTGCGTCGGTTATTTTTCGTTCAACGGCAATCTCGACACCTGCATCACCATCCGCACCGCGCTGCTCAAGGACGGCAAAGCTTACGTGCAGGCCGGGGGCGGCTGGGTCAACGATTCGACGCCCGAAGGCGAATTTCAGGAAACCGTCAACAAATCCAAGGCCATGCTCAAAGCCGTGGCGATGGCGGAAGGATTTGCGCGCTGAAAATTTAATCCGCCTGTAGCCGCCGAGGTAACGAGGCTCATTTCAAATGCAGAAGGCAGAATGATGAATGAAGAAAAGGCTGCCACAGACTTTGTCCGCTTTGTTTCATTCCTGCATTCTGCATTCTTCCTTCTTCATTTTGCCTTCAGAATGAGCCTCCTCACCAGTCTTCGCACCAGGTGCTACGACCCGGCAGGCGTCGGCTGCTACGATTTCGGCCATGTTCTTCACGCGACATTCGGAATTAAATCGTGTCAAAACTCTTTAGAAATGTCCCCTAGTTAACTCACGAGAGAATGTCCCCTTTGTTGGTTGTTGTTCGTTGCACTCTTTCCCCGGCTGGGGTTGCGGGACGCCGGGAGGCCGGAGCGTAGCGGAGGCCGACCGGAGTCCTGCAACCCCAGCCGCTCCGCCCGTCTGCTCGCCTTCACTCCGTGCCAAAACTTCCGCCCCACTCCCACGCCCAGACGCCGCCACGGATGACTTCGTGGCGGTGGTGCCACCACCACAGATTTCACCTTCCTCGCCTGGGGCTTTATCCGCGCCGGGCGTCCGGGCAACGCCCGCCATTTCAATTGCTTTCCCCGATACATCAACTGCACCCGCCCGTCCCGCAAGGTCCGCACAATCACCTTGCGCCGCACCAGACTCAGCGCCTCGTGTTGCCGGTCCAGTTGATACCACTGCCCGCCGCACGCCACGGTCCAGTCGCCTTGCACCACCCGCTCCTCTTCCCAGCTCAACACTTCGTTGAGCTGCCGCGGCACCGCCAGATGTACGTCCACCGGACTGGCCGCCACTCGCGCAAACCGCCGGTGGAACGCCCGCAAATACTCCCCGTCCAAAAACCGGTTGGCGCTTTCCAGATCGTTGATCCCCGCCAGACGCATTTCTTTGACCAGCCGGTCTTGCAGCACCCCGTTCATCCGTTCCACCCGCCCTTTGGCTTGCGGGCTGTTCGCCAGCTTTAACTCCACACCCAACGGCTCCATCGCCCGCCCAAACTGCGTCTGGGGCTGCTGCCCAGCCAGTTGCTCGGTGATGCTCGCCACCCCTTCGCAGCGATAGATGCTGTCCCGGTCCACATACAGGCTGCGCGGCAGGCCGTGCTGGCGCGCCCAACTCTCCAGCACATCGTAGCTGGCCCGCGTGGTCTCCTCCTCGAAGAACCGCGCCCGCATCCGGTTGGTCGCGTCGTCCACCATCACCATCAGCACGCACCTGGGGCCGCGCCCCTCGAACCAGTCGTGGTGCGACCCGTCCAGTTGCACCATCGC